>Ga0209987_10000801_pt1 | contig 16627 bp, 15 predicted proteins | sample N074metaG_FD_182134 | JGI IMG/M metagenome (GOLD analysis project Ga0209987, IMG submission 182134) | Deep subsurface microbial communities from Kermadec Trench to uncover new lineages of life (NeLLi) - N074 metaG (SPAdes) (version 2) | ecosystem: Environmental > Aquatic > Marine > Ocean trench... | reverse complement strand
TTAAGTGCCTGTTCAATCACATTATCATTTAAATCCAGACTAAGCATAACATTTTTTATTTTTCTATTTGCTGTTCCAACCTGAAGCCCAACATTATCTTTATCCCATGCAATTGCTTTCGGCGCCCACTCCTCTATATGTTTTATAACTTCTTTACACTGCATAATAAAAAAAAAGCACCCCGGTTGAATCGTGGTGCAGTTCTAATTTTATCTATATTGGGGGTTAATAATTTCCCCTATGTTAACTTTTCCAAGAAATTTCTTTCTGTCTTTCATAATTCCTTTCAAATTGAGAAATGTAATATAATGTAAATTAATAACATTATCAATTAGTTAATCGGTAATCTGCTTCTAAATTTTCTTTTCTTCTAGCCATTTACCATCGGCTTTAATAAGTTCTATCAATTCATTAACTGCCCTGGAAGCAGGAACGTTTCGCTTAACAATTTCTTTCTCTTTGTAAAGGGTAATTTTATCTACTCCCGAGCCAACATAGCCATAATCAGCATCAGCCATTTCGCCCGGTCCGTTTACTATGCATCCCATCACTGCTATTTTTAATCCCTTTAAATGTTCGGTTCTTTTACGAATCATTTCCGTTGTTTCCTGTAAATCAAAAAGTGTTCTGCCGCAGGAAGGGCACGCAATATATTCTGTCTTGGATACTCTAACCCTTGCAGCTTGAAGTATTCCGAATAGTGTTCTGTTAATTATTTTTTGAGTTGATTCTTTGGTGTTGATAAAACTTTTAACGTATTTATTGTTGGTTGTGTTATTATCAGAAAAATGATTGTTTCCAACCCAAACTCCATCACCAAAACCATCTATTAATAGTGCGCCAAAATCAATTGAAGAATAAATTCTGAATTCATCTGGTGAAATATTTTCGTAATCTCTTTTTATGATTACAGGATTTTTAATATCCATTTGAATCAGCTCGAAGAAAAATCTTCGCTGCTCTGCCATTCCGTGCTTGTTTTTTGTTTCGGCGATTAGAACAATTTTATCATCTGATTTTATTTTTTTAATTAAATCCTCAGTTAGAGAATTTAAATCAAGTAATAAAAAATTAAGTTTAGAGGATAATTTATCTCCGTTTAAGTATTGCTCCTTTGCTAAAAGAGGAAAGCCCTCGTCATTCTCCCGGAGTGCCTGCCAGTAATCATAATCATAAATAATTTTCAATCCCGATGGGCATGCAAACGGCAACGTATTTTCTCCAAGATAAATAATATCAGCAGCAGCATCTTCCATTTTCCATTTATCGGTAATCTCATCATAAATATATCCTATTTCTTTAAGGTCTTTATAAGAGGCAATCTTGCGCAGACTAAAGTCTGCGACTACAGCTGGAAGGTTGCTTCCTCCAATTCCGGAGACTGCGACTGATGTTCTTCTTTTATAGATAAACGGATCAATTGGAATTTCATCAAGAGGTTTAATTGAATCATGATCGTCTCTGTTTTTGTATCTGTTAACTAAGGAGATTGCAACAGGCACTTCAAATTCAGGGTCTTCCGTAAGTGAAACTCTAATTGTATCACCGATTCCATCTTCCAGCAAAGTTCCAATTCCAACCGCAGATTTTATTCTTCCATCTTCACCACCACCGGCTTCGGTTACTCCAAGATGTAGCGGATAGTTCATTCCTTCCGCTTCCATTTTTTGTATAAGAAGACGATATGCCCTAACCATTACTTGCGGGTTGCTTGATTTCATCGATAGAACAATTTCATGATAGTTTAGCTCCTCACAAATACGTACGAACTCCATAGCAGATTCAACCATGCCAAGCGGAGTATCACCGTAACGGCTCATGACCCTATCGGATAACGAACCATGATTTGTTCCGATACGCATTGCGGTTCCGTATTCTTTGCAGATTTTAACAAGCGGAGTAAACTTTTTTCTTATTCTCTCAAGTTCTATCTCGTAACTTTCATCGGAATAGTCGATCGATTCAAATTTTTTCTTATCAGCATAATTACCCGGATTTACCCTAACCTTTTCCACTATACGTGCGGCAACTTCTGCTGCATTCGGTGTGAAATGAATATCGGCAATCAGCGGAACGGTGTAACCTCTTTTTCTAAGTTCGTTTTTAATGTTTTCCAGGTTTTTTGCTTCGTTAATGCTCGGGGCAGTAATTCTAACATACTCACATCCAGCATCAACCATTCTTACTGTCTGTTCAACCGTTGCCTTCGTATCCATCGTATCGGTTATCGTCATCGATTGTATTCGGATTGGGTTGCTTCCCCCAAGGGGAACCTCTCCAATACAAACTTCTCTCGTTTTATAACGTGAATATTCTGTTAAACTATTGCAATATTTTTTTATTGTTTCTATCACTTTTGCTATTAGTTGCTTATTAAAATATTTAAATCTTTATGTGGCTTTCATCTAATTAATAATGATCGAGCTATAAATCTCAATTATCAAACATCAAATTTCAAATAAATTTCAATATTTAAAATCCAAATTTCAATTCTATAAAATTTTATTATTGAGATTTGAAAATTATTTGACTATTGTAATTTGCTTTTTGCCATTTAATAAAGCTTACTTTCTTTTAGACAGCCTTAATTAGATTAAGCACTGTTTCGGCAAACTGTTCCGCAGAACGTGGTCCGTCGGAAGTTATTATGCCTTTTTCAGTAATTACTGATCTATCATTATAATTAATTCCTAACTTAATCAATTCATTTTTATCTTCAGCCCAGCAGGTTGCAGGAATATTTGTAAGCAATCCTGCCCTTGCTAGAATTATCGGAGCGCTGCAAATAGCAGCAACTATTCTTCCAGCACTTTGAAAATTTCTTACTATTTTATGTAGCGTTTCATCATCCCAATAATCTTTACTTCCTTTCCCTCCAATTAAAACAACAGCCGCAAAGTTCTTTTCGTTAACATTGTAAAAATCAGTATCTGCTTTTACTTTTAATCCGTTCTCACCGCTGCAAACAGTTTGTGAGTCCGATGTGATAAAAATTCTTTTGCCTGAATTAAGGAACACTTTTTTAATATTTAAATACTCCTCTTCGCTAAAATTATTTGCGGAGAGGAAAATTAAAATGCTATTTTGGGTAATACGATTTTGCAATTTTTATGGTTATTTATTATTGTAATGTACAAATATAAGATAATGCAAGGTTAGAGGAAACGAACATAAAAAATCATTTACACACGAAGGAATGATTATAATGTAAATTCCATCTGACCAAAAAGAGAAATTATAAACAGATGAAATGAAACACTTTTTTGCTGCTGTTTACAGAGAGCAATTGTAAGAACAACTTTATGCGAATACCGGAAAATAAAATAGAAGAAATAAGGGCAACGGCTAATGCTGTTGATATTATATCCGAATACGTTCAATTACGTAAGCGCGGGAAGAACTACGTAGGTTTATGTCCCTTTCATAATGAAAAAACCCCATCATTTACAGTTAGTGATGAAAAGCAGATCTTCCATTGTTTTGGCTGCCACACAGGCGGAAATGTTTTTAAGTTTTTAATGGAATATAAAAAAATCTCTTTTGTAGAAGCCGTACAGGAAATTGCTGAACAATTAGGTATCCCTTTAGAATACCAGGAATCAGCGGGATATGAAGAGCAGCAAACTGAGCAGGAAACACTTTATGATATTAACACCGAAGCGGCAAAGTATTTTTTAAATAATTTACTTAATGATGAAGAAGCCGAGGGTGCAAGAAAATATTTACAGGCAAGAAATTTAAAAACACAAACAATTCGTGCGTTCGGTTTGGGATACACTTTAAGAGGATGGGAAAACTTCATCAACTTTGCTAAAGGAAAAACAATTGATTTAGATAGAGCAGTTAAATTGGGACTGATTGGTAAAAGCGATGACGGAAGATTTTACGATAAACTCCCCGGCAGACTGATCTTTCCTATTTTCTCACCTAACGGCAGAGTTGTTGCATTTGCCGGAAGAATACTTGACCCCGAAAAAAAAGGTGCAAAATATATTAACTCACCCGAATCTCTCATTTACTCCAAAAGTAAAATTCTTTATGGATTATCATTTGCGAAAGATGAAATAAGAAGACTGAACAAAGCGATACTCGTTGAGGGTTATATGGATTTGATTTCGCTCTACCAAAGCGGGATAAAAAATGTTGTTGCAATTTCAGGCACGGCGTTAACTGATGATCAGGTTCAACTCTTATCCCGTTATACAAAGGATGTTGTGCTGCTATTTGATTCTGATACTGCAGGAATAAAAGCATCGATGCGGAGTATTGAGGTTTTGTTAAAGCAGGATATGGAAGTGAAAATTGTTTCGCTACCTGAAGGAGAAGACCCGGATTCTTATGTTAATAAATTTGGAAAGGATAAGTTTGATGACTTAATGAAGATAGCGGAAAATTTTATCGAGTATCAAACTCGTTATTACGATTCGTTAGGAAAATTAAACGATCCTGCTTCTGCGGCTGAAGCAATTCGCGATCTTGTAAAATCATTAGTGCTTATAAGAGATGAGCTAAAAAGAAATCTGCTGATTAAAAACATTGCAAAGAAATTTAATCTTAGAGAAAAACTGCTTGAAAATGAATTGAATAAAATTATCAGCAAAGAATCAAAAAGAAGACCGACGGTTGTTCGATCATCTGAAAAAGAGAAAGCAGAGAAAGAGGGTCTACAGCGAATAATAGATGAGGGAAAGCTCGATCCGCTTATGTACAATTTGGAAAAGGAATTAATCAAATTATTATTTGACGGACAAAAGCCGATAATAAAATTCATTTCCAAAAATATTTCTGCTGAAGAATTTAATATTGAAGTACATCACCGGTTAGCAAACCTTGTTTTTGAAAAAGCAGGTGATGAAGAATTAATAAGTGCAAGTGATTTAATAGGGAAAATAAAAGATGAAGAACTTGAATCGTATGTAAGGGAAATAACTTTTGAGCCGCATTCAATCAGCACCAATTGGGAGGAAAGAAATCCCGGTATGACACCCGAAAAGATTTTACAAAAATTCACAAAGGATATTGTGCTAAAATTTAAACTATTCAAAATCGATCAGCAAATAAAAGAGAATCATAACAAAATAGAATCAGCCGATAAAGAGGAAGATGTCTTGCAATGGATGGTTTCCAACAAAGAATTGGAAGAAGAAAAAAAAGCACTTAAAGAAAATTTTGAAGAGATAGAGATTGGGTGAAACCGATTTTAAAGTAATTTTGCAGAAGGTATTAGAAGTCAAATCAATTCATAGACTATCAAACAGAGTCCACTCCCTCACTCTTCCTCCACACTTTTAATTTCCTCAAAGTATGAAGAAGCATTTACAAGCAAGGTTGTTCCCACATCATCTAACAACTTTTTAATGTTATTAATATATTCTTGAGCATTATTTTCATCAATAGGAGGAATACCGAAAATTGAAAGATCTGCATTTGGTGATTCTTCCCTAAAGATTTCTGCACTGGTTTTATCTTCTGATGTGTTATCAATAATTTTTATTGTTGCATCTATTCTAAATGTTCGCATTAAACGCTTTGCTTCGTTTTGTAAAATTCGCGAGCTGGATAAATCATTTTTTATTGTTAATAATCTTATCTCTGCATTCCGCCAATCCTCATTTGTTGTAATAAATCTTACTAGAGTTAACGCAAGTGAAAAATTGTTTCCCGCACCACGCCACCATATATCAATTCGCTTCCTGTCACCAAATCCATCCTCTTCATTGTAGTGAAGAAAAAGTGAGTTATAATCTAGTTCGTTAAAAGTTTTTATAAGGTGAGCAAACTTTAACGGTTCTTTTGTGTTGCTTGCCCAGCCCATCAAAATCGTGTTTGGCTCGAGGCTTGAAAATCCGTAAATGCTGGCAATTACTTCCATCCCTTCATAAATATCCCTGCATTCATGTCTTCTTATAAAAACACCTTCTTCGTCTTCCTGTTCTTTACCTTCCTGGTTAACGGATTGCTCAGCTTTTGTAAAAAGCAAGTTAGAAGAATTGTTTTCAATGAGATCAAAATTCGATACCATTCCTAATTTACCCGCGATTGCTTTTGCCATTTCAGTTAAGTAGGGTCTTGCATAACTTCCTCCGCTGAAAAGAATAACATTAGGTCTCCAGTTTCTCCATTCGCTGGGTCTGTTTTTAAGTTTGATTAATCCGTAACGAACAACTGCCTCCCAAAATCCTCCCCATGTATCACCACTTTTTAATGCCAGTTCTTTTTTTTGTAGATAAAAGAAGACTGCTCCCAAAATAAAGGTTGCCCCTATCATTGCAACAAAATCCAGCTGGATCATTACAATTAAACAAGCAGCGCTGCCAAGAAGACTTACCCAAATAGGGATTTTAAATTCAGGATAAAAATCAGAACTTGCCCAGCTTTCGATTGCTGCACTGAGATTAAGTATGCCATAAGTAGTAATAAAAAATATTGCAACTATTCGCGCAATAATGTCAAGATCGCCAATCAGTATTCCGGTTTCGGCAATAAAGAAGGTAAGAAAAAGTGCATTTCGCGGTTCGTTTAATTCACCAACACCTTTGGAAAATATTTTAGGTGTTATTTTGTCTTTGGCAGTTGCTTGTAAAATTCTTGGTGCACCCAATATACTTCCGAATGCGGAAGAAAGAGTTGCTCCCCAAATCCCAGCAATTACAAGTTCGGGCATGAAAGAAATTTTTAACAGCACATTCGGGTCGTTAACCAATATATCCGGACTAACTGTGTATGAAAAATAAAAGATAAGAAAAATGTAAACTACCAATCCTATTACAATTGCTGATATTGTGCCTCTTGGAATTGATCTTTTGGGGTTTTCTAAATCGCCCGACATAGAAACACCGGCTTCGAAACCGGTAACCGCAGGAAAAAATATTCCGAATAAAAGTATAAAAGGTGCCGATGTACTGATTGGAAATAATAAGGGCTCTGTTGGAACGAAATCGTGTTTGCCAAAAACTATTGAAAGAAGTGAAAGAGCGATTGCGCCCATTATGTAATACTGTGTCTTTATTGCAAACTTTGTCCCGATAAATGTAACACCCGTTACTACTAATAAAATCAGTGTGCCGGTAATTCTTATAGCTGTAACCGATACATCAAAACCCCAATAACCAAGGAAGCTTTCCGCAAAACCGATAAGGTATAAACTAACGCTAAATGATAATCCGACAAACAATGCAAGTCCTAAAGTTCCGCCAATTGGCAGCCCAAGACTTCTAGAGATTATATAATATGTTCCACCAGTTTTTACTTTTTTATCTGTTGCAATTGAAGATACACTCAAACCCGTTGTTATAGAAATAAAGTGTGCAACAAGAATTATTGCAAGTGTTGCAAACAAACCTGCCTGCCCAACAATCCATGGCAGTCGTAAATACATGATTACGCCAAGTATTGTAAGGATTGAGGGAGTAAATACCCCGCCGAATGTTCCGAACTTGCTGGATTTCATATGATTATTTTTCCAACTTCTGCCCTAGCTTCATATGAATACATAACTGCCAGGCCTTTGACTGAATTGTATGTAATAATATTTTGGAACTTGTTGATAATCATTATCAATCATTTCTCATTCATTCATTCAACCATTCATCCATACTCGATCCCATTTTAAAGATATAATCGTTCCTCTTGTTAAAGTTATTCCCTCGGAAGTTTGTACATATTTTTTCATGCTCTTTTTGTAAAAATATTTTGTTTTAAGTTTGATTAAAATATAGCAAAGAATTAATAAATAATTTCTGATAACAATTAGTTAACTTATTCCAACAAACAATTAAATTTTTCTTTTAAATTGAATTGATGAAATACAGACAAGCGAAAAACAGTAAGCTGATGATCGAAATCCTGCCCGATAAGTGTGACTTTTGCGGCTGCTGTGTGGGAGTTTGTCCGGAAGATGCGATTGAACTTAAAGAAGCTGAGATATTTATAATTGATGAACGTTGTACAAACTGCTCTAAATGTATTTGGAGCTGCCCGATTGAAGTGATTGTTTTTAATAAAGAAGGAGTAATAGCTAAGTGAATTTCATTTCTAATTTATTAATAAATAGGCAGTCGGCAGTTCACAGTTGGCAATATGAGAGTTGGAGAGAATAGATTAATGGGAAGCTTTAGAGATCTAAAAGTCTATCAAAAAGCCTTTATACTAGCTATGGATATCTTTAAGATGACCAAAGACTTTCCAGAAGAAGAGAAATATGCACTTACAACACAGATTAGAAAATCATCAAGATCAGTTTGTTCATCTGTTGGGGAAGGATATCGTAAAAGAAAATACCAGGCACATTTTGTCTCTAAAATGACCGATTCCGATATGGAAAATAGTGAAACACAAGTTTGGTTAGATTTTTCACTTAGTTGAAAATATATTAATAGAGATGTGTATAAAGAATATTTTGAGAGATCAGAAGAAATCGGCAAAATGTTAAACCATATGATTGAAAATCCAGAGAAGTATAAATAGAAAAAATTGCCCACTGCCGATTGAATACAGCCAACTTTTTACTTTAGGTTTGCAATCTAAAAATTTTGTCAATATTAAAAAAAATAATGAAAGAAGAATTTGATATAATTGTTGTTGGTGCAGGACCAGCAGGTTCAATGGCTGCACGTTTTGCCGCTGAAAAAGGTGTTTCTGTTTTAATGCTTGAAAAAGACAGAGATGTTGGTTATCCGGTTAGGTGCGGTGAAGCAATAAGTAAAGCCGGTGTGGAAGAGTTTATTGAACCAGATGATCGATGGATAACAGCACACATTACGAAGTTTTCATTTATTGCTCCGGATAATACGGAAGTAACATTGCAATTTGATACAGAGCAGGAAGGTTTCGTTTTAGAAAGAAGAATATTCGATTACGAACTCGCTAAAACTGCCGTTAAAGAAGGCGCACAGATTTTAACACGCGCTTATGTAAATGGATTGTTGTTTGACGATGATAAAGTAGCAGGAGTAAAATACGAACATAACGGCGAACAGAAAGAACTTAAAGCCAAAATTGTAATTGCTGCTGATGGTGTAGAATCAAGGGTAGGAAGATGGGCGGGGTTAACCACTCATATCGATTTTAGAGATATGGAATGCTGTACACAAATAACTGCAGCAGGAATACCCGTCTCCCAGGATACACTTTACTTTTACTTTGGCAAGGATGTTGCACCCGAAGGATATTTTTGGGTTTTCCCGAAAGGTGAAAACATCGCAAATATTGGGTTGGGTGTAAGCGGAATGATCGGAAAAAAAAGTTCCGCAATATCTTTTTTGAACAATTTCATGGAGAAACATTATCCCGATGCATCCGTTTTAACAACTATAGCCGGAGGAGTTCCAAGTGCAATTACACTTGATAAAATTTCTGCTCCCGGGATTGCACTGGTTGGAGATGCTGCAAGACAGGTTAATCCGCTAAGCGGGGGCGGAATTGCAAGTGGAATGATTGGTGCAAGCATTGCGGGGACGATTGCCGGTGAAGCGATAAAATTGAATAAGCCCGATCATCTGCTAACTTATGATAAAGCCTGGCGCGATAGGTTAGGTAAAAGACATGAAACATTTAACCGGATTAAAGAAGGCATTTTCAATTTTTCAGACGAAAAATTTAATAATATTGCGCACTCTATTAATAAAATCCCTTTTGAAAAAAGAACTCTCGGAAGAGTTTTTAGAACTGCACTGCTAAATCAGCCATCTTTATTGATAGATGTTGCAAAGGTATTTATTGTTTAACACAACAAATGTATCATCATAACCGTCTCTTCAAACATTTCGAATAAGTTATGTACATAAATATTTTATTTCTATATTTTAGAATCTTTAATTAATTACAAAAATTTAAACTAACTGATAAAGTCTTATAATTGTTAATTGATGGAAGAAACTGAAAAAAATATCATGGGGAAATTTGTTGATCTATTTAAAGATGAATATTTCTGGTATGAAGAAAGTAAAAATAAACAAGCAGAGATATTTTATACAAATAATGTTGAAGATGTAACAGGTTATACCAAAGAAGAACTTCTTGCAATGCCGGGCAAAGGAAAGGATATTATTTACGGCGAGGATTTACAGCGCCTAAATCAACTTGTAAACGAATTTAAAAATGGTCCCGATAACAATTGCTTAGAAATTGAATTCAGAATTACGAGAAAGGATAAAAAAAATATTTGGGTTAAAGAAACTATTTTTGTTAATAGAAATGATAAAGGTAAAATAATTGAATCCTTTGGAAAAGTTAATATCATATCATCTTACAAAGAAAAGGAAAACGCTTTATTACAGATTGTAGACGAATTGCAGAAGATTAATGTTTCCAAAGATGATTTTATTGCAATGCTTTCTCACGACCTAAGAGCACCCTTTACAAGTATTCTCGGATTCTCAGATATTCTATTAAATGAACCGAACTTATCGGATAATGAAAAAGTGGAGTATCTTTCTTACATAAACGATTCATCTCACAATCAACTCCAATTAATAAACGATCTGCTTGATTGGTCGCGGCTGCAAACAGGAAAGTTAAAAATCGAACAGCAGCGTGTACACGCACAAAGCATGGTGTTTAATTGTGTCTCTTCTCTAACAGGAAATGCGATAAGAAAAAATATTAATATAAAAGTAAATATTTCTGATAATCTTCACATTAGTGTAGATGAGAGACTGATAACACAGGTAATAATTAATTTGCTTGGTAACGCAATTAAGTTTTCACACGAAGAAACAACTGTTGAAATTAGTGCAAATATTTATGATGAAAAACTATTGGAATTTATTGTTAATGATCAGGGTGTTGGTATTTCGGAGGAAGGTAAAGAGAAACTTTTTAAAATCGGTAAAGTCTTTTCAACGGAGGGAACTAAAGGAGAAAGAGGAACCGGATTAGGGCTTGCACTTGCAAAACAGATTGTTGAAAAGCACGGCGGAGATATTTGGTTTTATTCAAACATTGGCAAAGGGAGCGAATTTCATATTACACTTCCTTCGTCGGCAAACACAATTTTAGTAGTTAAGAATGATAGAGAAAAAAGGAAATCACACATAAATTTTATTAAAGAAAGATTTCCTTTATATCAGGTAATCGGTGCCGAAAACGGTTACGAGGCATTAGGTATAATAATAAGGCATATGCCTTCATTAATTGTAACAGATCATGAAATACCTCTTATGAACGGCTTGCAGCTTATTCAATCCATCCGTTTGGAAGATAAACCGCTAAACATCCCCGTAATTGCAATCCTTAAAACAGAATCGGATGAAATTAAAAAAAGTTATGATGAATACGGAATAAATACAATTCTGGATGATTCATCCGAATTTGATCAGTTGGATGAACAGCTTCGCAACATTCTTAAATAACCTTTCAATATTTTATTTGATAAATTGTTTTTAGAAACAAAAATTTTAAACATTTTATTTAAATACCTTGTAGATGATAAAAAACTCAACAGATAAGTTCTGGTTTGCATTGTATACAAAACCACGCAACGAATTCAAGGCTGAACAGCAATTAACAGTGGCGGGTATAACAAATTATCTTCCGACGGTAACACTTTTAAAGCAATGGAGCGACAGAAAAAAGAAAGTAACAGAACCGATTTTAAGAGGATACATTTTTATTTATGCGAACGAAGAGGAAAGATTGGTTTCGGTGGAACAACTATCTATTGTAAGATGTGTTTTTGATGTCGGTCGTCCTGCACGGATTCCCGATTGGCAGATTGACAACTTAAAAACGATGCTCGAGACTAACGAGGACGTTATTGTTCATAAAGGAATTGTGCCGGGAGCAAAAGTAATAATTAAAGACGGACCATTTGAAGGAATAATCGGAACAATAGTAAAAGGAGAAACAGGCAAATCAATTTCGGTCTCAATAGATCTTCTTAACAGATCAGTAATTGCACGTTTACCGGATGAAAGCAATTTGGAAGCAATTCACGAAACATCAAATTGAATTATTTTGTTTATTACTTTTTATATATGATTTTCTTAAGTTATTAGCCAATAGATTTCGGAATATTAAATGCTAAATCAATCGGATTTAACAGAACTTACAATAGGAAAAATTGTTGATCATTTTTTGATGATCAGAAAAATTGAGATTAGAAATACCAAAACAGGAAAAAAGTTTCTCTCGATGGAATTAGGGGATAAATCGGGTAGTATTAATACAAATGTTTGGAACGATACGGATGGATTTGATAACATTACAGATAAGGGTAAAGTTGGGGATATAATAAAAGTTTCGGGAAGTATTGATGAGTTTCAGGGAATACCACAAATTAAAGTAAGTTCAATCAGGTTAAGCATTCCGGCAGATAATGTTGAAGTTAAGGATTTCTTACCACGCTCTGCAAGAGATCCTGAATTGATGATAAAGGAACTGCTCGTAAGCATTGAAGATATCTCAAACGCTCACCTTAAAGAACTACTTAAGAATATTTTTTCAGGGGAACGGATAGAAAAATTTAAGACTGCACCAGCAGGTAAATCATGGCATCATGGCTATATTCATGGTTTAATTGAACACACGCTGGAGATGATTAAAATTTGTGATCTAATGTGTGATTTTCATCCGCAGATAAACAGGGATTTATTAGTGTCGGGTGCAATGCTGCACGATTTCGGGAAAACCGAAGAACTGAGTTATGACTCTGCATTCAATTACAGCGATAAAGGAAAATTGATTGGGCATATTGTTATTTGTGCTTCAATGGTTGAAGAAGAGACAAAAAAGATAGCGGAATTTCCCGAGGAACTTAAAAATTTACTTATACATCTAATATTAAGCCATCAGGGAAAACTTGAATATGCATCCCCCGTTGTTCCCAAAACGGTGGAAGCAATAGCACTTTATCAGGCAGATGAATTAAGTGCAAAAGTAAATGCGTATGTTGGTGTTATAAATTCCGATATGACAACCGAAGGCAATTGGACAAAGTTTATTCATCTTGCACAAACTGATCTTTATAAAAATAATTTATCAGAAGATTCTGAAATTAATATTAGTAAGTCACTTTTTGATTAATTATTAAGGAGTGGATTATCAAACAAGTTTTTACAACACTTATTTTTGCCTCACTGCTCGTTATCTTCGGTTCTTATGCGAATGCTCAATCTTTGGAAGAGTTAATGCAGGAAGGAGATAATTATTATAAAAAGTTTAATCATCAGAGTGCATTAGAAACTTATTTAAAAGCCGACAGTTTATATCCCGGCAATTGGGTTTTGATGTGGAAGATAAGCAGAGCTTATGTTGATTTAGCAGAAAAAATGCCGCAGGATACCGAAGAAGAAGATTCTAAAAAATTAGAATTTGAAAAAGCATTGATTTATGCTGATAGCTCGGTTCATATTGCATTCGGTGAAGCAGATGCGTATGTAACAAGAGCTATTGCTAACGGAAAAATCGCATTACTTGAAGGAATATTTTCTGCTATAGGATCCGTAAATGATGTAAGAGATGATTCTGAACGTGCAATTGAACTTGGTAACGGCGGAAGTTACACGCAAGCACTCGCACATTATATTTTAGGAAGAGCACATTATAAAGTTTGTAAAAAACCGTATTTGCTTCGTCTTCCAATGGGATTAGGTTGGGGCGATATGGAAGATTCTATCCGCGAACTTGAAATGGCTGTAAAACTCAGACCCAATTTCAGAATGTTCTATCTTGCTCTTGCTAAATCTTATTTTGAAGAAGATGAATATGAAAAAGCAAAAGAAACACTTATTCAACTTGAAAAAGCACCATTTGTTGATGAAGATGATGATCAGGTTTTAGAAGAAGGGAAAGAACTAATGGTAAAAGTGGATGAAGAATTAGAATAATGACCATTGATCAATCACTAATTGATAAATTAAAAAGTGCCCGTTCCCTGGTATTCTTTACCGGGGCGGGCATTTCTGCTGAAAGCGGAATTCCTACATTTAGAGGAAAAGACGGGATCTGGAAAAAACTTAAACCCGAAGAACTTGCTAACTTCGATGCCTTTATGAGCAACCCCGATATGGTTTGGGAATGGTACAATCACCGCAAAAAAATAATACACGAAGCACAACCAAACAAAGGACATTTAACCATTGCAGAAATGCAAAACTATTTTGATAATGTGATTGTAGTAACACAAAACATCGATAACCTTCACAGGCGTGCAGGTAGCAAAAGTATATTTGAATTGCACGGAAATATCGAAAGGAACTTTTGCGTGAATTGTAAAAAGTTTTATAACGAAGAACTTGATTTCAGCGATGGTTCACCTAAATGTGAGTGCGGTGGATTAATCAGACCCGATGTTGTTTGGTTTGGTGAATATCTTCCCGAAGACCAATTTAAAGGTGGAGAAAAAGCAGCGGGGAATGCAGATGTTTTTTTTATTGTTGGAACCTCAGCAGTAGTATATCCTGCAGCCGGATTGGTTTTTACAGCCAAACAGAGTGGAGCTGTTTTAGTTGAAGTAAATGTTGTTGAAACAGAAATTTCATCTGCTGTTGATTATTCTTTTTTTGGTGAAGCCGGAACAATATTACCTAACATTTTAGAAGCGTATAAAAGCTCTATTGTTTCCTAATCCCGATTTTTTTACAAAGTCTCTGAAATTCAACTTGTTCCGTTTTACTTATTCTATTAATCTCATTAGTAATAAAATTAACCAGTTCAGGTAGAATTCCCTCTAACTTTTTGCCCCCTTTTTTTGTTAGATGGACGAAGAAAATTCGCCTGTCTTCTTTACCCCTTCTTCTTTCAACGTAAGCGTCTTTTTCAAGGTTATCAATTACCATAGTAATGTTGCCGCCGCTTTTTAGTAATTTATAACCAAGTTGCTTCTGAGATAAAGGTCCAAGATGATAAAGAGCATCCAATACATTAAACTGGCTTTCCGTTAACCCGAATTTTGAAAGAGATAAATTAACAACGGAATTAATTGTATCAGCTGCTCGCATAAGCTTAATGTAAGAATCTAATGCCAGCATTTCCTTTTTTGAACCTTTATAATGAGTTCCCATAAAAAGCTGATGTTAAATAATTTAAGATTGAACTATGAGTTAAAAAAAATTGCTTCGGTTAACTCTTTTTCTTCGGTGAAATTAAACTAAGCACAATAGTGAATATAACCGCACCGAGTATTGACCAGATAACAGGATATCTTATACCACGAATTACCGGTGTCCAGATTTCCGGCAGATCGAACTCTCTTCCCAGCCAAGTTCCAATCAACGCACCTACAAAACCAACAATTGCCGATAGAATACATCCACCTTTATCAAACCCAACAAGCGAGCGTGCTATTGAACCGGTCATAGCTGCAATTACAAACATTATTAAAAAATCGAGTAACGACACATTAGTTCCTTAACTTGTTTATCTAAAACTAAGTTTTCTGAGTGCTAATTTCAATTTTTATGAACGATTTTACTATTCAACCGTCAAACCAGGAACATTCATTTTGCATTGATAAATTCAAAAAAATGTTCTATTTATAAACAAGAATAATTAGCATTATTTATGGAAAAGCAATTTATTGAACAGAAGAAAATTTATAAAAAATAGTTTAGGATTAACTTTAGCCGGAACAATTTCCCCTGCTCTCATAACAAAAAACAGTAATCTATTTGCCGGAGATGATCGAACTTATATTAGCTACAAACCCAATCCTGCTAACTGGAAAGATGATGAAATAAACATTTGTTGGATAGGACATGCGACCGTTTTAATTAATTTTTTTGGAAAGATAATTTTAACCGATCCGGTACTATTTAATTCGATTGGCGTTTATGTGCTTGGTACAACAATTGGCAAAATTAGAGCAACACTGCCTGCATTGGAATTTGATGAAATTCCTAAACCCGATCTTGTGGTAATATCTCATGCCCATATGGATCACATGGATTATAAATCTTTAAAAGAACTAACAATAAAATATCCCGGCAAAGTGAACTGCATTACAGCTTATAACACAAAGGATATAATTGAAGATCTAAACTGGAAAGCACTTACAGAACTTGATTGGGGTGAATCCTTAAAACTGGATGAATTAAAAATCACAGGAATTGAAGTTAATCACGATGGTTTTCGTCTTCCCGGTGAATTAGACAGAGCTAAAGGGCATATGTTATACGGAAGAAGTTATAACGGTTATATTTTAGAAAGCAATGGGAAGAAAATTCTTTTCGCCGGAGATACTGCTTACACTGAAAAGTTCAAACAGCACAGGGATAAAAACATTGATGTTGTAATTATGCCAATTGGCGGATACATTCCCCATTACCATAGGCATTGCAATCCCGAGGAAGCATTAGTTATGGCAAGTGAACATATTGGTGCAAAATATTTTGTCCCAATACACGCTAATACGTTTGATGGAGATGAAGGTTTTCACGTGCCAATAGATTGGATGAATAAATCTGTGGAGAAGTATGATATAAAAATTGGTATAAGTGAAATCGGGCAGACGCTTAAGCTTAATGCTGGAGAAGAAAAATGGACTTTGGGAAAGTAGGAGGGGGAGACAGTGAGACGTTGAGAATCTGAGACTATGAGTTTTGAATGTATAGTTATAGAAGAATTTTTGATTTCAAAAACCATTATCTCCATACATACTATCTCAAAGTCTCCTTGTCACATAGTCGCA
>Ga0209987_10000800_pt1 | contig 16648 bp, 14 predicted proteins | sample N074metaG_FD_182134 | JGI IMG/M metagenome (GOLD analysis project Ga0209987, IMG submission 182134) | Deep subsurface microbial communities from Kermadec Trench to uncover new lineages of life (NeLLi) - N074 metaG (SPAdes) (version 2) | ecosystem: Environmental > Aquatic > Marine > Ocean trench... | reverse complement strand
GTTGGAGTATCTGCGAACCATAAGCTTTATTCTTGTCATTGCCGTAAGCGTGCAATTCACCGAAATCATGGTGCGACGCCTGAGTCCGCTGCTCGACCAGGTACTTGGCATCTACATTCCACTGATTGCAACGAACTGTGCGGTGCTTGGCGTCGCCCTCCTCAACGTGCAGCAGGCCAAGGGATTCATCCAGTCTGTCTTTTTCGGATTCGGAGCGTCCATGGGTTTCGCACTGGTGCTGGTGCTGTTTGCGTCAGTGCGCGAACGGCTGGATGCGGCGGATACGCCGCGGCCGTTTCGTGGAACCGCGATAGCACTGATGACCGCCGGCATCATGTCGTTGGCATTCATGGGTTTCACAGGCATGGCACGCCCATGAATTCATCCGATAATTCGGCAGATTGACTGCACAATGTGGACTACCGTCCTGACGGCCGTCATTACGATCACAGTCATCGCACTGGTGGCGGGCCTGCTATTGAGCTATGCCTCAAGCCGATTGCCGGCAGATCGCGATTCACTGGTCGAAAAAGTCAACAAGCTGCTGCCGCAAACACAATGTGCGCAATGCGGCTACCCTGGTTGCCGACCGTATGCGCTTGCGATTGTCGAAGACGATGCAGCAATCAACCTGTGCCCGCCCGGTGGCGACGAGACGATGCGGCGATTGGCAGATCTGCTAGCACGCGAACCGGTCGCGCTTGCCGCTGGCGCGAAACAATCGGACGCGCTCGCGTTCGTTGACGAGGCACTGTGTATTGGCTGTACCTATTGCCGTGAAGTCTGCCCGGTGGATGCTATCGTCGGGGCACACCAGTTTATGCACACAGTCATCGCCTCCGAGTGCACCGGCTGCGAGCTTTGCGTACCAAGATGCCCGGTTGACTGCATCAGCATGGAATCCGCGGCATGAGTGCGCCGACTTTCGATCTCGGCTACCTGCACGGCGGCCTGCGCATGCCGCGCCGTAAAGACAAGTCGAACAAGCTGCCCATTCAGCACGTACCCGTACCGCAGCAGCTGATCATACCGATTACACAACATGTCGGCGATGCGGCACATCCAGTGGTTGGCATTGGCGAACGCGTATTGAAGGGACAACTAATCGCCGAATCAGACGGCGCTATCAGCGCTCCTATCCATGCGGCTTCGTCCGGCAAAGTTATTGCGATCGAGCCGTGGCCGGTGTCGCGCCGCCTTGGCGGTAACGCGCCTTGCATTGTCATCGAGTGCGACGGCGCGGACAGGGCCATCGAATTGTCGGAGCCGATCACGCCTTACGAGTCACTCAGTCAGGACATTCTCTTTCAGAAAATTCTGCAGGGCGGAATTGTCGGTCTGGGCGGTGCGGTTTTTCCGACCGCACAAAAATTGATGCACGCGTCGATTACGCCGCTCGAGCACCTGGTATTAAACGGAATTGAGTGCGAACCGTATATCACTTGCGACGACATGCTGATGCGGGAGCAGGCAAATGAAGTCCTCGGTGGCGCACAGATTCTGATGTACGCGCTCGGTGTGGAACACTGTTTCGTGGCGGTGGAGAGCGATAAGCCAGAGGCGATACAAGCACTCGCCGATGCGATGACAGAACTGCAGGATCATCGCATTGCGATAAAGCAGATACCGTCGATCTATCCGTCCGGCGCCGAGGATCAAACAGTCCAGCTCGTGACCAACAAGGAAGTCCCATCCGGGGGGTTACCGACCGATGTCGGCTGCGTCGTACAAAACGTGGGCACGGCAGCGGCTGTGTACCGCTGGATCTGCAAAGGAGAACCGTTGATTTCCCGTGTTACGACCGTAACCGGCGATGGTATTGCCACACCAATGAATGTCTTCGCCCGAATCGGCACCACGGTTGCGGATATCGTCAATTTCGTTGGTGGCTATACGGAAAAAGTGCACCACCTGGTTATCGGTGGGCCGATGATGGGCAGGTCCGTGACGACCGATAAGGTGCCGCTGGTGAAAGCGACCAATTGCATTCTCGTATTGTCTGATGAGGAGCAATTCGGCAATGAGCAACCGTGCATTCGATGCGGGGACTGTGCCTCAGCTTGCCCGGTGCAGCTCCAGCCCCAGCAACTGTTCTGGTATGCCTGTGCCGACAATGAGGAAAAGCTCCGCAGCTATGGACTGATGGACTGCATCGAGTGCGGCTGTTGTGACCTGGTGTGCCCTAGCCATATTCCGTTGACCGCCGACTTCAGAATGGCAAAAGCGCGCATGCGCGAGTTGGCCGATGAAGTGGCAAGGGCCGAACGTGCCCGGCTGCGCTACGAGTTCCACACGCAACGGCTCGACCGGGAGCAATTGCTGCGCGCGCAGCAGCTGGAAGCACAGAAGCAGGCTGCGAGCGAGGGAGGATCAAAAGCGATCAGGGATATCCTGGAACGAACCAGCAAGAAACACGATCAGGACCCGGGTGAGGAATAGATGGAATTCGTGAGACGGGATGCCCCGTTCATAGCGCCAAGGGCAAATGTCGCGTCAATCATGCGGCAGGTGCTGTATGCGCTGATTCCGGCGACGCTCGCGCACGTCTGGTTTTTCGGACCCGGCATCGTCCTGAACATGCTGATTGCAGGGTTGTTCTGTCTCGGTGGCGAGGCCGCCATGATGCGCGCCCGCGGCAAATCAGTCGCTGTCGCGCTCGGCGATTTCAGCGCCGTGGTTACTGCGATAATCCTCGCATTTGCGCTACCACCACTAACACCCTGGTGGGTCACTGCAACTGCAGCGCTCTTCGGCATCGTGGTCGCCAAACACCTGTATGGCGGCCTCGGATACAACATTTTCAATCCGGCGATGGCCGGTTATGTCGTCGTGCTCGTTTCATTCCCGACCCACCTGAATTTCTGGACTGTGCCAAGGATCGGCGATCTTGATTACCACTACGTAAACCTGCTCGAAACCCTGCAGTACACTCTGACCGGAAACTTGCCTGATTACCTTACGATTGATGCCGTTAGTCGTGCGTCACCACTCGATGCAGTCAAGGCTGGCCTCAGCACCATGCACACATTCGCGGAGGTCCATGCGAATCCGATGATGGGACACTTCGGCGGTCGTGGCTGGGAATGGATTTCAAATTTCATCCTGCTGGGTGGCATTTGGCTGTTGATGAAAAAAATTATTCGCTGGCACATACCGCTCGGCGTATTTGCCGGATTGCTGGTGCCAGCCACATTCATGTACGTCGTAGAATCCGGAACCCATGCCAGCCCGGACTTTTACCTGTTCAGCGGCGGCACGATGCTGTGTGCATTCTTCGTGGCCACCGATCCGGTATCGGCTGCCACCAGCCCCAGGGGACGTTTTGTCTTCGGTGCCGGTATTGGCTTGCTTACCTATGCCATCCGTCTCTGGGGAAGTTATGCCGACGGCATAGCATTCGCAGTAATCCTCATGAATATGTCGGTTCCGGCCATCGACTACCTGACCCGGCCGCGCATCGTTGGTCACAGTAAACACGAAAAAGCACCCGACAGATGAGCGAACCTGTTAAACAACGCGTAGCCAGTCCCTCGATCATACAAAGTGCGTTGATCCTTGCCGTCATTGCCGCGATCTGCACCACGCTGGTCGCATTGACCTTCAGCATGACCAGAGATCGAATCGCGGCCAATGAACAGGCGTTCCTCGAGCGAAGCCTGACACCGGTCCTGTCCGGAAAATCATACGACAATGATTTATCCGCGTCGGCGCTCATCGTGCCGGCGCCGCACGCACTCCCGGGCAGCGCGAACGCGGTCATTTATCGGGCGCTGCAGGACGGCACGCCGGTTGCAGCGTTGTTCGTCGTCACCGCACCCGATGGTTATTCGGGCCCGATCAAATTGCTCATCGGAATCGACGTCGGCGGTGTCGTACTTGGCGTGCGCGCGATCGAACACAAGGAAACGCCAGGTCTCGGTGATCTGATCGATGCAAGCCGTTCCGACTGGATCTATCAGTTTGCAGACACCTCCCTCAAGGCCCCCGAAACGACTGCATGGGCGATTAGGCGCGATGGTGGCGCATTTGATCAACTGACCGGCGCCTCGATAACCTCGCGCGCGGCCGTCAATGCGGTCAATCAGACGTTGCTGTACTTTGCGGCCAATCGGGACGAAGTCTTCACTGCCCCGGCAACTTCGGGAACTGCGGATGAGTGATCAAAATTCGATAGCCAGCCGGCTTGTCGGTGGCTTCTGGGACAACAATCCGGGCCTGGTACAACTCCTGGGTCTTTGCCCGCTGTTGGCGGTCACCTCGACCTTTGTCAACGGGCTCGGACTGGGGCTGGCGACGATGATCGTGCTGACAATGTCGAATGTGCTGGTTTCAGCAACGCGCCGCTGGATCCGGAATGAAATCCGTATCCCAATGTACGTGCTGATCATCGCGTCGCTGGTGACCTGCATCGAGTTAATCTTCAAAGCGGGATTTCCCGCACTCGACCGGTCGCTGGGCATATTCATTCCGCTGATTGTGACCAACTGCGCCATTGTGGCGCGCGCGGAGCTCTTTGCATCACGCAACACCGTCGCCTCGAGCCTGCTCGATGGACTGGCAATGGGTGGCGGATTCGCTTTGCTGCTGTGTGCGCTCGGCTTTGTTCGCGAATTGATCGGGCATGGTTCGATTTTCGCGCGGCTCGATCTGCTGATCGGTGGCGACGCGCTGCAGGGACTGCAGCTTACCGACGGCGGTTTTTTGCTGGCTTTATTGCCGCCAGGCGCATTTTTCGCGCTGGGTCTGGCCGTCGCCGGCAAGAATGTGATTGATCAGCGCCGCAAGAAAGCAGCGGAATTCCGGCTTTCCATCTGAATGTATTATCCAATAATCTGTGAATAGAGAAAAACGCACAGAAATTTACACGCGACTCAGGAAGCGCATTCCGGAACCGGAAACAGAGCTATCTTATGAGTCACCGTTCGAGTTGCTGATTTCCGTCATCCTTTCAGCGCAGGCAACTGACATCAGCGTAAATAAGGCGACCGCCCTGCTCTATCCGGTCGCGAATACGCCGCAAGCATTCCTCGAACTTGGTGAAACCCGCCTGAAGGGGTTCATCAAGACCATTGGTCTGTTTAACAGCAAGGCGAAAAACATTATCGAAACCTGCCGCCGGCTGACAGAAATACACGATGGACAGGTACCAACCACGCGCGAAGAACTGGAAGCGTTGCCCGGCGTCGGTCGCAAAACAGCCAGCGTCGTCCTCAACACGGCCTTCGGCGAACCGACGATTGCCGTGGACACGCATATTTTCAGGGTCTCGAACCGCACCGGCCTCGCCAAGGGTAAGACGCCGCTCGAAGTCGAAATGCGTCTTACGAAATTGACGCCTGATGAGTTCCGCAAGGACGCGCATCACTGGTTGATTCTGCACGGACGATATACCTGCAAGGCGAGAAAACCGGCGTGCCCGAATTGCGTGATCAATGACCTGTGTGAATACCGCAAGAAAACCAGGGAAGAAGCCGCGTGATTTTCGGGACGGACCGCAATGAACTCAGGCAGATGTATGTCGATGCGTGGCGAAAATCCTGCGCCAGCGAAATACTGTCACCGCTTGAGGCACAAATTGCACAAGTCATCCAGGATCATCCTGAATACCAGTCGGCGATGAGCGCAGATACGCTCGATGAATCTTTTCTGCCGGAAGGCGGCAAGACCAACCCGTTCCTGCACATGGGCCTGCATCTTGCGGTGCGGGAGCAGCTTGCGACCAACAGGCCCGCAGGAATTGCGGAAGTATTCGAATTGCTGCACAAGAAAAGCGGGGACCGGCATGCGGCTGAACACCAGGCACTCGATTGCCTGGCAGAGGCACTGTGGGCCGCACAGAACAACAACACCGCCCCGGACGAGCAGGCCTACCTGGAGCGTCTCAGGCGTCTTGCGGGCTGACCGGGATCGCCCGCTTAGGAAGGGCTCCTACGAATCATTAGAAGCCCGCCCGTAGGAGCCCGCTGCCAATCCGCCCTTATGGTGGAATACATGCGAATTGATGGGTGCGGATTGATCTTCAGTACTAGCAATGAGAATGACGAATGACCCCGTAGGAGCCCGCCCCAGCGGGCGATTGTCCAATCGCCGACGGTCCGTCCTTACTGTTTCCCATGTAATATTCATGTCCCGAACTTGGTCTTATTAAGCGATTCGAAGCACCAATAAAATGAACGCCATTCTATGACAGAGCGCAACAATCAATATCCGGTAAGCGGTGCCGGCCTGGGCCTGCGTCGACCCCTGATGAACAAGCTCATGGCCGACCCGCCAGCCGAGATCGACTTCATGGAAGTCGCTCCCGAAAACTGGATCCATATCGGCGGCAGACTGGGTCACAAATTTCGCTTTTTCGCCGAACGCTATCCGATCCTGATACACGGTCTTTCATTGAGCATCGGTGCGCCGTCACCGCTTAATGAGAGACTGTTGCATGACATCAAGGCGTTCATGGACGAACACAACATTCTCTTTTACTCGGAACACTTAAGCTTTTGTGGCGACGACGGCCAATTGTATGACCTCATGCCGATCCCGTTTACCGAGGATGCGGTCAAATATGTCGCCGCCCGGATCAGACGAGCACAGGATATTCTCGAGCGAAGAATGGCCGTGGAAAACGTGTCCTATTACACGCCGACAGACACCTCGATGACTGAAATCGAATTCACTAACGCCGTGCTGGAAGAAGCCGATTGCGATCTACTGCTCGACATCAACAATATTGTCGTCAACAGCATCAATCACCAGTACGACGCGCACGAATTCATGCTTGCGATGGCAAAAGACCGGATAAAGTACTTCCATCTCGCGGGTCACCTGGTGGAAGCTGAAGATCTTCGAATTGACACGCACGGTGATGCGGTCGCCGATCAAGTTTGGCAGTTATTGGCTGACGCTTACGATCATTTCGGACCCGTGCCAACCCTGCTCGAGCGGGATTTCAATTTCCCGCCGATCGAAGACCTGCTGACAGAAATCAGGCGTATCAAGGAGATGCAGGGCGCGGTCGGACCGGGCGACGAAATCGCGGAGTCAGCCGGTGGTTGAGATTCCGGAGTTTCAGCAGAAACAATATGCTTTCGCAGCACACATTCGTGATCCGGAGAATAACCCGGCACCCAGTGGCGTCGAGGATCGTCGCATGGCGATCTATCGCGAGCTTTTCTTCAATAACCTGCACAGCCTGCTGGGCAGTACGTTTCCAGTCATCAAGAAACTTCTCAAGCCTGAAAAATTTCGCTCGCTGATCCGTGCATTCATGGTCCAGCACGAAGCACAAACACCCTATTTCCTCGAGATTCCGCAGGAGTTCCTGGCATTTCTGCAGGACGAGTACCAGTTACAAGACGACGACTTTCCGTTCCTGATCGAACTCGCTCATTACGAGTGGGTGGAGCTTGCACTATCCGTATCGGAAGAAGTGAACGACACCACGAATGTCGATCCGGATGGTGACTTGCTCGAGGAAATCCCGGTGCGCTCGGTTCTCGCCTGGACATATGCATATCAGTATCCGGTGCACCGCATTTCGGCCGACTACCTGCCGACAGAGCCTGGCGAGGCGTCAACCTTCCTCGCAGTTTGCCGCAAGGCAAATGACGACATGGATTTCCTGGAACTGAACCCGGTAACTGCCCGCTTGCTCGAACTGATCGAAGCCAATGTGCGGGACAGTGGCCGTGAACTGCTCCTGAAACTGGCAGACGAGATCAATTACCCGGATTCCGACACGCTGATACAGCATGGTCTCGATGCGATGCAGCAAATGCGTCAGACCGAGATTCTGCTTGGCACCAGGTAGTAATAATCGCGGGCCTCTGCCGGTCTGGAAACAACAACACCTCATTTCGAACCAATTCGGAGTCAACGATGATGGATTTCCTGAAACGCATGCAGGGCTGGCTGGATATGACCAAGACCGCCGACTTTCTCGGGCCTTTGGCGCTTCGTCTTTACCTGGTCCCGGTCTTCTGGGTAGCCGGAATGAATAAGGTCAACGGCTTCGAAAATACAGCCGCATGGTTCGGCAATCCTGACTGGGGTCTCGGTTTGCCATTTCCGACGCTGCTGGCGGGTCTGGCAGTCGGCTCAGAAATTCTGGGTGCAATCGCCTTGCTGGTTGGCCTGGGGACCCGATGGTTTGTAATACCCCTGATGGTTACGATGCTGGTCGCTGCACTAAAAGTACATGGGCACAATGGCTGGCAGGCCATCGCCGACCCGATGAGCCCGTTTGCAAATGCCGATGTCGGAGGCGCCATTGACCGGCTCAGCAAAGCCAAGAGCCTGCTCCGCGAACATGGCAACTACGACTGGCTAACCGAGACCGGCAATTTCGTCGTATCCAACAATGGCATGGAATGGGCGGCGACGTATTTTGTCATGCTGCTGGCGTTGTTCTTCGTCGGATCAGGCCGCTTGAGTCTCGACCACCTGCTCAAGAAGCGCTTAAACCGTATTTAGATTATTCTGCCGGTCTGGAGGGGAGGCAGAATAATGAAAGACACGTTTGTCACTGCGCTGGATGTTGTCCAGACACTATCGGCCATCCTGGTCTTTTTGATCGGTATTGGTTTTCTGGCTGTGATCGTCATGTATATCGTGGACGTCAACCAGACGGAACACGCGATTCGCCGAAATTTCCCGGTCATCGGCCGCTTTCGCTATCTGTTCGAGAATATGGGCGAGTACTTCCGCCAGTATTTTTTCGCTCAGGACCGTGAGGAAATGCCATTCAACCGGGCACAGCGTAACTGGGTGTACCGGGCTGCCAAAGATATAGATAATACCGTTGCATTCGGTTCAACGCGTGACTTGCGACCGGTTGGCACGTATATCTTTGTCAACTGCCCGTATCCGGTGCTCGAAACCGACGTCGCGCCGACAAAGGAACTGGAGATTGGTCGATACGCGCGCCAGCCTTACGTCACGGATTCGCTGTTCAATGTATCGGCTATGAGTTACGGCGCAATCTCGAAGCCGGCTGTCCTCGCGCTGTCGAAAGGATCCGCTATGGCCGGCAACTGGATGAATACCGGTGAAGGCGGATTGTCTCCCTATCACCTCGAAGGTGGCGCGGACATCGTATTCCAGATCGGCACCGCCAAATACGGCGTGCGCAATGAGGATGGCAGTCTCAGCGACGACAAACTTCGTGAAGTCGCCGCACACAAGCAAGTGAAAATGATCGAGCTCAAGTTGAGCCAGGGTGCCAAGCCCGGTAAGGGAGGAATACTGCCGGGTGAGAAGGTAACCGAGGCGATCGCAGAGATTCGCCACATCCCTGTGGGAGAAGATTCAATCAGCCCTAATCGTCATCCCGAAATCGATTCTGCCGAAGGCCTGCTAAACATGATCAATCACCTGCGTGACGTTAGCGGACTGCCGGTTGGCTTCAAGACCGTCATTGGCGCCTACGGCTGGCTGGAAGAACTGTTCGAGTTGGTACTCGAGCGAGGTATCGAAACCGCCCCGGATTTCATCACCGTTGACAGCGGTGATGGCGGCACCGGCGCGGCGCCGATGAGCCTGATGGACTCTGTCGGTCTGCCGATCAAGGAAAGTCTGCCGCTCGTTGTCGACATGATTAATAAGTATGGCCTCGACGATCGCATCCATGTAGTCGCCAGCGGCAAACTGATTACACCGGGGGAGGCAGCGGCAGCACTTTGTATAGGTGCCGATTTCATTCAATCGGCGCGCGGTTTTATGTTTTCCCTTGGCTGCATCCAGGCAATGCAATGCAACAAGAATACCTGTCCAACAGGAATTACCACGCATGACAAGCATCTGCAGCGCGGTCTCGTCGTCGAGGACAAGGCGGAGCGTGTAAAACATTATTCCAAAAACATGCACAAGGAAATTGGCATCATTGCGCATTCCTGCGGAGTCCGGGAGCCGCGACAGCTAAAGCGATTTCACTGCCGCGTCGTCCAGGAGAACGGGCGCTCGGTGCCGCTGAACGAACTATATCCCGACATCACGACACCCGACAATGCCGCCTGATTCTGATTTCGCCCGCTGGGGCGGGCTCCTACGGGAAAGTGCGTGCGCTCCAATAACGTAGGAGCTCGCCCTAGCGAGCGACAAACAATTGCGGAACGTTTTTCAAACGTATCCGCAATTGTTTGTAAAGGACCCGTCAACCACGCCGAACAAACGAAGATCACCCGGTCAATCTACGCGCCAAATACCGCCCAAACTCCCATACATTGCGTTCAAGGTATGACAATGGCCCCTGCACTGCATCGGGTGAAGCCGTAGCTCGAAATACGTTTTCGACTATCGGACGGTCTTCGCTGTTAACCTGGCGGATCAATTCCATTACCTCATCGATTATTGCTTGCCCGACTTTAGCTCCCTCGAGTATTTCCGCCGGAATCGATACGGCCCAGCGGATATTAACCTTGTCCAGGCCATCCGGCAGTATGGACAGGTACCACAGCATGTTTGGTTGCAGTTGCACAACATGTGACGGAAAAATATTGATCAACCAGGTTCTGCGCCTGTCTGGGCCCTGCAACCAGCTGTTGTCCGGGTGCGCATTGACCGAACGCGGGCCTTCGTCCTCCTGCACATAATGATAGGTAAAAGCATCTTCACCCGGGAACAGATGAGTTTGGTCTTCTGAAGATCCGTATTTGCCGAACGATTTCTTGTGGACGCGATGCAGGTGATAGGCATCCATGAAGTTTTCGACGAGGCACTTCCAGTTCGTATTCCACGTCTCTTCTTCCGAGAACACCGGCACATAGTTCGCCATGCGAAAATCACCGATGAGCTCAGTCAATGCACCGAGTCGCTCGCCAACCGGCTCTGGATCTGCCTGTAAGCTTACGTAGATGAAGCCTTGCCAGGTCTCGCACGCGAGTTCTTTCAGTTTGTGATTCGCGACATCGAACCCCGGCGTTTTATCCATGAACGGCGCGCCAATGAGCTGGCCATCCAGTTCGTAGGTCCAGGAGTGGTATGGGCAGCTGATGCGGCTGACGTGCCCGGTCCCGCTCAAAAGCCTCGAAGACCGATGCACGCAAACATTGGCGAAGGCCTTGACTGAATCATCGCGCTGACGAACTACAAATACCGGTGCATTAACAATGTCCCGGCACAGGAAGTCACCCTGCTGCGGAATCTCTGCGGTGCGGCCGAGGCAGATCCATTCCTTTCGAAACAAGTGTTCCCTTTCGAGTTTGAGAATCCTGGAGCTGTGATAAGTAGCAGGTGGCAGACTTTTCGCAGCGTCGAACGATGCGTTTGCGTTCTCTGCCAGTAACTGCAGCAAGTCTTTGGTAGTTTGCCGCACGCTCCCGACCAACCTAGCGCTTTTTCGGCATGTACAGGTCGGTGATGGTGCCGTCGAATGCCTCCGCAGCAAACATAATCGTCTCCGACAGGGTCGGATGGGGATGTATGGTCAGGCCGATGTCTGCCGCGTCAGAGCCCATTTCGATGGCCAGACCGACTTCGGCGATCAGGTCGCCGGCGTTCGGGCCGACAATTCCACCGCCGATGACACGCCCGGTCGCTTTGTCGAACAACAACTTCGTCATGCCCTCGTCCCGTCCCAGCGACAGTGCGCGGCCGCTTGCGGCCCAGGGAATCTTCGATTTTGCATAAGGGATGCCATCGCGTTTGGCATCGGTCTCGGTAAGTCCGACCCACGCGATCTCCGGATCCGTGTACGCGACCGAAGGAATAGTGCGTGCATCGAAAGCGCTTTTCTCACCCGCGGCAACTTCTGCCGCGACTTTCGCTTCGTGCGACGCTTTGTGTGCCAACATCGGGCCAGCTACAAGGTCGCCGATAGCAAAAATGTGTGGCACGTTGGTCTGCATCTGCTTGTTAACCGGGATGATGCCGCCTTTGTCGACGTTGACGCCTGCTCTATCGCAATCAAGCTGGTCGCCGTTCGCTCGCCGACCGATGGATATCAGTACCCGGTCGTAAACTTCACTGGCCAGCGCGTCCTTGCCTTCGAAGGCGACCTCGATGCCCGGCACTGTCGCCGACATGCCTATCACTTTGGTATTCAGCATGATGCTTTCATAACGCTGGTCGATGATCTTGCGGAACGGCCGCACCAGGTCCGGGTCGGTGCCGGGCATCAACGCGTCTGTCAACTCGACCACGCTGACCGCGGTGCCAAGTGCGCTGTAAACGCAGGCCATCTCGAGGCCGATAATGCCACCGCCGACCACCAGCATGCGCTTGGGCAAGGGATCGAGTTCTAGTGCACCGGTCGAGTCGACAATGCGCGGATCATTTGGCGCCCCTGTAAACCCTGCCGGCTGCGATCCTGCCGCGATGATCGCCTTGTCAAATTGGATCGTGTCGCCCGAATCAAGGACGAGCCGATTTGACGACGCGAACTTCGCGACGCCGTGCACGACCGTCACGTTGCGTTGTTTCGCAAGCTGTGTCAGCCCGCCTGTCAGGCGATCGACGACCTTGTTTTTCCAGTCGCGCAACGCCAGCGCATCGATCCTGGGTTTGCCGAACTTAACGCCATGCTCGGCCATGGCTGCCGCGTCATCAATGACTTTGGCTGCATGCAGCAATGCTTTTGATGGAATGCAACCAACATTCAGGCAAACGCCGCCAATGACCGGATAGCGCTCGACCAGGATGACTTGCAAGCCGAGATCGGCGGCACGAAACGCGGCCGTGTAGCCGCCGGGCCCAGATCCAATGACAACCAGCTGTGCACGATAGGTGGCATTCGATTCGGGTTGGTGTGACTCTTCATGAGTCGCGACCGCGTCCGACAGGATTTCCTCCTGAATTTCGCGATCAAGAACAACGGTTGCCTCCGGTTCATTGAGTTCGGTTGCCTCGAGCATCAGGATAACGTCGCCGGCATTAACCTTGTCCCCAACTTTTACTTTGAGTGTGCTGACGACGCCCGCGTGCGTCGACGGAATGTCCATCGAGGCCTTGTCGGTCTCGAGTGTTATTAATGACTCCTCGATCGCCACCTCATCGCCGGGCCCGACCAGCACCTCGATGACGTCCACATCCGAGAATTCGCCGAGGTCCGGTACCACCAGGTCGACCTGATGGGTCATCACGGAGCTGCCTCGAGTAGCGCCTCGACATTCGACAAAGCCTGGCTCAGATGCGTTGTGAAGCGCACTGCATAGGCGCCGTCAATCACGCGATGATCGTAGGACAATGAAAAAGGCAGCATGAGCCTTGGTAAGAACTTGGCACCGTTCCATACCGGTTGCATGGTCGAACGTGATACGCCGAGGATTGCGACCTCAGGCGCATTGATGATCGGCGTGAACGCAGTGCCACCAATTCCTCCCAGGCTCGAAATCGTAAAGCTCGCGCCCTGCATCTGCTGTGCCTTCAACTTGCCTTCCCGCGCCGCCGCCGACAGCTCACTAAGCGCTTGAGCGAGTTCATTCACATCCATTTGGTCCGCATCGCGGATGACCGGCACCATCAGCCCGTTTTCAGTGTCTGCCGCAAAGCCCAGGTGGAAATACTTTTTGAAAACGAGCGACTCGCCATCATTCGACAAGGAAGCATTGGCTTTGGGAAATTCCTTCAAGGTTGCAATGCAGGCTTTCATGATGAACGCGAGCGGCGTGAGGCTGATGCCTTTTTCTTTTGCCGGGCCTTTCAATTCCTGCCGCTTTGCTTCCAGGTCGGTGATATCCGCGAGATCATGTTGCGTGACATGCGGCAGATTGATCCAGCTCGCCTGCAGGCGCGGTCCTGAAATCTTCTGAATTCTTGTCAGCGGTTTGGTTTCTATCTCGCCAAACTTCGCGAAATCGACCGCTGGCACTTGCGGCAGCGCGGCGGCGGCAGGCGCTGCTGCAGCACCGGTCAGAATTGCTTTGACGAATGCTTTGACGTCGTCATGCAGAACCCTGTCTTTTAGCCCCGTCCCTTTGACCTGTACCAGGTCCACGCCGAGCTCACGCGCCAGCTTGCGCACCGAGGGGCTGGCATGCGCTTTGGCAAAGCCGACCTCATCGATTGCCGGTAATGATTTCGGCAAGTCCGGATGCGACTTGGGTGGAGCGGCAGTAGCCGAAGGTGCTGCTGCTTGCTTTGGGGTAGCCGCTGGCGCTGCATTGCTTACCTTGAGCGGCGTGGCCAGCGCATCGATAACAGCAATTACAGAGCCCTCGGACACCTTGTCGCCGACCTTGACCAGCACTGACTCGATGGTGCCGGCCGCGGTAGACGGCACCTCCATCGCGGCTTTGTCCGTTTCTATAGTTACCAGCGGGTCATCGATATCGACTTTGCTGCCGGGCGCTACATGTACTTCAATGACGTCGACATCCGCGAAATCGCCGAGGTCCGGAACCATCAGTTTTTGTGACCCGATATTGGCTGATGTCGCGACCACGGTCGTTTCGCCTTGCATTAACTCGGCCTCGATCGCCGGGGTAATGATAACGGTGTCGCTGATTTCGACTGCGAGGCGCCCTATTACGTCTCCGGCCGAAACCGTGTCGCCGACCGCTACGGAGATTTCCTCGATCACGCCGTTGTTCGGCGCCGGAACATCCATGGCAGCCTTGTCGGTTTCGAGCGTGATCAGGCCATCTTCGCGCGTGACTTTTTCGCCGGACTTGACCAGGAGCTCAATAACCTCGACGTCCGAGAAATCGCCAAGGTCGGGAATAACGAGGTCGATAACGTTTGCCATCAGAGCGTTACCGGGTCCGGTTTCTCGGGATCGATACCAAACTTCTTAATCGCCTTCGCTACCGTCTGCTGATCGAGCACACCATCGTCAGCCAGCGCTTTGAGCGCAGTTACCGTGATGTAATGCCGGTCGACTTCGAAAAACTTTCTGAGTGCAGCACGTCCGTCACTACGGCCGTAGCCGTCGGTGCCCAAAGTCACATACTGGCCAGGCATCCAGCGCTGAATCTGATCGGGTACGATTTTCATGTAATCGGTCGCTGCGACATACGGTCCTTTGCGCTTGCCAAGGCATCTTTCAAGGTAACTGGTTCGCGGTTTTGCCTCCGGGTGCAACTGATTCCAGCGTTCTGCCGCGAGCGCGTCACGGCGCAGCTCATTGAAACTGGTGACAGACCAGACATCAGACGGCACACCGAACTGGTCTCGCAGCAATTCTGCGGCGGCAAGCACTTCGCGCAAGATCGTTCCCGAACCCATCAGCTGCACGCGTACTTGCCCCTGGCCACCAACCTGCAACAAATACATGCCCCGCAAAATACCGTCCTCGACGCCGCTCGGCATTGGCGGATGCACGTAGTTTTCGTTCATGCAGGTGATGTAATAGAAAATATTCTCCTGCTCACCAATCATGCGGCGCAGGCCGTCCTGGATGATGACGGCAAGTTCATAGGCATAGGTCGGATCGTAGGAAACGCAGTTCGGCACGGTAGAAGCGTTCATCAGGGAGTGACCGTCCTGGTGCTGCAAACCTTCGCCGGCCAAGGTCGTCCTGCCAGCCGTAGCACCGATCAGGAATCCTCGCGCTTGCTGATCGCCGCCGGCCCAGATGAAATCGCCGATGCGCTGAAATCCAAACATCGAGTAAAAGATATAGAAAGGAATCGTCTGGATATTGTGGTTGCTGTATGAGGTTCCGGACGCCAGCCACGAGCAGAACGAACCGGCCTCATTGATGCCTTCCTCGAGAATCTGGCCTTTCTTGTCCTCCCGGTAATACATGAGCTGGTCGGCGTCCTGCGGCGTATACAGCTGGCCCTTGGATGAATAGATACCCACCTGGCGGAACATGCCCTCCATGCCGAAGGTACGGGCTTCATCGGGCACGATCGGTACAATGTTTTTGCCGATTTGTTTGTCGCGGATCAATGCCGTCAGAATGCGCACGAATGCCATCGTCGTCGAAGCTTCGCGCTCGCCGGTGCCCTCGAGCTGGGTCTTGAAAACCTCCAGCGCCGGAATCTTTAGCGGAACTTCGGTCTTCTGGCGACGCGCCGGCAGGTAGCCGCCAAGCGCCTTGCGGCGTTCGTGCAAATACTCGATTTCCGCGCTGTCCGCATTCGGTTTGCAGTAGGGGACGTCGTCAATATCCTTGTCCAGCACCGGAATATTGAATCGATCGCGAAACTCTTTTAAGGCGTCGATATCGAGTTTCTTTTGTTGATGTGCGACGTTCTGGCCTTCGCCTGCGGTTCCCATGCCAAACCCCTTGACGGTTTTGGCAAGGATGATCGTTGGCTGGCCCTGGTGGCGGACCGCTGCGTGATAGGCAGCGTAAACTTTGCGGGTGTCGTGGCCGCCGCGATTCAGCCGCCAGATTTCATCATCGGACATGTTCGCGACCATGGCCGCGGTTTCCGGATACTTGCCGAAGAAATGTTCGCGGACGTAGTCGCCACCCTTCGATTTGAAATTCTGGTATTCGCCGTCGACACATTCCTCCATGACGCGGCGCAGCAGGCCGTCGTGATCCCTGGCAAGCAACGGGTCCCAGCGCGAACCCCAGATGACCTTGATCACATTCCAGCCCGCGCCGAGGAACGCAGCTTCGAGTTCCTGGATTATCTTGCCGTTGCCGCGCACCGGCCCGTCAAGCCGTTGCAGATTGCAATTGACGACGAAGATCAGGTTGTCGAGCCCTTCCCGCACCGGCATCGTAATCGCGCCCATGGACTCGGGCTCATCCATTTCGCCG
>Ga0209987_10000797_pt1 | contig 16714 bp, 21 predicted proteins | sample N074metaG_FD_182134 | JGI IMG/M metagenome (GOLD analysis project Ga0209987, IMG submission 182134) | Deep subsurface microbial communities from Kermadec Trench to uncover new lineages of life (NeLLi) - N074 metaG (SPAdes) (version 2) | ecosystem: Environmental > Aquatic > Marine > Ocean trench... | reverse complement strand
AATTCGTTCCGTAACGCATCACATTCACTCCGATTTGCGGGAAACAACCCTGGGCGACAACAAGAGGCTCTACGCCGACGATAACAATAGTTGAAAAGCCACGAGTATGTCAAAGGTCTTACGGATACTGGGGCAGATCGGTTTCACTCCCCTTTCCGAACCCAGCGCTCGCCATCCCTGAGGTGATACTTCTCCATCACCGCGTCGAACGCCTCGTCGAGGTCGATCCCCTGTTCGTTGGCCATACACAGGATGACGAACAACACGTCGGCCAATTCTTCTGCCATCTCCTGCTCGCTCTCCTCGGGCTTCTTGGGCTTCGTACCGAACTGGTGGTTGACCAACCGTGCCAACTCGCCCACCTCCTCCATGAGACGGGCGAGATTGGCCAGCGGCGGCCAATAACCCTCCTCGAATTGGGAGATCCACTCGTCGATGCGGCGTTGGGCGTCTTTCAAGGGACCAGCTGTTGAAGAAGTACAGATAGGGCGCGAAGAGTACCCTCACCGCGGCCGACCGAGCAAGCGCCGAGGCTGTGCTGCCCCGCTTCTCTGGCTTATCGTTGAACACCGCTCGCCCGCCTCTCCGACCACCCTCCTAGGAGCCTGTCCGAGTAACATGGAGGATCGAAAGACCGCACCCGGAACCTCTACCCCATTGGGTGACCGCGCCGAGGATTCCGATTCGCCGGACGCCCCCGACGTAACCCTGGGGGGGTATCTGGAAGTCCATGAGCGCCCCCCCGCTTTTACGGGCTCGGATGAACAGCCGTACACCGCTTCAGTCGAGGTCGAGTCCGTGGAGAACCTCGCCGCCCCCTACGTAGCTTATTTGGTCTTCCCGCGCTGGGCGGGTGCGGGCCTCGGCATCGTAGGGCACGTGGAGACGCCCGTGTTGTGGGAGGGAAGAAGTCGGGACGAAGTTCGCGACCTGGCCCACGCGCTCCGCCTCAGCGAGGTCAAGCGTCTGTTGGACGAGGCCATTCAGAGTAAGAGCGGGGAGGACTGAGCTGTGAGTACGGCCGAATCTCCGTTTCTGCGGATCACCGAAATTTTCCACTCCATCCAAGGCGAATCAAGCTGGTCGGGGCTACCGTGCACGTTCGTGCGGCTGACCGGCTGCCCTCTCCGATGTGTGTGGTGCGACACCGAGTATGCCTTCCATGGGGGCACGCGCCGAACACTCGACGAGATCGTCGAAGAAGTGCGCTCGATCGGGACGTCACTTGTCGAGATCACCGGAGGAGAGCCCTTGGCGCACCCCAACGCCTACGTACTCGCCAAGCGTCTGCTCGACGAGGGATTCACGGTCCTCGTGGAGACGTCCGGAGCGTTCGACGTGGCCCCGCTCGACCCCCGGGCGCACCGGATCATGGATCTCAAATGCCCGGGAAGCGGGGAGGTCGACAAAAACTTATGGGAGAACCTGGACCACCTGACTAATCTGGACGAGGTAAAGTTCGTCGTACTCGACCGGACCGACTACGAATGGGCGAGAGACACGATCCTGGCGCGCGGCCTGGACCGCCGCCTGGAGGAGGGCACCCTCGGCGACCTCCTCATGTCACCCGTTTGGGACTCCTGCGATCTCGGCGATCTTGCCGGCTGGATTCTGGAAGACCGGCTTCCGGTCCGACTTCAGACGCAGCTTCACAAACACATTTGGGAACCGAACGCCCGGGGCGTTTGAGTGGAAATTCCGGACGCTCGCCTGCGTAAACTCGTTGACCGTCTCTCCAGCAAGTCCGAGCTCCGGAGCGAGCCCGAGCCACGTGAGGGATACACGGAGGCCGCTGTAGCGGTAATCCTCCGGACGTCTACGGAACTCGAGGTTCTCCTGATCAAGCGCGCCGAGTCCGAGCGGGACCCCTGGTCGGGGCATGTGTCGCTTCCGGGTGGACGCAGGGACCCGGAAGACGCGAATCTCAGGCGAACGGCGATCCGGGAAACATCCGAAGAAACGGGGGTGGAGCTGTCCTCATCCGGATGGCCGATGGGGCGCCTCGCCCAGGTCGCGCCAAGTCACTCGACGTTACCTCCGATTACAGTCACACCCTACGTGTTCGGTGTGCCGGCAGAAATCGAGGCGAACGCCAACTCACCAGAGGTCGATCGGGTGCTCTGGGTAACCCTCCCTGTACTGTTCGATCCGAAGACCCTGCGGACCACGACCATCCAGTTGCCTGCGGGCCCGTCGGATTTTCCCTGCTATCGGGTCGACGGCCACGCGATCTGGGGACTCACCTTTAGAATCCTATCGGAGTTCGGAGAACTCGCGAACGGATTTTGATCCCGTCACGCCGGACCGGTTATTCGACCCACTCGGCGATGAAGACGTTGGTGTCGCCCTCCTGAGCCTGGTTCCGGTTCGATCCCCAGACCAGATACCTGCCATCCGGACTGAACACCGGAAAGCCGTCGAACCCGTCCACGAAAGTGATACGCTCCTGCCCCGACCCGTCCTCGTTGATCATGTAGAGATCGAAATCCCGCCCCGTGGGATCGTGCATGTTCGACGCGAAGATGATTTTCTCGCCCGAAGGGTGCCAATACGGCCCGAAGTTGGCAGTCCCGTTGTGCGTCACCTCGGTCTGATTCGATCCGTCGGCGTTCATGACGTAGATCTCGAGCTCACTCGGCCGAATCAGTCCATCTACCAAGAGCGACGTGTAGTCCTCGATCTCCTCGGGAGTGGTGGGACGAGAAGCTCGGTACACGATCTTGGACCCGTCCGGAGAGTAGAAGGGCCCGCCGTCATAACCCATGGTGTCAGTGAGACGTAGGACGTCAGAGCCATCCGGCTTCATGGAGTATATATCGAGCTCCCCGTCCCGCATCGACGTGAACACGATGCGATCACCCACCGGAGAAAACGTCGCTTCCGCGTCATACCCGAAGGAAGTCGTCAACTGCTGGAGGTTCGATCCGTCCGCGTCCGCAACGAAGATGTCGAAGCTGGGGTACACCGCCCACACGTAGCCACGCGAGAAATCGGGCACCGCCGGACAGGCCTCGGCAAAGTGATGGGTCGAGGAGTAGAGGATCCTGTCGCCTGCTGGGTAATAGTAGGAGCAGGTGGTTCGCCCCTGACCGGTGCTCAACATCTCGACGTCGCCCCCGTCGAGTGACATGGTGTAGATTTGGTCGCACCCGCCGGCCCTGGGTGTGGACTGGAAGATCAGCCTGGTGCCGTCGAAGGAGAAATACGCTTCGGCGTTCTCACCCTCGAAGGTGAGTTGGCGTATGTTCCGGAGATGGACTTCCTGGGCCGCTTGTGCGACCTGGGGCTGATCTACAGTATCGGCTCCGGTGGTGGCCAGAACGAGAAGGCCTGTGACGGTGGCAGCCGCGCCCGGTTTCATGAGTGCAAACATTCAGAGTCTCCAGAGGATGATCGATGTCTAACGTACTGACTGTCTTCGCGGCGCTCACAGCCGGGCTCACTCTTGCGAGCCCAGCGGCCTCTTTGTCTGTGCAGCAAGCCATCGACTGTCCCGATGTCGATCAGCTCACGGCGGGCATGGACCCGGCCCTCGCCCACGTCCGTTACCTTGCCGACGACGCCCTCGAGGGCCGCGGAGCAGGTACGAACGGAGCCCGCTGCGCAGCACAGTACATCGCCGACCAGTTCGAGGCCATCGGCCTCGAGCCCGCCGGGCTGAACGGAAGCTACTTCCAGGGATTTCCGATCCGCGCGGGCACCGTCCTCGGGGCCGAAAGTACACTCCGAACCATGCAAAACACCTACACCCTCAGTGCGGACTGGATCCCGTTCGGGTACTCCGCGTCGAGTACCGTAGCCGGCACCTTATTGTACGGGGGAGACGCAATCAACCGCCCCGGGGATCCGAACAACGCGTATCCGACACTCGACATCACCGGTCGCATCGTCGTGGTTGAGGATGGTGACCTCCGAGCCCCCTCCAGCCAGGCCCTCCAGACGGATGCCCACTTCAAGGCATCGGTCGCTGCGGGTCGAAACGCCGGCGGGATGATTATCCTTCTCGGCGACGGTCGTGGGCTTCCCGACTTATCGGGAGAGACGAGGGCGGCCCTGTCTATCCCGGTGGCCGCTGTCCGCGGCGAAGCGGCCGACCGTATTCGGCAGGCCGCGCGAAGCGGCGACCGCGCTTTCCTCGCGGCCTCCGTGCAGCCACGGGCGGTGGAGGCCCGAAATGTCGCGGCACTGCTCCCTGGGTCCGATCCTTCCCTCGCCGACGAGGTTCTGATCATTGGAGCCCACTACGATCATCTCGGATTGGGAGGTGAGGGCTCGTTAGATCCCGACGCATCAGGTGTGGTCCATAATGGTGCGGACGACAACGCGAGCGGAACGTCGGGTTTGATCGAGATCGCCCGGCTCCTATCCCAGAGTGATCGCCGGCCGGCCCGTTCCGTCCTGTTCCTCGCGTTCACCGCAGAGGAGAAAGGACTGTGGGGCTCGAGCCACTACGTCCGTAATCCACTCCTGCCCATCGACCAGACCGTCGCCATGCTCAACATGGACATGATCGGCCGGTTGGAGGGTCGCACCCTCGTGGTCGAGGGAGTCGGCACGGCGGAGGAGTGGACGGACATCCTGCTGGCCGCCAATCAATCCACGGCCCGGCCCCTCAGTATCGCCGTAACGCCTGACGGGTTTGGTCCCTCGGATCACTCCTCGTTCTACGGAGAAGGATTACCGGTCCTGCACTTCTTCTCAAACACACACGTCGACTACCACCGCCCGTCCGACGATTGGGACAAGGTCGACATCGAGGGCCTCGGCCAGATCGTGGATCTCGTGGCCGAAGTTGCGTTCGACGTGGCTGGGGTCTCCGGCTCGGACGAACGGATCGCCCTTACGCCGGTCGAGCCGGACCTGGCCGCTGCCCACGGGCAAGATCCGTCATCCTCCGCCACCGGCGGCGGATATGGTCCATACCTCGGAACGATTCCAGACATGGTTCCGGTGGACTTCGGGCTCCGGTTGACCGGCGTCCGTGAGGGCAGTCCCGCGGCCGACGCGGGCATCAGGGGCGGCGACATCGTGGTGGAATTCGCCGGTAGAGAGATCGGAGACATCTACTCGTACACCTACGCCCTGCAAGATCACGAGCCCGGTGATGCCGTCGAGATCGTGGTCCTTCGCGACGGCGAACGGCTGACGCTCACAGCGGTGCTGGGGGATCGGCGGTAGCGGCGCTGGGGGGCCATCCGCATAGCGGTCGAGCTGCAAATTGGCGATGGGCCGGGGTCCGCATGCTCTTGCTGGCGACGATCCTCTCAAGCGGGACCGGAGCTATCGAGGCCTCCGCACAGACACCCGACGCCGGCGTCGACCAGAGTGCGGCGAAACGTCCCTGGTGGCTGCTGTGGTCGAGGACCTCGCGAGAGAATCGCGTCCTCTGGGCAATGTGGACGCTCCACATCCACCACGTGGACGACGGCGTTTCGAGCGACAACCTGGTGGGTGTCATGTATCGAGGGGGCTACGCCGCCACCTTCATCACCACGCACGGGCCGCGGGGTTACACCCTGGGACTCGAGCGTAACTGGGTCTCGGGGGAGCGGGGCCCCCTCGCCGGTATGCTCGGCTTCCGCGCCGGCCTGCTCTACGGCTACGACGAACGCCTCGGCTGGGTGGCGGGGAAATATCCGATCATACCCTTTCTCCAGCCGGTCGTTTACGGACGCCTCGGACCCGTGACAGCAGATCTGACGTACACGTGGGTGGTCGTGTCACTCACGGCAGGTCTGAGGTTCTGAGCGTGTACCGAGAGCGCCCACCGGGGCGTCCCATGCTCGGTCACCGGGGGGGAGCCATCCGCCGGGCGACCGAGCGCAGACTCTCGGTGAGGGGGCACGAGTCATGCTGAAACGAACATCCCTGTTGGCAGCGGCGCACCTGGTGGCAGCCATCGGGTTCGTCTATTTCGCCGGCACGTTCTCGGCCAGAAACCAGGTTCTCCAGTTCTTTGGGCATCTCGGCCCCTCGATATTGTTTGCCAGTGCCGGGCTCATCAGCATCTCGGGGAGGCTCGAGACGCCTCGACTCATACGAATCGAGGCCTATCTGGCTCTTGTGTTGGCGTTTCTCTACCTGCTCATCGACACCTTCGTCATCCACCCTCCGTTTGGGATTTTCGATGGTGCAGGCACAACCGAGCAGCAACATGTCTCGTTATACCTGATGCTCGGCGGGCTTGGGGCGTTTGTGTTGGCGACGCTACGGTATACCAAGGTACTCCCGTCCATTCAGATCCTGATCGCGGCCACGGCGTTCGGAGTCGTGTTTTCGGGACATGCACAACACAACGCGGTCAGCATGGTGGCACACAACGCGACGACCGTGTTCCTGGTCCTTGCCGGGGTACTGCGACTCCTCGACCGGACGTTCGAGTACGGCGTGCTCCTTCTTATCGCCGCCCACACTCTCTTCAGCGGCCAGATCGGCCTCACCCGGTTCGCCGAGGACGTCGGAATCGATCCAACCACGTGGTCCGCCTACTGGATTACGGCAGGGTGTCTGGCGGTGGCGGTATACCTCGCTGCGATGAAGGGGGACCGGCGGAACATCTTCTGAGAGGTTACGTCAGCAAGTCCAACTGCCCGACCGACGCTGCGTTCCCCTCTTCCTCCTGTTCCCCCTTCTCCGTCTTTGCCCTCTCCCCCTCTTCCCCGTCCCCCTCGCCAGCATCCCGTTCGTCCGCATCCCCCTCTTCCGCCTCGCTCTTCCCGCCCACGTTCTCGCTATACGCTCGTGTCACTTCCACCACCCGGTCGCCCGTGGCTGGTTGGACCAGTGGCCTGCCTTGCGTTCGCCGTCCTTGGGACGGGACCTCATCGGCGTGAAGCCGCGTGACCTTCCCGCTCGCCATGACGACCATGACCTCGTCTCCCTCCAGCACCTCCAATGCGGACACGAGCGCCGTCCCGTCTCCGGTCGGCACAGCAAGCGTGCCCAGTCCACCACGCTTCTGGAGCGGGAAGTCACCCACCTCTGTGCGCTTTCCCCTCCCGTCCTCCGTGACGCTAAGCACCCACGCCTCCCTCCGTATGAGCAGCATCCCGACCACGGCGTCGTCGCCCTTCAAGTCGATACCCTTCACCCCCCTCGCCGTACGCCCTAGAACAGACAGATCGGATTCCGGAAAGCGGATCGCCCTGCCGGCCTTGGTGATCAGCATGACCTCGCCCTCACCGTCGGAGAGGCGCACATCCATGATGCGGTCCCCCTCCTTCAAGCCTGCGGCGATAACGCCCCCTGCCCGTGGATTCGCGAACTCCGAGAGTTTGGTCCGTTTCATGAGACCGTTCTGCGTGAGGAACACGACAAAACGCTCCGCAGTCAGATCGTCCGGCGCCAACATCGTGACGATGGCGTCACTTCGATCGGCCTGGGTCAGCCCGTAGATCGACTGCCCCCTGGACGCCCTTGCCCCCTCGGGTACATCCAACACCGGAAGGAAATGGAGATGCCCACTCTCGGTGAAGGCAAGCAACCAGCCTTGGGTGCGCGCCACGAAGATCCGCTCCAAATAGTCGTTCTCGAAGCGCTCCATCCCGGCCAATGCCTTCCCGGAAGAGGCCCTGCGCTGATAGAGATGCATGGGAATTCGCTTCACGAACCCCTCGTGGCTGACGGTGATTACCGCGTCTTCATCGGCAACCGTGTTTTCCACCTCCATCTCGTCCGACTCGTCGTCCTCCAGAATGACCGTCCGCCGAGCATCCCCGTACTTCTCAACGATCTCGTCGAGCTCCTCCAGCATAACCTCGAGCTTTCGGGCTTCGCTCTTAAGTATCTCCTTCAAGCCCTTGATGATGCGGTTTAGCTCCTTGAGCCTCTTCTTTATCTCGTCCTGCTCGAGCGCGGTCAACTTGGCGAGCCGCATGTTGAGAATGGCGTCCGCCTGGGTCTCGGAGAGTCCGAGCAGGTCCTGGAGCTTCATGGAAGCTTCCGAACGGTCCTCCGAGCCTCGGATGATCTTGATGACCTCGTCGATGGCGCGGAGCGCCGCCACCAAACCCTGCGCGATGTGCTTCTCGGCCTGCGCTTTCTCGATATCATGCTGGGAGCGGCGCTGGATGACCTCGACGCGGTGATCCCTGAAACGCTCGAGAAGCTGGACGAGCGTGAACTCCTTCGGCTCGCCGTGGTCCAGCGCGATCATGATGGCCCCGAACGTGCTTTGGAGGCTGGTTTTCTTGAGCAGTAACTTGATGACCTTGCTGGCCTTGGCGCCCCGCTTCAGCTCCAGGACAAGCCGGAGCCCGTCCCGGTCCGACTCGTCACGGATGTCGGCGAGGTCCACAGCGCCGCCTCTTCTTGCGAGATCGGCGATCTGTCGGATGATCCGAGACTTCGAAACCGCATAGGGGAGCTCGGTCACGACGAGCTGGTCCCTTCCGCCCCTCAGCGCCTCCTTCACGATGCGGGCACGCATGATCATCCGGCCCCGGCCGGTCTCGTACATGTCTCGAATCCCATCGCGCCCGACTACGAATCCGCCGGTTGGGAAGTCTGGCCCCGGAAGGTGCTTCATCAAGAGTTCGACCGTTGGATCGGGTTCTTCGATCAGGGCTCTAAGAGCGGCGGCGACCTCCCTGAGGTTGTGGGGCGGAACATTCGTGCTCAGCCCCACGGCGATCCCCGAGGACCCGTTGACCAGAAGGTTCGGCACCCGGGACGGAAGAACGGTGGGCTCGGTTCGCTGCCCATCGAAATTCTCGACGACATCCACCGTTTCCTTTTCGATGTCCGCGAGGATGTCCTCGGAAATCGGTGCCAGCCTGACTTCCGTGTACCGGTAGGCCGCCGCGGAGTCGCCGTCGATGGAACCGAAGTTCCCCTGCCCGTCCACGAGCGGGTAACGAAGGGAAAAATCCTGAGCCATCCGTACGAGCGCGTCGTACACGGCCGTATCCCCGTGGGGGTGATACTTGCCCAGTACGTCGCCTACCACGGTTGCGCTCTTCCTGTAACGCCTGTCCGGCCTCAGCCCCGCCTCATGCATGGCGAAGAGGATGCGCCTGTGGACCGGCTTGAGACCGTCCCGAACATCGGGGAGGGCCCTTTGGACGATCACGCTCATCGAGTAGTCGAGGAAAGATTCTCGCATCTCCTGCTCGATGAGCCTCGGCAGGATGCGCTCACGCGTCTGGGCCGTCATTCCATCTCCCGGTGGACCGAAGACATACCGAAAATCGGGGCATCTCAGCACGATGCTTCGCCTACGATCTCAGGATGCGCGGAGCAATGCAAGCCGGGGCAAAACCACCAAGGAAGGACGGAAATTCACGAGCCACCGAGAGTGCCGAGGCACAGGAGCCTGCAAGGCGGCTTCAGTCTAGCCCTTCATCCTGAGCCAACGACTGGAGCACCCGCCCTCTCAAGGTTTCCGACACTCGACCGCCGTTCTGGGACCGTCGTAAGGCCTCCATGAAGTGCTTTTCGAACTGGACGCGAGGATAGCAGGCCTCGCAGACCTCCAAATGGCGGCGGACCTCCTCTTCGGACACGCCCTCGAGCTCACCGTCCAGATACTCAAAGAGTCGGGCACTGGCCTCGTCGCAGGGGATCATCGCGACGGCCGTTTCATCGGACGAGCCACTGCTGCCGGAAGAAGCCGCTCCGCCGGACCCACCGTTCCGGCCGGTGCCGCCGAACAACCGCTTCAAGGAATCGAAAAACGCCACTAATTGTCTCCCCCCTTCGAGATGAACCCCATCTCGAGGGCATAGTCGTAGAGCCGGTGCTGGAGCTGTCGGCGTCCACGAAAGAGCCGACTCTTCACGGTTCCGACGGGGATCTCCATGACCTCGGCGATCTCCCCATAAGAAAGGTCCTCTAGGTCCGAAAGCACGACGACCAACCGATACTCCTCGGGCAACTCCTCTATCGCTGCGAAAATCTGATCGTCGACGATGGAGCGGAAGAACTCACCTTCCGGGTCCTCATCCTTGGATGCCGCGAACACCGAAGCCTCGCGGCTGATTGCTCGCGGATCGTCAAGTGCCGTTTCCAGAAGAATCGCGTCATGGCGCTGGCTACGCTCCCGCCGTCTGAGAAACACGTTCCTGCAGATTGTAAATAGCCAACTCTTACAGCGGGTTCCCGGTGAGTACTGCTCCCACGCACGGAAGGCGCGAAGGTAGGTGTCCTGTACGAGGTCTTCTGCTTCGTCTCGGGACCCGGACAGACGCAAGGCGAATCTGTACACCGCGTCCATGTGCGGGACAGCCTCTTCCGAAAAACTGGCACCCTGTGCGTTGCGGTCGCCCGGCACGCTTAACTCATTTCCAAGGGACTTGACCAAATCAGTCCGGAAAAACGAAGTCTCTGACGAATTCCTCCGTGACGGTCTCGCCGGTAACCAATTCGACGACCGCCTCCATCTCCAGGCCAACCTCATACAGGCGAGCCTGGACGGCGAGGGCATGAGCAAAGTCGAAGTATGCGGACACGGCCCCTTCATGCGCCGGATGATTGGCCGTGACCATGGACTCCATCTCGATTCGAAGTATCCCGACGATGATCGATACGGCGTGGAGTAAAGACCTCTGCTGGGCGAGCGTGGTTACCGAGAAGTCGCCATCGAGCTGTGGCATGAGGGCCGCCACTTGTTCGCGTTCCTCCGGAGGAGCGGCGACCATGCCGTGCTCGGGGGCATACCCGTCGAGAACCTGGCGCGCACCGGCCTTAAGCGCGGTCAACTCCTCGAAATTGCAGTGCACGATCACGTCAGTATCCTCATCCCGTGAAGTCCTACACCCTTTCTACATATTCGGCTGCCCGATCGTTTTTGCAAGTACGCCGATTCTTGGTGGTTGCATCCCGGACACCGTGCGTTAGCACGGGTGGTAGCCGTCAGTTTAGCACGGATGGCGGCTCACCGTACTCCTTCAAGGGCCGCTTTTTAGGCAGCGGCTCCTCGCCCCTCTGGCCCCTCTACGGACAACGGTAACGATACGTGATGCTCCCCATCGACCTTCACGTCGAAGTTATACATGCCCGGGCCTGTGAAGACCAGTCCATCGAGATTGAGAATATGGGGAACGCGGATCCCGTCCTGGGCGGCCGCTCCCCCCACCAACTGGATCTCTCCGTTCAATGACAGTACTTCTGCGCCGCCGGGATCCGACATACGAATGTGCACTTCATGAGAACCGATCTCAGATGTCCCCGCGGTGAACCGCAATACGAGGGTAACCCTCCCGTGTTGAGCGGGAAACTGTGCCACGCCGATGCGATCGAAGATGCCGAGGATATTCAGTTTTCCCGACGCATCGATCGTGGCCGCATCGGCAAGCAGAGCTAAATCGATCTCCATAGTTACTCCTTCAACAGCCTTCGCGGGCTGTCGAACGGTGCGACGAACTACGTTACGACAGCAGCTTGTCTGCTAAAACAAAGCCGACGACGAGGTCGATCAGGACGTGACCGACGATCGGCGGCCACAGACTCCCGGTATGTAGGAATACCCCACCCATGATCACCCCGACCACTCCAGTTCGCACGACTCCCAACACACCCTGGTACGAATGCAGTGCCGCGAACGCCGCCGACGTCAGCGCGAGCGCCACCGGAGCGGACCCGCCCGCCACGATCACTGCGGGGATCGCATAACCCCGGTAGGCCAATTCCTCCCCGAAACCGGCACAGAGCGACAACCCCGCGTACAACCCCTTTTCTCGACGCGTGACGGGTATCAACTCGTGTACGATACGGCTTTCGGCCCACCCAGCCCGCTTCCTGAGTATCAGAAAGAACCATAACGTCGCCGTGCCGAGCACCAAAATGCCTGCACCCCAGGACACTAAATACGCAGCACGCCCGGGCTCGATCCGAAGGCCCATCCCCTCCATGCCCACCAGTCTCGACCCCAGCGCAAGGCTCAAGACTCCGAGAAAGAGAATGGTCACCGCCGACGTTACATACGCCTGAACCCGCTCCGCGGCCAGATCACGAGCCAAATCGAGTTGGATAAGGGCGAAGACCGGAAGCAGTTCGATGAGCGCGGCGAGAAACAGTGCGTCGAGCCACCGGAGCGGAGTACTCGACAGTAGGACGTAAACAACCGCTACGTATCCGATCAGCCCGGCGATCGCAACCTTCATTCCGCAGTCTCCCGCCTCGTTCTTTGCCCGTCCGCTAGGTTCAATGCTTCACAAGCGGCCCTGACGCTTCTAGGATTCCTGGAAGCCTCACTCTCTGGCGTCCGGTGCCGAGGACCAACCTCCCCCCACGCGCTCATATGGAAACGACTGCGAAAAACCACAAGGCGACCTTCCGTGTGCTGGACTCCATGGAGGCCCCGTACGGCGGTTGGTTTCTGAAGTTGCGCTTCGAGGCGGGTGATGCCCCAACGCTGCGCGAGCTGAAAGGCGCCACTCTGAGGGTATCTTCTCCTGACGGAGCGACCTCGTTCGAGGTCAAAGTGCACGGGTTCCCCCTCTTCGGAGGACGTCCCTCCGACGGTCGGCTACACCGGACCGGTCGCGTGGATATTCACGTATCGGTGCCCGACGGAAGCGAACGCTCAATCGGTCTCAGGTGGAGAGTATCAGGGCCACTTCAGTAGCGGCCCAGCTTCAGTCCGGCTGCCTACGGCCAGGCGGCTCCGTCTCGAAAGTCTCGACGAACCATCGGGCAAATTCCTGCTCCTGTGCTGGGTTCTCCCGTAGCCACGTATCACGTTCCTCCTCAAACTCCTCGGGCCGCGCGGTGAGGATGAAGGCGTCCAGGTACCCGTTCTCATGGGAAAACATAAGCTCGTCGAGCGGCGCGTAGGGAGCAATATCGAACACCGCGCGCCCGTACATCCAGGCGTCGGACACGCGGGCAAGAATCGCCCGTTCGAGCTGGTACCCTTCGGTGCCGACTGCCTCGGGGAGAAATTCATCGAGCCGATCCATCTTGTCCATCAGATGGAAATGTCCGTAGAAGGACAGAATCGATCCCGACTCCGGAGCCGCCGCATATACGAGGACTTCAGCCGTGTCACCAGTGATCGTCAATCCATCCCAAGGATACGTCTCCTCTGGCGAGCTCTTCTCGACGATCAAGAACGACGGATCGAGGACAATGTTCTCTTGATGCTCTCGTACCCAGATGTCGATGTCATCCAAGCGCGCCTCGTCGGCATAAACCCGGGCGCCGGAACGAACGACGAGCGGACGTGGTGCCGGAAGCGAATAGGCCCCGGCGCATGCCCCAGCGGCCAGAGCACCGGCGATCAATACCGCTCTCGACCTCCATCTGCGGCGGCGCTCCGGTGCGCCATACGATGATGATCCCGAGGTCATAGCTAAATAACTCTCCTTCGCGAGTCTAAAAATCCTTGACACTCCAACCCAGCGGGGCGGAATTGGGGAACCCTCGCAGAAATGGATGTCAGGTGCGAATCAATGGTTAAGAAATGACCGATGACGGACAGGGGTTCCAAGCCCCTCAAACGATAACGCCCGAGGGCCTGGCTGACGACCTGGCGGTCCTGGTCTGGGAAAGTTTCACCGACTTCGTTTCGGAGTGGGAGGGCGCTTCCACGCTCACAGAGCTGGGCCTTGTCGACGACGACGGGCAGCCCGACCGGACGGCCGTGGAAGAAGCCCTCATCTTCTTGATGTGGGCTCATACCCGGGGCACCCAGCAAGCGTTCGTCGGGCGCGCTCCGGCGGACCTCCTCAAACAGGCACTCGACGGACTCCACGACGCCGTCCTGGAGGACATGGTCGATAACGGAACCCCTCGAGCGCAGCTACCCCAGTTCGAAAAACGTGTGAGTACACGTTACACGGAGTATCATACGGCGGCGGCAGTGTCCGACACGGCACTGGGCGAGGCCGTGGTCCATCATTTGACCGGATCCGCCAATTCTCCTGAGCCCCTCACTCGGGCCGTGACGGAACGCGCAGTGGAAGTGACGGGACCGTTACGGGATTACCTCGAGGACGTCCAACTCGTCCCTTAGAGGCCTCTCACTCCTTCAACAGCCTTCAGGGCCTACAACCCCAAGGATGCCCGAATCAGCGGAGCGATCCGGTCGGGGGTCCATAACGGATCGAACGTGAGGTCGACCTCGCAACTCTCCACCCCCTCGATTCCGGATACGGCGTTGCGAGCGTCCACCACGATCTGCTCGGCTACCGGGCACATCGGCGATGTCAACGACATCACGACGTGCACGTCGCCCCCGTCCACTTCGATATCGTACACCAATCCGAGCACAACGAGATCCAGGTGCAACTCCGGATCCTGCACGGTCTTCAGAGCGCTCCGAACGTCCTTTTCGGTGACGGGCATTTAATCCAATCCTGCGTGAAGGGCACTAGAGGCCTGTTGAAGGCCTCTCGTTTCGGAAACAATTTATCCCATCAGTGCCGGCGCAGGAAGAGAACCATCGTCTTGAAAGAACCGGTACCGTATCACCCGATCCGATCGGGACCTTCTCTGATTCATGCTGAAAGCCGGCGACCATCGGCGGGTCCCCTAGGCGGCCTACTCCCGCTGCCGCTAGTATGACGGCCTCGCCCAAATGGGTGGCCTGTCCGTAAGTTTCAGAAAGGTCGCCAATCGCCAATCATTTGCCGGAGACGAGACTGCGGAGAGTGCAGTGGATCAGGTTTCACCAGCTACGATGATCGACGCCCGAAGAGAGCACGCGGTAATCGAGGCTGCCTGCTGGGGAACTCGAGGCTCCATCGCCAGCCCCGGCCCGGACACGGTCCGGTTCGGCGGCAATACGCCCTGCCTGGAGATCCGGGTCCAGGATGGGCGGCGTTTTATCTTCGACGCCGGCACCGGCATCCGCCCTCTCGGCGTGAGTATGATGGATGAGACGGGTACATCCAACGCCGTGGTTTTTCTCACGCACTTCCACTGGGATCACATCCAGGGGTTCCCGTTCTTCATGCCGCTGTACCACTCTGACGCCTCGGTCCGCATCATCGGACCAGACCAAACGCACGCCGATGTCAAGGAGCTCTTCACAACCCAGATGGCGTCGATCAACTTCCCCGTCCCCTTCACCGAGCTTTCGGCCAAGAAGGAGTTCTCGAATCTCAGCGGGGGCGTTTGGGAGGAGGACGGGTTCTGCGTCCGCGCCATGCGCATGAGGCACCCGTCGTTCACGGTGGGACACCGAGTCGAATATGGGGGCGTCTCGCTGGCATACATGCCCGACAACGAACTTGCCGGTGAGCGTTATGATGTCGGAGAGGGATGGCGGAAGCGCCTCGTGGACTTCCTCGGTGACGTGGACGTGCTGATCCACGACGCCATGTTCACCGACGAGGAGTACGGGTCGAAGATGGACTGGGGACACTCGACTTTTAGCCAGACGGTGGAGCTCGCGCACGAGGCAGGAGCGAAGAAGGTTCTGTTCTTTCATCACGATCCCTGCCGGAGTGACCAAGAGCTATCAGAGATCGTCGACTCTCATAGGGGCCAGGCCGCTGCACGCGGCTACAGCGTCGAGATCGGGGCAGCGGTGGAGCGCGATGAAATCATCGGCTGAGGAATCGCGTGGAATGAGTCCGTTTATCTTGTTTTCTTCCACCGGCGAGGTCCCGGAGGGCCTTCACGCCCTGCGCGACGGGGTCGACATCGTCCGGATCTCGCGCCTGTCCGAGGTGAAAGCGGACGGCCGTCCCGCCGTGCTCATCCTCACGGCAGAGTTAACGGAAGACCATGGGCTCGCATCGATGCCGACACATGTGACCGTTCTGGCGAAGGGCCCGGAGGCTCGCGCCGCCGCCGACAGCGTCGACCGTCTTTTCCTCGACCTCGACGACCTGAGCGGCGGAGAAGCCCAACTTCGCGCCATCCGTTCCGCTGCGCGCGCCTCGGCGACCGAGCTCGCCCGATCGAACATGGCTTCACAGCTCGACGAGCTCCGCGGCGACCTCCGGGGGCTGAACCAGATCGGCATCGCGCTCATGAGCGAGCGCGACCCCGACGTCCTCCTGGGAATGATCCTCACCGAAGCGAGGCACCTCACCGTCAGTGACGCCGGCAGTCTTTACCTCGTCGGCGAGGAGGAGGGCGGGGCCCGGACGCTGCACCTTCTACGAGCCCAGAACGACTCACTGCCGGATCTGGATATGCCGGACTATTCTCTGCCATTCGACGACACCAGCCTGGCCGGATTCGTGGCGTTTCACGGACGCCTCTTCTGATCGAGGACGCCTACCATATCCCGGATTCAGAGCCGTACTCCTTCAACCCATCCTTCGACCGTAAGCAGGGTTATCGAGCCCGATCCATGCTGATCGTTCCCATGAAGGATCATCGGGACACCGTGGTCGGGGTGCTACAACTCATCAACAAGAAGTCGGATCCGAGAGCGGTGATCCGGGACGAACGCTCCTCAGAGCGGCACGTTCTGGACTACGAGTTGAGGGATGTGGAGCTGGTGCAATCTCTCGCCGGGCAGGCCGCGGTTTCTATCGAGAACGGGCGGCTCTACGAGGACATCGAGAACCTCTTCGAGGGGTTCATCAAGGCATCCGTGATCGCGATCGACCAGCGAGACCCAACAACCTCCGGTCACTCGGTGCGTGTGGCGACCCTCACGTGTGACATCGCGGAGATCGTGGACAAGGCGAAGGATGGCCCCTTCAGGGACACCAAGTTCTCTCGAGAGCAGATGAGAGAGCTGCGCTACGCAGGACTGCTTCACGACTTCGGAAAGGTCGGGGTGCGGGAGCATGTCCTGGTGAAGTCCAAGAAG
>Ga0209987_10000796_pt1 | contig 16721 bp, 18 predicted proteins | sample N074metaG_FD_182134 | JGI IMG/M metagenome (GOLD analysis project Ga0209987, IMG submission 182134) | Deep subsurface microbial communities from Kermadec Trench to uncover new lineages of life (NeLLi) - N074 metaG (SPAdes) (version 2) | ecosystem: Environmental > Aquatic > Marine > Ocean trench... | reverse complement strand
TGCGTATAACCTTGGTAGTTATGGGTATGACATGCTTGGTGAGGACATATACTGGGCGAGGACCGTAAAAAATGAGCCGATAAAGCTCGGGTTTGACTCATCAGTTGTGTTTAGACATGTCATGTCCAGGGAAAAGCTTCACATGAACGATCCGAGGGTTCCATGGTTAAGCTGACTGTGCAGGGTGTTTCTGACGAGTCGACCCCACATCTACGAGATGAGAGCCTTACCGACTACGGTAGGGATGATGTAGCATGTATAGTCGTAAACTGGTCTACTCCTGATGACCTGAAACGGTGCATAGATTCTGCGTTTGACATAGAGGGGCCAATGTATTGGTCTATATGGGAGAACCACCACGACGAAAAACAGATGAGGGACCGCAATCAGAAGGCGGTCACGGATCTGGTTTCAGGGAGGAGCCGGTGGATCGTCATTCAGCGGGGGAAAGAGAATTACGGCCACGGGTACGGCAGCAATCGAGCAGCGGAGCTTGCTGTGAGGTTTTTCGATCCCGAGTACCTGTTCCTGGTGAATCCAGACGCAAAGTGGGTGGAACCGATTCTTGACAAGATGATCGATTTTCTCGATGCTCACCCCAAGGCTGCAATGGTGGGGCCAAAGCAGATGGACTCCAGGTACCGGATCACGGCGGGAGGCATCAAGGGGGACAACGTAGGGGCAAAGCACCGGTTCTGGCTCCAGCATGACCAAGCGAACGAGGTTGCACGTGACACTTTCATGGCTCCGACCATCGCAGGGTCAGCGATCTTGGTGCGAGCGAAGGTCTTCATGGAGCTGGGTGGACTACTAGAGGCGAAGCACTATTACTCCGAGACATGGCTTTGCTATCACGCCCGGACGCATGGATACGAGGTCTGGTACCACGGGGAGGCGTGGATGATCCACGAGTGGCATCAGTCCAGCAGGCATGGTTCTCCTCAGACAGACGGGAAGATGCAGGAGGACCGGGCGCTATTCAGGAAGATGTGCGACGAACATGACCCGCAAATCCCCCACGACTAGCTATGTCTTCATTGTCACGGCAGCGATTGCAGTGATCACGGTGTTGGTGACGTATGCTGTGATAGCTCTATTGGCGGCGGTGATACCGTGATCATCAAAACTTGGCACGTCCAGTGGTCGTCGTGGGGTTGGCACACCATGCGGGATACTCAGAACCAGATGACTATCAAGGTCAGGGGTCCGTTCAGATTCATCCGTATGAGGTTGGGATGATCATTGCCCACATGGTGGTTGGACCCGGAGAGGCGGATCGATACCTCGACCTTGTTCTCGCGCGGGTTTCTGAGGTGGCAGAGGTCATCCATGTGGCTCTTGATCCGGTTGCCACTCCCCACGAGAAGAACGTGGCTCTGAATTGGGCCGATGCTGTGACTCACACAGAAACGCCTGGGTTCCTAGAGCATGAAGGGAAATTCCGAACTCGTGCCTGGATGGACATGGAGCAGTCTGTTGGCCCCGAGGTGGGTGACACGATCTTGCTCATCGATGCGGACGAGTTCATCCATGATCCAGATGCTGTGAAGAAGGCGGGCAGAGAGTTCCCAAATCAGCGTCTTGGCTTCACCTTTTATCACATGTGGGGTGGCGATTCGTACCGTGTTGACGGAGGGTGGGCACCTCACGTGGCATGGATTCTCATTCCCTACCAGAAGGGTGGGAGGCACGCTGACAAGAAGATGGCCTGTGGGCGTGAGCCTCTGTATGCGCGCAACGAAACGCAGCTCGGAATCCCGGTTTCGGACATCCTGCACTACGGGTATTTCGACGACGCAGACAAGACGGACAAGTACGTGCGGTACTCGACGCATGACGGCGGCCAGTACCATTCTGGTGCGCACATCAAGTCGATTATCCAGCCACCTTCACTGGAACGATGGGAGAAAGGAGGGATGCTGAATGTCGGATCAACCCACTGATGATGAGCTACTCCGCCTTCTTGGTGAAGACGAGGAGGAGGATGCGTTCGTTGTCGTCGAGGGTGCATCAGGGACTCGGTTTCACCTCCTGAACATGGAGGAGGGCACGTGGTTCGAGCTTTCGCTGGATCGGTACACCGAGCAGTACCACTTCGAGAACATTGCCGACCTTCAGGATCTTGATCGCCTTCTAGGGTTGGAGCTGTTGTCGTACCGGTACGCCAACTGGCTTCTCAGGGAGTCCGACTATGACGGGAATCCCTTTGATGACAAGGCAGTCAGGGAGCATAAGGACAAGGTCGACAAGGAGATTCGCGGGATCAAGCAACACATGGGGATTGGTCGCAAGACCAGGGTCGAATCAGAGTCTCAGTCTGTGTCTGACTATCTCGGCGATCTTTTGGGACGAGCAGCAGAGTTCGGAATCCATAGGGACGAACAGAACGCCAAGATCCTCAACCTGTTCATGGAGCTGAAGAAGCTCGTGGGGCTTCATGAGCGCACTGACGAAGAGGAGCGCAAAGAGCTTGGTGTTTCGCTGGACGACATCCTCATATGGATTGTCGAGGTGGCTATTCCTGAGTTCGATGCTTTGGATGATCACTTCAGGGTGAATCAGCGTATGTGGATCAAGGACATTGCCTGATGGCCATACTCCAAAGAAAGGCTCTGACTGAGCAGGAGGCGTACCTCCTTGCGCTCATCAAGGACGATTCGGGGATTGACCTTGCTGAGTTGTTGTGGGAAGACCCCATGTCATCCAACAAGGAGGACATCTTTCGTTGTTGGGACTTCCAGTACGCTTGGTGGCGCGACATGTCCACCCTCACGATCGATCAGTGTGGTCGTGCTGTCGGCAAGACGATGTCGATCATCGTTCGAGGGTGGGCGTTCGCCATGCAGCATCCAGCCGCGGAGATGGTGGTGACTGCACCGGAGTTGGTTCATCTCCAGCCGTTGACATCGAGGATTGAGGACCGGATCAAGGACATCCGGTTGTCGAGGGAAATGCTTCCCAAACGTGTGGGTAGGGGCTTCAAGCACCGTCCGTTTCAGGTTGACTTCGTGAACGGAGCAAAGATCCTGGGGCGAATTCCACAGCGTGATGGGAAGGGAGTGAAGGGGTTGCACCCCCTGAGATTGGAGATGGATGAAGCGCAGGATTACCCAACAGCAGGATGGATTGAGCTTGTGGAGACACTCCGTCACGGTGAGGTTGGAGCGCAATGGCGTGCCCATGGTGTCTCCCGTGGTGTCCACGATGAGTTCTACCGACATTCTCAGTCAGGTTCTGGATGGTCAGTACATCGAATTACGGGTATGCATCGACCCACATGGTCGAATCAGGAGCGTGTGGACAAGATCGAGGCATACGGGTCGAGGGATAGCCCCGACTATAAGAGAAACATCCTGGGTCTTCATGGGGACGCTACAAATCCGCTCTTTGTACTCCACCGACTCATGGCCACCGTGGACGATGAACTCGGATCGGACTACAACCAGCTCATTTACTACCAGCGGCGCATCACAGACGAGATGGTCGGGGACGCTCCTATCGGACTCCTCATCGATTTCCCTGGATCACACAAGCAGTGGACTGAGAATTGGTGCGGAATGGACGTTGGTCTCACCAGCCACCCGTCGGAGATCCTGGTCTTCGGAGAAGAGAAGAAACCAAAGGACGACAAGTCCACTCTCCGACTACTTACACGAGTCCATCTCCAACGGATCTCTTCTGCTGACCAGCGACGTGTAGTCCAGATGATCTTCGATTTCTACAACCCGCGACGGTTCACTATGGACCGTGGTGGATTGGGGTTGCCTGTGTATCAGGACCTCCATGAGGAGATGGAGAAGGAGCGGTCGCGCATCCAGGGTTACACCGCAGATCAGAAGATTGTTATTGGGTACGATGATCATGAGTCTACGGATGACCCTAAGGATTTCGAGATCAAGGCGCGTACTAAGGAGTATGGCTATGACCTACTCCGACAGTATGTCGACTCCAAGAGGCTGATCCTGCCGTGGGATCAGGAGCTGCTTGGAGAGTGGCAAGGATCGACGTGGTACCGAGAGCGCACAGAGACCAATCCCTACGGGAAGAAGGCGTTCAATAAGGGATCGTTCCACACTTTGGACGCTGCGGCCATGATGATCGTGGGTAAGGAGATGTTAACCCTCGAAACCCTGACCAAACTGAGACAAGAGCCGGAAAGGGTGCCCTTACAGTTCGCTTAGCTCGTGTAAGCTCCTTCACGTGAAGCTTGTCGTCGAAGAATCCAAGCCATTTGCCCAGGATCTTCCCCCGTTCGAGGGTGATTCTCTTGAGGATGAGGTCATCGCGATGGTGTCCAGCATCCAGACCCTTGATTTCAACCAGGCTGATGTAGTGATGGCCACGTGTATGGGGTACATGGCCCGTTGCACTGAGATTTGGCTCCAGCTTCTCAGGATCGAAGGGACTCATCGCAAGGCCAAGACCTTCCGCGTGATGCACCTACAGAAGGTAATGGACCTCATCGAGTTTGAGTACAAGGCTGCATCGCGCCTCATCGAAGTGCGTCGTCAAGAGGTGGAGCTGAGCAGATGACGGATCGATCAGATGGCGGATCGCCAGATGAAACCAACTTCGAGTCCACTATCGAGCATGGAGTCGCGGTCGTTTCGGAGGTACCGGGAGATGTTCTGGCGGCATCTCTGAATGATGGGATCGCCAACATCCTTCCCATCGCTGTCCAGCGCAGTCTCGCGGCATGGGCAGAGGAAGCTCATGGGGATCGTCGCCACTCTCGCCCTCTCTTCCACCGTGACAAGTATGTGACTCCAGGGAAGGTCTACGAGCAGATGGCTATGGCCTATGACTCGCTCGATGACGATGTGGTGGGGAACGTGGCTGACATGTCAGAAGCCATGGCCTTCCAGAAGGTGGGCTTCGAGTGTCCTGAGGACAAGGATCAGGAGAACGTGTGGGGCCAGATCGGGAAGGATCTGGACTTGGATTCGTTCGTGCGACAGATGTGGCGCGAGCTGTTCACGGTCAGTCAGGTATACCCCGTGAGGTTCTGGGGTCGCAAGACGTACAAGGTCAAAGGCAAGCGAGAGAAGAGACAAGCGAGGAAGGAATATGACTTGGTCGTACCGACCCAGCTCGGGTTCCTCGATCCATTGCGGGTGGTCCCGGTCAAGGTCGACCCCTTTGGAAACGCGCAACTTGCGTGGATCGCAACTGACTCGGAGATGGAACTATACGGCAAGGACAAGCCGACGGTTCAGACCGATGACGTGGTGAAAGCCATGTTCCTGGGGGAGTACAAGCCGACCAAGAAGGAGGAGGCTGAGTTCGGCAAGGAGAGCATTCCGCCGGATAGCCTCATGTTGCTGAACCCCCAGTTTGTGTGGAGACACACTGCCACGAAGTCCCCCTTTGAGCGGTGGTCCAGGGTTCGGATGAAGTCACTTTTCCCCATCCTTGACTTGAAGCACCAGTTGCGAGAGATGGATCGTGCCTTCCTGCTGGGCGGGATCAACTTCATTGTGCTGGTGACTCGCGGTACTGACCAGATTCCCACGACTAAGACTGAAGTGGACCAGACCACAGCACAGATCAGGGCACAGTCCAAGTCGCCCGTGATCGTGTCTGATCACCGCATCAGCATCGAGATCATCACCCCGGACGTGGAACATATTCTCGATGCGAAGAAGTGGGCGGTCCTGGATGAGCGGCTGCTCATGAGGCTGTGGGGCACTTTTGCCTTGGCGACTGCGAACTCTGGGCGGGAGACCAGTCTTACCACGGGTCGGGTGATTGCTCGTGGTTTGGCTTCCAGGCGGCACATGATGAAGCGCAGTATTGAGAGGGAAGTGATCAGGATGGTCACTTCTAATCCGCTGAATGAGGCCCAAGAGTTTGGTGCTGATACCTCTATTGAGTTTGCTCCTCGACGCATGGAGCTGGAGTTTGACGAGAGCGTGGTGACGATGATCCAGTCGCTCCGTGACCGTGGAGACATCTCACGTGAGACTGTTTTGACTGAGTTCAACTTCGATCAGGATCTTGAGGCAGCACGGCGTGAGTACGAGGACGAGCGGTATCCCGATGTCTTCGAGCCGGTCAATGTGCCTTTTGACTCCCCGGACAAGACGACTCCTGACGGATCGGGCCGAACAGGTGGGCGTCCGAAGACCAAGACGACTGGAGATTCCTAATGGAGAAGGAAGGTTTGCTGACCGAGATTGGTGACAAGTTCTACGCAACTGCACGCGCCTACATCGTGCATGAGCCGGATGAGCTGCCGCGAGAGCTGGCGTCCGACTGGACCAGTCAGAGGATGAACGACTCGTTCCTTTGGATTGCTGGTCGCTATGTCCAGGGGAACAAGGCGAACAAGAACGGTCACTTCTGGTCTTATGACGACCTCCGCGCGAGTGAGGGGTCGATCAGGTACACACCGATGAATGTCCTTCACAGGTGGGATCAGCCGGTGGGCACGTTCGTGGAAACCAAGATCGTTCACCGAGAGCAGGCAGGTGAGGACGAACTCCTACCTGAGATCCAGGCGCTCGGTGTGTTGTGGGCGGCCAATTTCCCGGATGTTGCCAAGGCTGCGAAGAAGGCCCACGAGGCTGATTCGTTGTGGTACTCCATGGAGTGTGTGGCTGAGAGTGTTCAGTGCATGACCTGTGATCGCATTTTCCCGTATCGCTCTGCTGCGCATGAGGTGTGTGAGCATCTGGCTAAGCGTGAATCGGCGAGACGATTCATCAACCCAGTGTTCCTTGGTGGGGCGCTGATCTTTCCGCCGACGAAGCCTGCATGGCCCGATGCTGACGTGACTGATGTGGCCAAAACGTTGGCTGATGCGGTTGGCGCACGAGATGCGGAGGCCCTAGGTCCAGCCGAGTGGGAACGGCTGATGTCTTTGGCAACTTCCAACTGACCCCGGTTCTTGGATGCGGTGGTCTATAGTTTCACGTGAAGGATGAGTATATGGACGTGACTGAACAGGCGCTTCATGACCTGCTTCTGGAAAAGAAACCAGACGGTGCAGATCATGACCCCCTGAAATGCACGTTCTGTACCAAAGCAGCCTCTGTAACCGAGGAGGAGAACGTGGCAGAACAGGCGATCTTCACGGAGGAGCAGCACCAAGCGCTTCTCGCGTCTGCTATCGAGGCAGCGAAGGAGGAAGCGAAGGCTTCCAACGACGCGGAGATTCTCACCCTGAACGAGCAACTCGATACTGCCAAGGGGCAGCTCGAAGAGAAGGGCACGAAAGTCGAGGACCTGGAGACCAAAATCTCCGACCGCGACGAGCGTGACCGTCTCGACAAGCTGTCCGGTGAGCGAGTCGCTGCAGTGAAGGCGGTGGCGAATTTCACCGATGAGCAGATCGATGACCGGAAGGAGTCCTGGGCGAAGATGTCAGAGGAGGACTTCGAGGCGTACCTGGGTGACATCCAGGTGGTCGCGAAGGCCGCTGTCGAGAAGAAGACAGACGGCAAGCCGAAGACAGACTTCGACGGGACCAGAGCAACCGCAGGCGACGACGGCACGGAGACGAGCGCTCTCGAAGAGTTCTTCGGCTCCTCGCTCGACGTAGCCGCGCAGTCCTAGAAAGGAAGGTGACCTAAATGGGTTCGAGTACGACCACCCGGAACTTCGGGATGCGTCGATTCACGAACCTGGTCCGAGAGGGTCGCTTTCGCGCACCCGCTTCAGGGACCGAGCTACGGCTTGGCACCATGATCGAGATCGATCCTGGTGACGTGGAGCGCATCCGTGAAGCCAATGGCACCGACGGGGTGGCCATTGGTGGGTCGGATGACGTGAGGACGGCTACATGCGGCATTCTGTGGTACGAGCATGACTCGCAGACGTTCAACGATCCTCGCTTCGGCGGGGCTGCTGGACTTCTACCACAGGACCTGGACACTGCCCCTAACGGGCGCATGGTTCAGATGCTGTCTGGACCAGGAGTAAAGGTGTGGCTGCGCAACACGGCAGCCGACACCGCGGAACCAGGGCTGAACTTCGACCCGACTCGTGCCGCCGTGCAGATGGTGAACGGGTTGAGCGGAGGGACGCCGACTACGGCAGTGGGTGATTTGTTGGGGTGGGATGCCACCAACGATTTCTGGGAGGTGACCACAGACCTCGCGGAGGCTTTCCTTCGTGTGACGAATGTGGACTCCGACCTGGCGACACTCGACGCCGTGTTGATCCACTAAGGGAGGTGACCTAGATGAGTACAGCATCAGACTTCAAGACGGTTGTTGACAACTACGGTCGCTCCCCGGAACAGAGGGCAGTGGCTCTCGCTCTGATGGACAAGGTCAACGAAGAGGCGCAGAAGAACTGGGAAGACCCACTTTGGCGTCGGCAGATGGCGGCGGTTCTCACGTCGTCCATCCTCGAAGGGTTCACCTTCGAGACCTTCTACGACCAGATCGTGACGGTCGAGCGTGTTGGGTTCGATGACCGCGTCATCCTCGAAGAAGAGACCGGACTGAAGGTCTTCTTCATCGCCAAGGGTGGGCACATCGAGGCCAGCGCACTGGTCAGCGAGGCACTCGAAATCCCACGTGACACCCTTGGGTTCCACGTGTACGAGTTCGAGGACAAGATGCAGTCTCAGTTCGCCAAGAGCGCTGGGACACTGCGGAGCCTCGCGGTCAGGCGTCTCGACTGGGGCGTGAACAAGCAGATCAAGGCGCTCATCGAAGCAGCCATCGACTCCAGCAGCCCGTTCTTCGTGACGGGTGCTGACCTGGACCAGACTGCACTCAACACGGCGATCCGTGAGGTGCGGGATGAGTCCTTGTCAGGGGTTGTGTCGCTCTACGGTCGTTCCACGATGGTGGATCAGATCGCGGACTTCACTGGCTTCGCAGATGAGGCTCTCGAAGAGATCCGCCGCCGTGGCCGTCTCGGTGTCTACCGAGGCGCTTCCGTGGTGCAGGCTCGCAACTGGAAGGATGAGGACGGCGTTTCCTTCATTCCAGCCAACGAGCTGTACGTGATCTCTGACGACTCGGCCTTGTTCGCCATGTACGGTGGGCTGAAGTCCAAGGAGTATGTGGAGCAGGACAACTGGTACTGGCACTACATCGGTCGCCAGGACTTCGGTGGTGTCCTGTCCCGTCCCGAGCGGACTCGGAGGTTCGTCGACACGAACATCACGCCGTAAGGCAAACCCGACTACGACCTGACGTTGGCCTCCCATCCGGGGGGCCTTCGTCTATGCTTCACGTGAAGGACTCCCCTAGAGGGAAGGAAAGGAACGAATGGCTGAGCCGACGTTAGAGCCGCGAGACAGGATCGAGGTTTGGAAGAATCAGGCCGCAGGGATGCGCTGGTACAAGATTCTGGACCGTCAGGGCTACGAGATCGGGAAGACGGTTCACGGGTACCGCACGTTCACTCTGACTCCCTTCGATCGTCAGATCAACCAGGACAAGGCAGCTAGCCCTGAGCAGGACTTGTTCCGCAACGGGAATTTCGTCCTGATCAAGAAGGCTGTGGACACCCACATGGACGAGATCGAGTCGCCGGACTCGTTCACAGACGCAGAGCTGACCACGCTGGTCCACGAGGTCCTCGCCAAGGACAAAACCATCGAGGCAGCCATCCATTTCGTCGAGTCGCCAGTGACGTTGGGCCGACTTCTGGACGAGCTGGTGATCGAGGACGCACCGAAGTCTTACCTCGACGTGGTGCGGGCCAAGAAGGAATCCAAGGAAGCCACGGTCGCGGCAGAGCGGGAGTACATTTCTGAGGGAGGTCCCCCTGAGGCGGAAGTCAAGACCCCGAGTGACATCCCCCCGGTCGAGACTGCCCCGATGGTTGTCACCACGCCTGAGAAGGTCTAATGGCCGCGGTCATCGATGGTCGCCAGTCGATTGCGGACATTCCCACTGGGGACATTCGCGAGATACTGCGCGCCACGATGGTCTTGGGTCTCCCAGAGACGCAAACCGAGCGTCCTACCTTCGTTTTTGAGGATGCCAAGACATGGACCCGACAGGACATGGAGGGGTCGCCCTGGGACTGGACGGCGTCTCCTCTCACTCTTGTCCAGAAGTCGCCAGTCCAGGTGCTGTGCGCCTACGAGTTCTTCGCTCCTCTTGGTCGCCAGGGTGCTTTCCTTACCGAGGTGGGCGAGTTCAACCCAACCACTTTGGTGATCTCCATGTTCGAGGAGGAGTACACCGCGGTGAACGGGTTCTCCTACGTGACGGTTGGACCAGATGACACCAGATGGTGGTTCCGACACTGGAAGCCAGCAGTCAGTCTCAACGACCTGACCTTGTACGAGGCTCATACCGCGGCGACAGGTGCTGAGTAATGGCGGCCCTCAGCGGCGGTACTAGATATCGCATGACACTGGAGTCGGTGGCTCGCGATATCGAGGCGTATCTAGGCACCTTGGGGTGGTTTGACAGCGGTCGCGAGCATCAGCCGATTGTGGTCATCGATGAGTTCCCAGATGACAAAGACGAAGTCGCGTCTAACACGTTGGCGTTCTCGATGGGTGACTCGTTCACCAGAACGATGGAGTTGGGGTCACAGGCAGAGAACCTCTCGATCCCCATGTTTTGCGACTTCTTCGCTGAGAACGACGGGATAGGGCGTCACCTGACGGGTGACATTTATCAGCATGTCCAAACCACGAAGGTCTTCGCTGTGTTGGACTACGACCAGGCAACACCGTCTGCTGAGTTCAATGTGTCGGTGGTGGAAGAAGCGAGTGAAGTGAGAAAACCTGAGCGTGCAGTGAATCCATGGCAAAGGCATTGGTTTGTGTGTGCGTTCATTGTTGAGGACGAAAGATCCAACCAATGACGAAGAACTCGATGGCCTCAAATTTGGTAGCTACCCGTGGTAACCGTTGCAGTGCAGCGATTCTGGGGTGGATAGAAGACAACGTCTACAAGGAGTACGACATTGATCCGCAAATGCGGAGCAGGTTGCGTCAGCATGTGTTGGATCAGGTGAATATGTTCAAGGATCTGTCTATAGACATCGTGAAGTCCGAGACTGCTGTGCTCAACGAGATCTATATCCAGAAGTTGGATGATATCCATCAGGAATTGAGGGCGATCAGTGGGGCAGCTTGAGCTAGAAGCTGAGGTTGCTCGTCTTAGCAGGCGTGCTACGGCGGGCACGGCCGGGATCTTCTTTCAGGACAACTTCCACCAGTTGGGCACTGTGTTGGCTGCTGGGACGAAGGATCTGAATGGTGACATCGACAAGGCTCTGATTCGCGCAAGAGGTGCGGTGATGAGGACGGCTGCGCGGCTCTTTCGGGAGGACATCAAGCGCCCTGCTGAGAGTGGCCAAGGTGCTGGTGGTCGGAGGATGACTGGTCGGTTCACCTTTGGAGCGGGCAAAACCTTCGAGTCTCGCGATGTCAGGATTAGTGACGAAAACCGAGGCTTTGGGTTCCCAGACTGGACAAGAGCTGATGCGGCAACTCAGGGAATCTGGCGCGCCCTGGAGTTTGGCCTACCAGGCACAGAACATAGCGCTCAGTCGATCCATTTCGGGGGTCTGACGCAGTTCCACATATCGAAGCCCCATCGTCTTCCTCAGCGGTACGAGTTCACCACACGAACTCCATCCACTGCTGTGTTGAGGCTGAACACCTTCCGAGACCGAGATGTCCGGTTCGGGGCGGGGTTCGAGGGGAAGCACTTCATCGAACGAGCCTGGATTCACACCATCGACTCCTTCACCAGGGAATATAAGCAGATTGGCCTGAACGCCTTCCGCGCGTTCCGGCGCTAAGAACTGTCCCGAGACCCAAACGTTCACGTGATAGACTCGAAATCAGAGGATTTCTCCCGGACCTAGGAGTGTGCCCAAATGGCGATCAAAGGTGGTCAGATCCTCCATGTTTCTGGTGGATTCGTCATCGACCGCATCCAGACGGGTGGGGTAACAGGGATCAATGTCAACGAAGATCGGCTGGAGGAACTGGGTAACTACCAGGCCATCGGCACCCTTCGTGATATTCCTGACCTCACCTTCGAGCTGGAGTCGTTCGACGTAACCACAGAGCTGGAGTCCCTTCTCCTTGGCGGAGACAACTCGGAGGCGGATGGCACGCTGTTCGACCTTTCACTGTTCGTCCCGATCGACATCATCAGCCCCTTCAAGGGGAGTGGACAGGCATTCACCATCGATGGTGGTGTGATCGTTCCGTTCCTTTCGTTGGAGTCGATGTCGTACACCTTCTCGCTGACCGATCCGGCGACGATGACTGCCACCCTTCGTGGTGATGGCGTGTTCTACATCAAGAACGACTCGCCGTACTACGAGACGTTCAGCGGTGACGGGTCGACCGTCACGTTTGCATTCACCAATGCACCAGCGTTGAAGTCCACCATCTCCGGTAACGACTACTTCGCCCTGTCGCTGCAGTACGACGATGGTTCGGGCTGGAAGCGTCAGCGACTCATCACGGACTACACCAACCAGGGTGCCGACTTCACGTTCCTCACTCCTCCTGTCACTGGGACGGACAACATCAAGGTCGTGTACGGGTCGGCGACTCAGGCGACGTACAACCAGGCGGTGCATGACGACACGAAGCCCACGGGTGTCCGTGGTCGTGACGTGTTCGTCAGGCTTAGCGATGGTGTGATGGTCACTCCCACATTCACGGATTGGCTTGGTGTCCAGTCAGCCAACGTGGACTGGTCAGTCACCCTGGAGAGGGACGAGGAGTTCGGGAACCCGCAGATCGTGGCCCAGGACTTCGACACTCCCGAGGTGTCGGGTTCGATCACAATGAAGGCGACGGACAACGACGCCTTGTTCCAGCAGATTCTCGACATCGGGAAGATCGCTGCCAATGACATCGCGAACGCCACTCAGGACCCGCCCGAGCTGGATGTTGAGATCAAGGTGGTGGATGACACCGGGACGACCACGAAGACCCTGATCGTGCCGGATGCCAAGTTCACCATGCCCCAGATCCAAGGGCAGGTTGGAAGCAAGCTGGAGCAGGACTTCTCATTCACTTCATCTGCTGGCATCCTGAACATCTACAAGGCAGACGCTCCGTAAATCTCGCTTGGCTGTGAGGCAGGAGGGGAGAGCTTCGGCTCTCTCCTTCTCGCGTGTAGGATCGTTCACACGAACGAATGGAGGAAAAGAATGGCGGAAGAAGCTGATGCTGTGGTCCAAGCCAAGCCTCGCGCTCACTTGTCTGACCTGTTCAGGGCGGGCAAGGAAGTCACAATCACCGATTCCAACGACGTTGAGTATGTCCTTTGGATGCAGCGTCCTACCGCCACCCAGCAGGAGGATGCGCGCGAAGCAGCCAACGTGAAATCGCTCCGTCTCAAGATGCAGTACAAGGAGAGGGATGGGGATCGATACCTCGTGCTGCACCAGACGATGGAGGAGATGGAGGATCACGACGAGCTAGTCGAAACGCGTGCCAAGTACAAAGATGGCGACATCCGCAACCAGGCATTCAACGAGGTTCTCTACAGCGATGAGTTTGGCGAGAACTGGAAGAAGGATGATCGGTACTTGTCGCTTCTGGGGGCGATCACAACACGCTGGGATGAGATCAATCGCTTCAACGAACAGATGGAGGAGGGGGGGTCCGATGATCTCATCCTTCCGACGGAAGACGAGCAGCTTCTGGAGCTGTTAGACCAGCAAAACAAGTTTGGTGATCAGGTCGGTGTCAGGACTGATGAGTTGATGGAGGAGGAGAAGGAGAGGCACGTCAACAAGCCTGATGCTCAGCTCCGTAATGAGATCGTCAAGGAGTCGATTGATGTCGAGTCGAGGGTGTACTGGTACGAGACTCATCAGATCAGGATGTTGTATTACGCCTGTCGTAGGCCTGAGGATCATGACAAGTTCTACTTTGATGTGGCAGAAGATGTGTTGAACTTACCTAGTCATATCAGGCAGGACCTCTACAACGAATATGACGAGTTGGAGAGGGGAAGTGAGGAAGTAAAAAACTCGCTCAGTCTTCCCAGTTCCTCGGACTCGTCAGAGTCGTAAAAGGACTTGGAGGAGACTTTTCAGCCTTCTGGCCGGAGGGCATCGAGCAGGCACCATGGATCATTGTTATGGCCGTGAACACTGCCCTCATGGTGTTAAGCTGGCACGAGAATTTGCCGAGGGATGAACAGCCACCACGAGAAATATGGTGGTCTGGCGAACTACTCGATGAGTGGTTCAAGAACGTTGAAGACGACCGTAGTTCGAGGAGTACGAAGAAGCGCTCCTCTTATGACGAGGCGGATGACACTCCGATGTCAGGAAACGTTCTTACCGAGGGGTTGAGGCCAGATCGTGACGACTAACAACCTCCTCATCACGGCAAAGGTTGATTCGTCCCAAGCCACACAAGGCATTCGGGACATCCTCACGAATTTGGTGGCCCTTCAGGCTGAGCTAGTTAAGCTCAGCAAGGGTCAGCAAGCTGCTGATCTCAACGCTGTTGCTCGGCAGTACAACGATGTCTATGGACCCAAACTCCGAGACAACATCAGGCAAGCCACCCTTGCTCTGGAGCAGTTTGAGCAGATCCAGAAACGTACGAGGACGCGGGCTACTGGCCCCGCTGCTGGCTTTGTAAGGGCCGTACGGGGGGGTGCGGCCGGGCTGGGTCCTTCCGGCACTTTGGGGGCGGCAACTCCTAGCCAGAACGAGCTTTCTGACGCAACGGCTAGGGCTACGGGCTTCCTTCGTGAGCAAATCGATGCCTTTCAGGCGATCAGGGCAGAGATGGATGCCTTGGCTCAAGAGGCTCCCATTGCCTACCAGAACCTCATTCTCTCCCAGCAGCAGTCGCTCAAGCTTGAGCAGGAGTTGCAGGCGATTCTTGGTGGCGGATCGGCCGTTGAGGCCACACTTCTGCGTCGTCGCGACATCATCGATGCGACCAATCGCGAACTGGAAGAACAGAGGGCTGCGCTGGAAGCAGCCAATCGTCAGGGGCTTGCTGCTGGTGTTCAGCGGAAGCTTGAGGCTGGTCTGGCGAATATCCGCCAACAGACGGCTCTCCTAGAGCAAGTTGCCAAGATAGATCAGGAGATTCTGTCGATTGAGGGTCAAATTGCTGCACTCCGGGGTCAGGCTGCGGGTTCTCTCTTCGATGTCGTGCCCGAATCTCAGGAAGAGCTGGGGAGGGTTCTTGAGAAGATCAGAGCCACTGGGTCGGTTGAACTCGGCGAAGAGGAAGCCCAGCGGCTAAGCAAAATCAATGACCTCTACGCGAAGCAAGCTGATTTACGAACGAGAGCAACGGCAAAGGGAGTTCAGGGTAGGGCAGCGCAAGAAGAGCTGAAGGTTCAACAAGCCCTAGGCGGGCAGCTCCCATTCTTGGCGGAGATCGAGAAGCGGCAGGCTGCACTTCTTGCTCAGCGGCAAAACCTCTTCACTTCTAGGGGGCTTCAGCAGGCTGCCCCTGAATTGCTGACGCAGATATCCCTTCTCCACCGGCTTGCAATCTCGCTGAAAGAAGCTACCCAAGGGACTGCGAAGTTCGACCAAATCCAACGTCAGATCCGAGCGACAATCGAAGAGGTCAACAGGACTATTGCACAGGGTGGTGGCGGGGCTGTGATCAAAGCCCTTGACCCTGCGACTCTCAAGCAGGGTGTCGAAGCGAGCATGTCGGGGATGCAGCGCTTGTTCCAGAACGTGTTCTCTGATCTGGGACGGCGATTTACCGCGACTCTGCAGTTCGCTATCTCGGCGGCGATCCTGTTCGGTGTCCAGCGGTTCGTTCGTGAGTTCTTTCAGACTGTCATCGAGGTTGAGCGTGCATTCGCTGATATTGAGACAGCTCTGGCGCTGGATATTGATGCTGAGCGGGGCACGGTTCAGTTCCGCAAGCAGGTTGAGGAGATTCGTCAGGACGTTCTACGTCTGGCCGATGAGTTCAACGTTCTCCCGACAGAGGCGAATGAGGCGGCGTTCAAGATGGTGGCGCGATTCCAAGATATGGGCAACGCCATGCTCGCCCTCCGCTCTCAGCTTCTGGCGACCAAGGTGTCCACTATCGAGCAGGGTGAGGTGTTGCGTGCCTTGACCGCCGTGGCTGAAGGGTTCGCGGCCGCCCAGCTTGAGGTCAACGAATCTCTCACACTCCAGGAGCGGCTCCTGAAGCGGGAGACAGTGGCTGCTCGTGGTTATGGAGAGGCGCTTGATCTGGCGGTCCATATTCAGCAGAACTTCGGTATCGAGGTCGAGGATACGTTGGAAGGGACGGCTCGGGCTACTGAGGTATTCCGCCAGATGGGCTTCACGTTGGCAGAGACTCAAGCGATTGTTGCTGCCACTGGGTTCCGTCTTGGCCAGACAGGTGTCCAGGCAGCAGAGCGGTTGGTCAGGTCCATCGGTCAGTTGACCGACCCAAAGATCAGGAACGCTTTGCTGGATTTGGCCGCTGCTTCAGAGGAGTTCCAACTCGCTACTTCTGATTTCGATTCCGGTGCCAAGGCGTGGAAAGCCATTGTTGATCAGTTCGCGCGGTTGGAGCAGGTCGATCCTGGTGCTGCTCGCCAGATTCTCCAGATTATCGGTCAGCGTCGTGAGCTTGAGGCTGTCGCTGCTGCCCTAGGTACGGCTGATTTGCAAGAGGGGATCGTCGCTGGCCAGATCGAGGCGATTGGTGCTGCGGAGGAGCGGTTTAGCTTCTTGGAGAAGACCGCTTCCGAGACGCTGAAATCGATTTCTGCAGGGTTCCAGGAGTTGGCACAGAACTTTGAGCGTTTGGGTGGGTTGGCTTCAGTCAAGCT
>Ga0209987_10000791_pt1 | contig 16751 bp, 14 predicted proteins | sample N074metaG_FD_182134 | JGI IMG/M metagenome (GOLD analysis project Ga0209987, IMG submission 182134) | Deep subsurface microbial communities from Kermadec Trench to uncover new lineages of life (NeLLi) - N074 metaG (SPAdes) (version 2) | ecosystem: Environmental > Aquatic > Marine > Ocean trench... | reverse complement strand
AGGCGCGTGGAACATCCGTTGATGACGCTAGATTAATTCCAGTCTCAACGCCTGCTCCAGGCCATACTTCGCCCGTCGCTCTCGAAATAGTGAGCGGCCGCAATTGGCCGAAAGCGGACCTTCATTTCAGCGGTTTTCCGGGTGTCTGAACGTCCGCTTTCGGGAAAAGCGGACATTAGACTAGAATTGGTGAAAACGTCCGCTAACGATCCAAAGGGGACATTAGGCGTTTCAGTCTATTTATGTAATTAGTGATTCTTGCCATTCATTTCCATCGTGAAATTCGTCAGTGGCCATGCTTAATATGCACATAATCTCAATTAATGGGGCTTCGAGATGAAACTGAAAAGATTGGCGCATGCCGCGGAGATATTCGCTGGTTTTGCAATAGCGGTATCGCTTGTATTTTTAATCCTGGAGATTCGAAATAACACTCTGATTCAAGAACGCCAAATGCAAATGGATCGATATGCTCAGTTGATGGATCCATATTTTTCTTCACCGGAGATGTCGAAAGTGCATGCCAAAGTGAAGGCAGTTGACGGCGTCGAGCCCGTCGCTAAAGCGTTCATGGAAAGGTACAACCTCACGTCCGCAGAAGCAGCGCTTTGGTCACGTGCGGTACAAATGAATTGGCTCATATGGCAAACGAATTACTTGTTTGGAGGGCCGTCAAAAGATCTTGAGAGCACAATCCGTGGCGTATTCAAGTATCCAGATGTTCAAATCGCCTACGAAATAAATGAGGATTCGCTGCTCAGCCCTGAGTTCATTGCATATGTAGAATCCATAATTGGTGAACAATGAGAGCTTTATTGGGCGAAATCGAAAGGACAGCACAATTTTTAGTGACATGCAGTAAAGCGATTTTCTGAACGACCGGTTCTGGCCGAAAGCGGACCCTAATTTCATGCCATTTTCACTTGTCTGAACGGCCGCTTTCGGGAAAAGCGGACATTAAGCTAGAATCAGTCCAAAGGTCCGCTAACGACCCATTGCGGCCATAAAGAATTTCCCTCTGGCGGACCGACTTCGAACCTAAACTGGTGAGATTTCATCTAATTTTCGGCCTCCGAGAGCCCCGATCTAGGTAGAATCCGTCGTGACTCTGTTTTTTGTGTGCAGGGGGACGTATGACCTCATTTTGGGGGGAGCTGAAACGACGCAATGTCGTCCGGGTAGCGGTCGCGTATGTCATCGTTGGCTGGCTGATCTTGCAGTTTGCAGATGTTTTGATCCCTTTGCTGACCTTTGCCTGAGTGGGTCGGAAGGCTCATTTTCCTCCTTCTGTTGGTCGGCTTCCCTTTAGCGTTGTTCTTTGCCTGGGCTTACGAACTCACACCGGAGGGCCTGAAAAAAGAAAAGCATGTCGATCGCCGGAGTCCATTACTCATATTATCGGCCGCAAATTGGATTTCATGATTATCACCGTATTGGTGCTGGCGCTGGGTTATTTCGCTTTCGACAAGTTCGTACTCGATCCATCGCGGGATGCCGAACTGGTGCAAGCCTTGACCGAAGCCGTAACCGAGCAGGCGACCGAGACTGACAACGCAGGAACGGCTGATCAATCCATCGCCGTCTTGGCCTTCGCTGATTTGAGCCCTGAGGGGGATCAGGAGTATTTCTCCGACGGTATCTCTGAAGAGATTCTGAATGTGCTCACCCAAATTCCTGGTCTGCGGGTGACATCGAGATCTTCTGCTTTCAGTTTTAAAGGCAAGGGTGTGGATATTCCGACCGTGGCCAAACAGCTTGGTGTCGCAAAAGTCCTAGAGGGCAGCGTGCGCAAGTCGGGCAAACACATCCGCATCACCGCCCAACTTATCGATGCCAGGACAGACACGCAACTCTGGTCGGAGACCTATGACCGCGAGCTCGACAACATCTTCGCCGTGCAGGACGAGATCGCGCAGGCCGTTGTCGATGCACTCAAGCTGAAATTTCTCGGTGCGACATTGCAGGTTAACCAGGATGTCGATGCCTACGATTCCTTGATGCGCCTTCGTGGTGCTCTGCGCACGAGCGCCGGCGACGAGATGCTGGCGCTCATTGAGTCACTCGAGACACTGACGCGTGATTACCCAGATTATGCGGATGCGTATGCGACGCTCGCTGAAGCGTACAGATTGCACGGCAAAGCAACGGGCCTCATCCCCGAAGACGTTTTAGGGAAAGCGATCGAGGCCGGCCGCAAAAGCGTTGATCTCGCGCCGGAAAGCGCGACTGGCTATATCGCACTGGGAAGCGCGTTCGTGGACATAGGTCGTTTCATCGAGGCAGCTCCGATCGTGGCTCGCGCGCTACAGCTTCAGCCGGGCAATGCCGATGTGCTTGTGATGCAAGGAGAATTGTTGAGTATACAGGGCCGGTACGCAGAAGCTGCCGAGCTAACGGAACGTGCGTTATTGCGTGACCCGCTGAATACCAATACCCGCTCGGCGCTCGCCGATCGGTACGAATCTGTCGGCCGGGGCGAGCGGGGTGTCGAGAAATTGAATCTTGGCCTCGAAATCGACCCGGATGATCTTCAATTACTGTGGGCCCGCGGGCTGATACATTATCGAATGGGTAGACTGGGCCTCGCGGCGGCGTCGATTGGGCAGCTCATCGAACTAGATCCGAGTCACATTAACGCAGTGCAAACGCTATTTACCATACAGTTCGATGCCGGCGATTTGGATGCGGCCCGGCGTACTCTCGAACGCGGGGAGACGCTATCGCGCAGTCGATTGGCTGATGAGCGAGCAGTGTATTGCTACGCCATGGGTGACACGGATTGCTGGCATGCCGCAACGACGCGTATGCTCGCGACGCGCAAGCGATTTTTTGTGCAAACCTGGCAAGCCCGCATGTTGTATGAATCCGGACTCCCGCACGAAGCGATTCAATCGCTGTTGCCGGTCATCGAGTATTTTGATCAAACGGGCGATGCCTACGGAAATTTCGAAACGCGCACCAACCTTGCTGCATTGTATGATCTGACTAGCGATTTTAAGCGCCGCGACGCAGTGCTTGAAACTGTCGTTGCGCCCTGGATGTTCGGTATTGAGCACGGTTATGAGTCTTGGTTTGCGTATTTCGATCTCGCCGCCGCAGCGGCCGCCCGAGGTGATGTAGACGAGGCTTTACGGAATATGGAGGAAGCTTACGCCAGGGGCTTCCGGCAGATCTGGCAATTCCATCACCGGATCGCGTTCGACAAGCTGCGCGACAACCCGGAATTTCAGTCGCTCGTAAAGCGAATCCGCTCCGAGAACGCGGCGCAACTGGCCGTACGCGGACATTAAGGGTAGTTTTCATGCCGCTACAGAAACAAAAGCAAAACGTCTGCTATTGGCCGATAGCGGATCTTAGTTTTACCTGATTTTGGGGTGTCTGAACGGCCGCTTTCGGGAAAAGCGGACATTCCGAACGGACACCGCTGGTCGCTAAGCGAACAACGGAAATGGCTCTGCATGATTGGGTGGGGACATCGACGCAGATCTGCAATCGCCTTGTCAGGCGGGGAGTGGTTGATACCACTCCTAGCCCACTTAGTGTTTTTGGCTAGCGACAGATGAAAGGTGCTTCCTTTATAACTATCTGTTTACTATTAAGAATCTGGCTCCTCGGGCCGGACTCGAACCAGCGACCAATTGATTAACAGTCAACCGCTCTACCAACTGAGCTACCGAGGAATTGTGGTCTGACGATGCTCGACAGGCGCGGCATTCTGATTCAGCCCAATTCTCAAGTCAAGCGTCGCATCAGCGCCAGCCGGACGGTATTTTACACCAATGCTGCGGTAATTCTGGCGACCGCTTTCTCGAGTTCCCCGATGGAGCAGGCGAAGGAGAGACGCACATATCCTGGGGCGCCAAACGGGGTGCCAGGGACCAGGACGACGTCCGCTTCATTGAGGAGCAGCTGCACGAGGTCGGCGTCGCCGGCCATGCCCTTGGCCTTTAGTGCGCCGGTGACGCGTGGAAATGCGTAAAAGGCGCCTTCTCCTTCGCGGCACTCGAAGCCGGGGATCTCGTTAAGGGCATTTACCAGGTAGTCACTCCTGGCTTTGTAGGCGGCAACCATCTCTTTTATGCAGGACTGGTCGCCGTCGAGGGCCGCTGTGGCCGCGACCTGGGAGATGCTGCACGGATTCGAGGTGATCTGGCTCTGCATGGTCTTCATCGCCTTGATGACTTCTCCTGGGCCGCCGGCATAGCCGATGCGCCAGCCAGTCATCGCATAGCACTTCGAGACGCCGTTGATCGTGACAACCTGGTCGATCAGTTCGGGGCAGGCGGTCGCCATACTGCAAAAAGGGGCTTCGGCCCAATGAATGTGTTCGTAAATATCGTCGGCGAGGACCACGATCTGCGGATGTTTTGTGAGCACTTCCCCGAGTGCGGTGAGTTCCTCGCGCGAGTAACAGCTGCCTGAAGGATTGGAGGGGCTGTTCAGGAACAGGACGCGGGTTTTGTCAGTGATGGCGGCATCAAGTTGCTCCGGCGTGACTTTAAAGTCGCTGTCAATGCCGGTTTCGATGATGACCGGGACGCCTTCGGCCACGCGCACCATATCCGGATAGGACACCCAGTAGGGCGCCGGGATAATAGCCTCGTCGCCGTGACTCAGGATTGCCATGCAGGCGTTGAATAATGTGTGCTTTGCGCCACAGGAGACCAGGATCTGATCCGGTGCATACTTAAGTCCGTTATCACGCTCAAACTTCCGCTGGATGGCCGCTTTAAGCTGGCTGGTGCCGTCGATGGCCGTGTATCTGGTTTGTCCTTCCCTGATGGCCTCGATCGCTGCCTGCCTGATGTGATCAGGTGTGTCGAAGTCGGGTTCCCCGGCGCCCAGGCTGATGACGTCGCGTCCGGCTTCACGCAGCTCCGCCGCCAGCCCAAGTACGGCACTGGTGGCAGAGGGCATGACGCGGTCCATCCTTTCTGAAACTGATAAACTCACTCGATTGCCTCCCGAAAACGCACGCACATGGTACGTCAAGCAACCAATCTGCCCAAGAAAACTTTAGCGGACGATCGTGACCGCCTGACGCTGGTCTCGAAATTCAATCCGGCTGGTGACCAGGAGGCTGCTATAGCCGGCCTGGTCGAGGGACTGAACGATGGACTTGCCCGTCAGACACTGCTCGGCGTTACTGGTTCCGGAAAGACCTTTACGTTGGCCAATGTTATTCAGGAAACGCAGCGTCCCGCTATCGTGCTGGCCCCCAACAAGACATTGGCGGCACAACTCTACGGGGAGATGCGTGAATTTTTCCCGCGTAACTCCGTGGAGTATTTCGTTTCCTATTACGACTACTACCAGCCTGAGGCCTACGTTCCGAGTTCCGACACTTATATAGAGAAAGACGCATCGATCAATCAGCACATCGAGCAGATGCGCTTGTCGGCCACCAAAGCGCTGATTGAACGCTCGGATGCGATCATTATTGCCACCGTGTCGTCAATTTACGGGCTGGGTGATCCGGAATCCTATTTCAGCATGATATTGCACCTCGTTCGCGGTGACCGGATTGATCAACGGACGATCCTTCGTCGGCTGACCGAGATGCAGTACAAGCGCAACGAACTCGATCTGTCGCAGGGCAATTACCGGGTCCGTGGCGACGTTATCGATGTATTTCCGGCCGAAGCCGAGCGCGATGCGGTGCGTATCGAGTTGTTCGACGACGAGATTGAGTCGCTTTCTTATTTCGACCCGTTGACGGGCGAGGTCGTGCGGCGGGTGCCGCGCCTGACCATTTTCCCGAAGACCCATTACGTCACGCCACGGGAGACGCTTCTGGCAGCGGTGGACGAGATCAAAATCGAGTTGAAAGATCGTTTGAAGATTCTCAGAAAGAACAATAAACTCCTTGAAGCTCAAAGACTTGAACAAAGAACTTTATTTGATTTAGAGATGATCAGAGAGCTCGGTTACTGCCAGGGAATCGAGAACTACTCGCGCTACTTGTCGGGCCGCCAGGAGGGTGAACCGCCGCCTTGCCTGTTCGATTACGTGCCGGACAACGCACTCCTGATTATCGACGAAAGCCATGTCACCGTACCGCAACTCGGCGGTATGTACCGTGGCGACCGGTCGCGCAAGGAAACCCTGGTCGAATACGGCTTCAGGCTGCCCTCGGCGCTGGATAACCGGCCGCTGCGCTTCGATGAATTCGAACTGATTTCTCCGCAGACCATATATGTGTCGGCAACACCGGGTGATTACGAGGGTGAGCATTCCGACAAAACGGTCGAACAGCTGGTGCGGCCGACGGGGCTGGTGGATCCGGCTATCGAGGTGCGGCCGGCCAGGACCCAGGTTGATGATGTGTTGTCCGAGATTGGGCGGCGGGTAGCCGTCGAAGAGCGCGTTCTGATCACGACCCTGACCAAGCGAATGGCCGAGGATCTGACGGACTATCTCGGAGAGCACGGTGTTCGAGTCCGCTATTTGCACTCGGATATCGGCACCGTCGAACGTACCGAAATCATTCGCGATTTTCGGCTTGGTGTGTTCGATGTGCTGGTGGGCATCAATCTCCTGCGAGAAGGACTCGATATGCCCGAGGTATCCCTGGTCGCGATTCTTGATGCCGACAAAGAGGGCTTCCTGCGATCCGAGCGGTCGATTATTCAGACCATCGGTCGTGCCGCCCGAAATCTGCATGGCACGGCGCTGCTGTATGCCGACAAGATGACGGGTTCGATGGAACGTGCCATCAACGAGACCAGCCGCCGCCGAGATCACCAGCTGCAGTACAACCAGGAACACAACATTACGCCTGCCTCGATCGTCAAGCAGGTTACCGACATCATGGAAGCGGCATACCCGGTGCCCGGCCGCGGCCGCCGGCGCATCGCCGAGGATGCGACACGATATGAATCCATGACGCCGGAGCAGTTATTGAGAAAGGCACAGAAGCTCGAGAAGAAGATGCTGAAGCATGCCCGCGACCTGGAATTCGAGGAGGCGGCCAGGCTCAGGGACCAGATCCAGGAGATGCGGCGGGTCGGGCTGGGTGTGAGCGACAAACTGGCTGGGTAGGAGCGGCGTCCCGTCGCTGCTACGATATATGTTGCACATACAAAGTGCCTTCAGTATCTTTGTCGCCCGCTTTTCGGCTGGAACACATTGTTTTAATTGGGCGATTAGCTCAGGGGTAGAGCGCTACGTTGACATCGTAGAGGTCGGTGGTTCGAGACCACCATCGCCCACCACCCAAATACAAGCAAAATGCCTGAACATTCTTGCAAATCAGGCATTTCCGGGCTTGTGTCTTGGTGTTTCCAGCTATAATATTCGCGTCCCGCAGTGGTGGACAGGCCTGAATCCGGCCGTCTGCGCTGCGGTTATTGTTTTCGCCCGGAGGAATGAAGTATCGCAGCATCAAAGCGCATCAGGCGCAACGAAGAAATAGTTGCAGTGGAAGTAAGGGTAATTGATGCCGGCGGGGAGCAGGCGGGTGTGATGCCTCTGGAGGCAGCGCTTGGAATCGCCCGGGACGATGGTCTTGACCTCGTTGAGGTCTCGCCGATGGCGGACCCCCCCGTGTGCCGTGTGATGGACTTCGGAAAATACCTGTTTGAGCTGAATAAGAAAGCACAGTCTTCAAAGCGAAAACAAAAGCAGGTGCACGTTAAAGAGATTAAGTTTCGTCCGGGAACAGACGAAGGTGACTACCAGATCAAACTGCGAAAGCTGAGGGAATTCCTGGAAATTGGTGACAAGACCAAGGTTACGCTGAGATTCAGGGGCCGGGAGATGGCGCATCAGGAATTGGGTGCGCAATTGCTGGCCAGGGTCAGGAAAGACCTTGATGAACTTGCTATGGTTGAACAGATGCCGCAACTTGAAGGGCGGCAGATGATCATGGTGTTGGCGCCAAAGAAAAAGTGAGTAACGGCCTGGCCCTAAAGGGCGAAAGCTAATACCCGCCTGTAGCGGCAAGCAATTGCTTGTACGTCGCAAGGCTAGAAAAGACGGAGTTGAAAAATGCCTAAGATGAAGACCAACCGGGGCGCAGCCAAGCGCTTCCGCCGGACGGCCAAGGGCGGCTATAAGCGAGCCCAGTCCCATCTCAATCACATTCTCACCAAGAAGAAGTCCAAGCGCAAACGCAAGTTGGGGCTGACTCTACAAGTGGCAGACGCCGACGTTAAATCCGTCAGGCGCATGCTTCCCTACAGCTGAGCGGAGATTTGAGACATGGCAAGAGTAAAACGCGGCGTTGTCGTCAAAGCGCGTCATAAGAAAATTCTCGGCAAAGCCAAGGGCTATTACGGCGCTCGCAGCAAACTATTCAAAACGGCAAAACAGGCTGTCATCAAAGCAGGCCAGTATGCCTACCGGGATCGTCGGCAACGCAAACGTCAGTTTCGTGCGTTGTGGATCACGCGCATTAATGCGGCGGCAAGATTGCACGACTTATCCTACAGCCGGCTGATCAATGGCATGAATCGCGCGGAGATTGAAGTCGACCGCAAGGTTCTCGCAGATATTGCTGTGCACGATCCTGAAGCTTTCGGCGCGATTGCCGCACAGGCAAAAGCGGCGCTGGCAGACAGCTGATTCGGCAGCGATGCCGCAGGCATCGCTGATTCCGGTCCCTCCAATGCAGGCATTGAGCGAGCTCCTAGCGCAGGCGGAATCCGCAATCGATTCCGCTGCTGACCTAGGCGTGCTCGACGCAGTCAGGGTCAGCTACCTGGGCAAGAACGGAGAATTCACGGCCCGTCTCAAGAATCTGAGCAAGCTGCCGGCGGCAGAACGCCCGGCAGCCGGTCAGGAAATCAACGCGGCCAAGAAGTCGTTTCAGGAATTACTTAACGCGAAACGAAGTGCGCTCGAAAGCGACGCGCTCGCGGACAAGCTTGCTGCCGACAAAGTGGACGTGTCGTTGCCGGGACGAGGGATGTCACTGGGTGGCCGGCATCCGGTGTCGCGTGCGGCAATTCGCATCGAGAAGATTTTTCGGGATGCCGGGTTTGGAATTAGAACCGGGCCTGAGATTGAAGACGATTTTCACAATTTCACGGCGCTGAACATTCCTGAGAATCACCCGGCCCGTGCGATGCACGACACCTTCTATTTTCCGGGTGGCAATCTGCTCCGGACTCATACATCACCGGTGCAGATCCGCTCGATGGTGAAAGAGGGTGTGCCAATCCGGATCATCGCACCGGGTCGCGTGTATCGCTGCGATTCCGATCAGACACACACGCCGATGTTTCACCAGGTCGAGGGTCTCGTCATCGACCGGGGCATCAGTTTCGCTAATTTGAAAGCGGTGCTGCACCAGTTCGTCGAAAACTATTTTGAGCGTAAGGCGACGCTGCGTTTTCGCGCATCCTACTTTCCGTTCACTGAGCCATCGGCCGAGGTGGACGTCGAGTGGGAAGAGGGCAAATGGCTTGAGATTCTCGGTTGCGGCATGGTGCATCCGAATGTACTGGAAAACGCCGGCGTCGATCCTGAAGAGTTCACCGGCTATGCGTTCGGCATGGGGATAGATCGTTTGGCGATGTTGCGCTATGGCATAAGTGACCTCAGGACCTTCTTTGAAAACGACCTGCGCTTCCTGCGCCAGTTTCGATGACGCGGAGTTGATGCTTGAAATTTTCTGAGAAATGGTTACGCGAATGGGTTAATCCCGCGCTCGATACCGATGCGCTTGCCCATCGTCTCACGATGATAGGACACGAAGTCGATGCCGTCGAAGTGCAGGGTAATGGTCTGGACGGTGTCGTCGTTGGCGACGTACTGGATGTCAAAAAACATCCGAATGCCGACAAGCTGAGTGTTTGCAAAGTGTCGACCGGCGAGGGCGATCCAGTGGAAGTTGTTTGCGGGGCGCCGAATGTTTTCGCAGGCATGAAGAGTCCGTTTGCGCCGCCGGGTACAAAGTTGCCGAACGGCGTGAAACTTCGAAAAGCGAAGATTCGCGGCGTCGAATCAAATGGCATGCTCTGCTCGGCCATTGAACTTGGGCTGGGCGACGATGCGGAGGGCATCATCGAACTACCGGCAGACGCTACGACCGGCCAGGCATTAAGTGAGTATCTTGATTTGCCGGACAACACCTTCGATCTCGATCTGACGCCAAACCGCGGCGACTGTTTCAGCGTACTCGGCATTGCGCGTGAGGTTGCCGCGATGACCGCAACGCCGCTCAAAGATGCCTCGGTCGATGCGGTCAAAGGAACGATCAGGGACGAATACCCGGTCGAGCTGGCGTTTCCCGAGGGTTGCCCGAGATTCGCGGGCAGGGTCATCAGGGATATTGATGTTGGCGCCAAATCGCCGGTCTGGATGACCGAGCGACTGCGGCGCAGTGGCCTGCGGGCCATTCATCCGGTCGTCGATGTCACGAATTACGTCATGCTGGAGCTTGGCCAGCCGCTGCATGCCTACGATCTGCGTCTCCTCCAGGGCCCGATTCGCCCGAGACTGGCCAAATCCGGCGAAAAGGTGACCTTGCTCGACGAGCGCGAGATCGTGATCAACACGAACACGCTGGTGATCACCGATGATTCAGGCCCGATCGGACTGGCCGGCATCATGGGTGGTCTGTCCACGGCAGTCAGCGAGAACACGACAGATGTATTTTTCGAGGCCGCATTCTGGCCACCGGAGTTCATGGCGGGCAGGGCCAGGCAATATGCGTTGCATACGGATGCGTCACTGAGGTTCGAGCGCGGCGTCGATCCCGCCGGACAGGCGCGGGCAATCGAACGCGCGACAGCGTTGTTGCTCGAAATTGCCGGCGGTAAAGCGGGCCCTCTTTCGGATCACGTCGTTGCCGAACACTTACCGAAAAACGTGCCCTTGCTGCTCCGAAAATCACGCCTGAAAAAAGTTCTTGGCACTGAAATCGAGGGCGGCCGTGTCAGTGAGATTCTGACCAATCTCGGACTGGCAACGACTGATCATGCTGAAGGCTGGAGCGTGGCAATTCCCAGTTACCGGTTTGATATTGACGTCGAAGACGCACTGGTTGAGGAAGTCGCCCGCATTTTTGGTTATGACGAGATACCTGAGGTCACGGCAATCGCCGAAACACCACTCGCCATGGCAACAGAAACAAGAATTGATCTCGACCTGGTGGCAAACACGCTTGTTGCACGCGACTATCAGGAAGTTATTACCTACAGTTTTGTCGGGCAGGAAATAAATACACGCATAACGGGAACAGCATCCAAACTTGTTTTGAGTAATCCGATATCGTCAGAAATGTCTGTAATGCGCAGTTCGGTATGGCCCGGACTTCTTGCTACTGCATCATCGAACGTTGCACGCCAGCAGGAACGCGTACGAATTTTCGAAATCGGCAAGACCTTTCACGGAACATTAAAAGCGCCCCGGGAAGTGATGCGAGTCGCAGGCCTTGCCTATGGCGATACGGCTCCGGAACAGTGGGCAAGTCGCGGGCAGAGCGTTGATTTTTTTGACATAAAGTCAGATGTTGTCTCGTTACTGGAGATGGCCGGGCCCACATCAAAATTTAATTTTATAGCGGCCGAACACCCGGCGCTGCAGCCCGGGCAAATGGCAAACATTCTGCGCGACAATGATGTCATTGGTGTTATCGGCAAATTACACCCGGATATTGCGAAGACTTTTGACCTGGACAAGGGCGTACTTGTTTTTGAGTTGGACACGGAGCGTGCTTTCGCAACGACAGTGCCTGTTGCGCTTGATGTCTCACGGTTTCCGATGATTCGCCGCGATATTGCAGTGGTCGTCGATGACAAAGTCGTCGCTGCCGATCTGGTCGCTGCTGTGGAGTCTGCGGCTCCGGATTTGATTCAGAATGTCAGAATTTTTGACGTTTACAGGGGCCCAGGAATAGAAGCAGGGCTAAAAAGCGTCGCTTTAGGCTTGATTTTACAGGAAACATCCCGCACCCTTACTGACGATGATGCAGACGCCGCAATGTCAGCAGCGGTGCGTAAATTACAGCAGGAATTCGCCGCAGTACTAAGAGACTAGAACGAATGGCACTGACAAAAGCGGATATGGCGGAATCCCTGTTCAATGAACTGGGATTGAACAAGCGGGAAGCGCGTGAGCTTGTCGATTTGTATTTTGAAGAGCTGCGTGCGTCACTCGCAGTAGGGGAGCAGATCAAACTTTCGGGGTTTGGAAATTTTGATCTTCGGGATAAAAATGAACGTCCAGGCCGAAACCCAAAAACGGGAGAAGAAATTCCCATCACAGCACGTCGTGTTGTGACATTCAGGCCAGGACAAAAACTAAAAGCCCGAGTAGAGGCCTATGCTGGAACCGGGGAATAACGACGAACTACCGCCAATACCTGGAAAACGCTATTTCACCATTGGTGAAGTAAGTGACCTGTGTGCTGTCAAGCCGCATGTCTTGCGTTACTGGGAGCAGGAATTTCCGCAGCTGAAACCTGTGAAGCGGCGGGGTAACCGCCGCTACTATCAGCGTCAGGACGTCCTGATAATCCGCCAGATCCGGAGTCTTCTGTATGACGACGGGTTTACGATCGGCGGCGCCAGGCAGCGCCTGACGGGTGATCAGGCGAAGACGGATGTCAGTCAAAGTCAGCAAATTATCAAACAGTTACGCACAGAACTTGAACAAGTTCTTAAGATCCTGCGTCGCTAATATAAGCCTTTCATGTATCGGGGGCGGCAAGTATCATTGCCGCCCTCGTTTGCTTATGAGCACGGTCGGGGCGTAGCGCAGCCTGGTAGCGCACCACACTGGGGGTGTGGTGGTCGGAGGTTCAAATCCTCTCGCCCCGACCAGTTTAGGTCGCAAAAAAATATGCCTTCCTCGCCAGAGATCAGGAGGCATTTTTTTGTGGCCTAAATGGGTGGGTATTGGAACCTCCCAGGGAGTTCACAAAATCGCCGGGAGCGATTTTGGGCGGCCTCGCGGCGCGAGGACGGTCCGCAGGACCGAGCACATGGATGTGCGAGCCAAATCCTCTCGCCCCGACCAAACCGCAATCGTAGGAGCGGCCTCCGGCCGCGAATGGATAAGGATTCGCGGCCGGAGGCCGCTCCTGCGGTCGCGGTGTCTTACGTGGGCATCGGCCCTGCGGAAAGTTTCTTGTCTTCAATTCCCAGCAAGATCGGCTGCGCCGTTTCGCGATAGATATTTATTTTAGCGTTGTATGCGGTGCGGAGCAGTCCGTGTTTGTCCTTGATTTGCAATTTGCGAATCGAAAATTCGCCGCTCTCCAGGCGTTCACCGGTCAGGTAACACTTGATCGCAGACACTTTCTCACCGGAGAGTTCCAGGCCACTCAATTTGGCGAGGTTGCCCTGTGCCCGTTGCAGGAAAGTAACGGCATCGAGATTGACCTGCGAATCTACATTGTCGATGGAAGGTGCCTGCAATTGTGCGAGGAAGTCGCCGACCAGGATTTGTCCCGGCATTGCGGCTTCGATCATCCTGGCGAGTTCAACCGTAACGTCGCCTACGATGAAATCGTGCATGGTTGGGTTCAGCCCTTCTGCCTGGTGGAATTCGTAACAGCTGCCGACATGAAAACAGGCGCGCAGGCGCGGCACTGCGTTGGAGGTCGCCTTGCTGCTGGCGATGGCGTTGTCCGCCAGCACCAGGTGCATGAAGTGGTAAAGATTGACGTTAGCCTCGAGGCCGTGATCCCGATTCCAGATGTAGAAACCATCACCGCTGGAGGAACGCGCGAAGTTGATGCCGACGTCGAGCTCGAGCATTTTCGCCTGCGAAGAATTTAGCGAATAGGACAAGCTGTTGAGCTGCGTCATTTGTTCGAACGGCGTCAACAGGCCGAACCCTACAATATCGAACAGGGTGACCGCACGGCTGGCTACATAATTAATGCCGTAGCGCCTTATCATTTTTTCGATGATCTGTGTTTCAACCGGGTTGTCGCTCAGGGCTTGCCGCAACGGAAGAAACTTGGGTTCGACATCGAGCAGACGGGAAACCTTCTGCATCTGCGTCAGGGTCAGCTGCCGGTCACCGGAAATCAGTTCAGTAATGAATCGGGCAGATACTTTCTGTGGCAGTCCCGAATCGTCGGCAGGCGCCGCCGTATACTCCGCGATCGCATAATGCGGTACGACAAGAACCAGGACGCCATCGTCAAGCGGCGACCAGCTAAGGATGCTGTTAGCGCCCAAAGACCATTCTTTGTTGAGGCTGCGTTCCAGGTGTACGAGGTTGCTACGTTGCCGCAGCCCCATCTCGTTGGTGACACCAGCAAGCTGGTCAAGGTACGGCGAGTAGCTGGCGATGCGCCGGATACCCGACTCCGTGAGATCATCAAATTCCATTGGTCCGCCTAAATATGCGGTAATTGCCGATCGCCAGACCGGTGGCAAGCGTGTGAACCCGTTTCCCCGACGGTGATTGACGATGAGTACCTTGTCGGCACTGTGTGTCGAAATTTATCAACATTAGCCGATAGTGCAAGTATTATTAGAAACCTGCTATAGGTATTTCAAATTCCTACCATTGCACTTAAGCTGAAATACCGATGTTTTACATAATGTTGATGCGTTTTAGTAGATCATTTCGAACCGGAGGCCGTTGATTGACTGCCGTTGCACCGCCAATTGATGAGGTTCGCGAGCTACAGCACCGCCTGCAGGAATGGCTTCTGCTGACACCGGTGTTGCGTTGCAGGACGCTTGAGCAGCGCCGGGGCGGAGACATCGAGATTCACGCCAAGTTGGAGTTCCTGCAGCGGACCGGCACGTTCAAGCCGCGTGGTGCGCTGTCAACAATGCTCAGCCTCGATGCGCAACAACTGAAGGCAGGCGTTACAGCGGTTAGTGCCGGCAATCACGCAATTGCGACTGCATTCGCGGCACGCGCCCTTGAGACCACAGCGAAAGTGGTGATGATCAAGAGCGCAAGCCCGGTTCGAATCGACGCATGCCGTCAGTATGGCGCCGAGGTCATACTGGCGGATGACGTTCACACTGCCTTCGATCTCGTGGAGGAGATTCGGCAGAAAGAAGACCGCTACTTTGTGCATCCGTTCGAGGGCCCGAACGTTGCGTTGGGCACCGGGACCGTGGGGCTGGAGATTTGTGAGCAGGTCGGTGAGTTTGACGTGATCGTCATCCCGATCGGTGGCGGCGGACTTTGCGCAGGAATATCCAGTGTCGTCAAACAGATCAATCCGGCATGCACTGTTATTGGTGTCGAGCCCGAAGGAGCGGACTCAATGCACAGAAGTTTCGCGAGCGGACAACCGGAGGCCATTGAAAAAGTGACGACCATCGCAGACAGTCTCGGTGCGCCGTTTGCCGCGCCATATTCGTTTGAACTGTGCCGGCAATACGTCGATGAACTTGTCATGGTCAGTGACGATGAGATCAAAGACGCAATGGGAGTGCTTTTCCGGGACCTTAAAATTGCCGTCGAGCCGGCCTGTGCTGCGAGTACCGCCGCATTGTGCGGGCCACTCAATGACAGGTTGGCCGGAAAAAAAGTCGTTTTGCTGCTTTGCGGCAGCAACATTGACTGGAAGACTTACGAATCGCAGGCACGGCTGGGACAGGGTGCCAGGTGTTAGTCGACCAACTCAAAGACATTGTTGGGCCATCCGGGTGGACCAGTGACGCATCTGAACTTGAACCGCATCTCACGGAATGGCGCGCTACCTGGCACGGTAAGACCTTGCTAATGGTGTCTCCGGAATCGACTGAAATGGTCGCACGCGTGGTCCGGGCCTGTGCGGAGTCGGAAACCGCAATCGTGCCGCAGGGCGGCAATACCGGCCTCTGCGGCGGTGCTATTCCGGATGAGACAGGCAAACAGGTGCTCTTGTCTCTGTCGCGCATGAACCGCATTCGCTCCGTATCGGCACGGGATTACTCGCTCTGTGCGGAGGCCGGCTGCACGCTCGCGAGCATCCAGAAAGCCGCAGAGGATGTCGGTCGATTTTTTCCGCTGAGTCTCGCCGCCGAGGGTAGCTGCCAGATCGGCGGCAATCTTTCGACGAATGCCGGGGGTATCAATGTCCTTCGCTACGGCACTGCGCGAGCGCTGGCGCTCGGGCTCGAGGTCGTCCTTGCCGATGGCACCGTATGGAATGGATTGCGTACGCTGCGCAAGGATACTGCCGGTTATGATTTGAAGCAGATGTTTATCGGCGCGGAGGGCACGCTTGGCATCATTACTGCGGCAAGCCTTCGTCTGTATCCTGCAATCCGAAATCCGGAAACAGTTCTGTTTGCAGTCGAATCACCCGATGCGGCGGTCGAACTACTTGCGGCTTTGCGGGTCGAGTTATCCGATCAGTTACAGGCGTTCGAGCTGATTCCCGCACGCGCGGTCCGCTTTTGCCTGAAGCATATTCCGTCAACCCGGTTTCCCCTCGATCAGGAATCTCCGTGGTTCGTATTGCTCGAGACATCGCGGGAATCGACAGGCGATGATTTTGAAGCAATGCTGATGTCGTTGCACGATTCAGCTTTGATTACAGATGCGGTTATCGCGAAGAACCGCTCGGAGGCGAATGATCTCTGGCGCCTGCGGCACTCGATCTCGGAATCCCAGAAGAGAGAAGGCGCCAGCCTCAAGCACGATATCTCCATTCCTGTCGCTGAGGTTGGCAACTTTATCCGTGTTGCCGAGGCCGCCGTAACCAGTGAAGTTCCTGGAACCAGGGTGGTTGCTTTCGGCCATGTGGGCGATGGCAATATTCACTTCAATCTCAGCCAGCCGAAAGACGGGTCGGCGGCGGAGTTCCTGGCACAGGGGCAGGCGCTCGCATCCCTGGT
>Ga0209987_10000789_pt1 | contig 16778 bp, 18 predicted proteins | sample N074metaG_FD_182134 | JGI IMG/M metagenome (GOLD analysis project Ga0209987, IMG submission 182134) | Deep subsurface microbial communities from Kermadec Trench to uncover new lineages of life (NeLLi) - N074 metaG (SPAdes) (version 2) | ecosystem: Environmental > Aquatic > Marine > Ocean trench... | reverse complement strand
CGATGTCCTCGTCCAGGGTTACCGTGCTGCTATCCTGTACGCTGAAGTACTGTGCCGCCACTCGCCATCGTTCATTGAATCGCCACCCAAGTTCCGCCGAAAACGTCTCCTCCGAGTCTTTTAGCTTCAACTCTTCGTCCACATCGACGTCATCATTATCGCTTCCCGGGCCTCCGGCGACTCGTACCCGCCTCTGCTTGTCAGGATAAAACACTCCGACGTTGAGGTTGAATTTGGTATCGATCAGTTTTTGGGCCAGATCAGCTTGCTGGGCATTGGCGGACGCCGCCAACAGCAATAAGGCTATTGCCGGGAGTTGCCTTGCTGAACCGATCATTGCGGCTTATCGCTGCGTCTGGTTTTCGTTGCGTCAGCCGGCTCTTCTTGCGCAAACCAGGTCAGTCGCCCGCATGTATTGCAGGTTAAGACGGTCGCGCTGGAATCGAGCCAGTCAATTCGCAACAGGCTGAGTAGCCAGGTGTTCAGCAATATTTCCTGCGCTTTGAAACTTGCGTGGCCACAATGGTGGCAGACCACTCGTTTGCCAAATACTTCATAGCGCCCGTCTGCTGACGGGGTCAGCGGTGGACTGTGCGTGGGCCGACGAGCAGAAAGCCTTACTATGAGTGCAAAAATACCAAAGAAAAACAGCACCAAGACCATGCCAAATAGTACGAAACCGATTGTCGACATGGCTAATTCATCCCCGTGCTTTGGAATCCGTAAACATTAGAAAAGTGGTTGCTGGTGCCGTTCAGTCTTCAATTTGAGCCAACACATCGTCACCGAACGAAACTTGCTGACGATATAGTAGCAACATCACCCCAAGCTCTAAATGACGATACGTAAGAACATTTTGAACGGCTGTATCATCGCGTAAGGGCCCAATATCGCTGTTACGTGCTCGTAGTCTATGTCCTGAAGGACGCAAGGTGGAAAACCCGTCGGCACCAGGTTGTCTATATCAGCCGTCGGGCAAGCTTTTCGAATTTGAGCCTGCACATCACTTGGAATTATCCCTCGAATAATCTCGCGATACTCATCGGAAGGACTCCAGCCTGGCCGGACTATATCAATTTTGTTGTGGTACTCGAAAGCCTGTTTGTCTGCGTTGATATCGGCCGCTAATCGAAGCACGTACTCCGAACGGAGTTCGCCGTCGTTGCGTTCACTCACCATGGCATCAAGCAGCAGTGCTATGAATACGCCAACTACAATTAACACGAACTCGCCAGCGGTTCTGCCACGGGTTTTCATACAGATCCCTCTTGAAATTTTAGTTCCATATCGGCGCGGTTCATTGTTAGGCTGCAGACTCTACAGCGACATCCCACCCTGGGAATAGCAAGACCGCCGGGTGGCACCGCAATGAGCGGGCAAGAGTTTTCGCTCTCTCTACACCCAAGCGCACGCGACCATTCTCAATCGCCGAAATAGTTGACTGAGGGATTCCACTGGACTCAGCCAACTCATTTTGACTCATTTCCTGCAGCTCTCTCAGAATGCGTACGGACTCGGCGATCGATACTTCGACATGGCGTTTCGCTGGTTTAAAGTCCTTCATCATTACTTCCTCCGATAATCGTGCGCGGTCAAATCAATTACCAACACGAACAGTTCTTTCTTCTTAATACGATAAATGATTCGAAACTGCTCTCCGAGCCTGGACGAACGATGTCCTTTCCAATCCCCTCGAAGAGGTTCGTCGTTGAATCCTCGGATAAGTCGTAGTCCGGCTGGACCTGAAATCTCGACAATATCCTTCCACTTTTCGTACCGTTTGAGAACGTCTTTAGGCGTCTTTCGGACGCGACGCTGGATATTGCGATGCTCGAAAATTCGCCACATATACTAAATAGTATATATATCAAAAATAGTATGTCAACCTGAGAGATTGGTCGGAATGCTGCCTAACGTCTTAGCTAAATGCACCAAGTATCTGGGGCGGCTGTTGCGAATGCAAATTTGTGAGAGCGTGCAAGAGCCGTGATAGATGCGACTATGACGAGTGGCCGTAAGAGTCTCCCTCTTTCGCATGGATTGTGGCAATCCAGCGGGTATATGGATTATGCTTTCAACATCATGAAAAAAATCCGAGATCGTGCTCGCAGGATGTTTCCGTCTGTTCTGCTGACCTTGCTTAGCATCGTACAGGCAGTTGCGATAGAAAAGCTTTGGGAGCAGTCCCGCCTTCGACTGGATTTGTTTGACGCATCCTGGATGACCGTCGCTAGCTGGTTACAGCTAGCCGCCACCCTGCTTGTAATCATCTTTATTTGGCTTTTGTATGTTGGGCTGGTAATGCGGTTTCGTTTCACGCCATTACTGTCGGACCTGATACTGCCGTTTTTCGTTGGCTTATTTGAGTTCCTGCTGATCGAGATGACCCAATCGGGGTTCTTCGGTGCCTGGTTCATTGTGATGGCGTTGATTTCCGCCTTCATTATCTACATCAGACACGCCCTCTTTCGGCGCGCTCGGCGCGACCCGGACAACAGTGAGTTTTTTGATGTCGTCCCGGCAGCGACCTGGTTCGATCACCTGGAGAGAATCGTACCTGCAGTAATGTTTGCCGTAGTGGGTATCTGGTTTATAACAAATGGCGTCCGGAGCTGGCTAGCTGTCATTGCTAGTTTCGTCGTTTTTGTCGGTATCGCCTACCAGATTTACATAGCAGCCAGGTATTGGCGCTTATCTGTGAGCGACACTTAGACATCGGTGTGTCGGCGCAGCAGCGCTATTCGCAATTCGCAATTCGCTATTCGACCGTCACCGACTTCGCGAGGTTTCGCGGTTGATCAATATCCGTGCCTTTGAGCAATGCGACGTGATACGCAAGCAGTTGCAGTGGAATCGTATAGAGAATCGGTGCCTGAAAATCCTGGATGAGTGCCGGCATACGAGTCGTGTGAATGCCGTGACGATCGCCGAACTGCACGCGTGGGTCCGCGAACACAAATAATTCGCCGCCCCGGGCGCGTACTTCCTGCAGATTGCTTTTTAACTTTTCGAGCAAGTCATCGTCCGGCGCAATGCTTACAACCGGCATGTTTTCGTCGACCAGTGCCAACGGTCCGTGTTTGAGTTCACCGGCCGCATAGGCCTCAGCATGGATATAGGAAACTTCCTTAAGCTTGAGCGCACCCTCCATGGCCACGGGATTTTGTACGCCGCGGCCCAGGAACAACGCGTGTTCTTTATCCGCGAAGTGTTCGGCAAGTGCTTCGATGGATGAGTCCAGCGTCAGAACCTGTCGGATCAGGCCCGGCAAGTCTGCAAGCTGGGCGACCAGTGCGCGTTCCTGTTTTTCCTCAAGCCCCGAACGCCTTGCAAGCACGATGGTCAGCAATGCCAATGCCGCCAGCTGTGTCGTAAATGCTTTTGTTGACGCGACGCCGATTTCCGGACCCGCGTGAGTCAGCATCACGAGGTCGGACTCGCGCACCATCGAGCTCTCCGGCGCGTTGCAAATCGTCAGCGTCGAGATGTAATCCATCTCTTTTGCAAGTCGCAATGCCGCGAGCGTGTCGGCCGTTTCTCCGGACTGACTGATCGTAATGAACAACGTATCTTGCAAGACAACGGGTGAGCGATAACGATACTCACTCGCGATCTCAACCGTGCATGGAATTCTGCAGAGCGCCTCGATCCAGTAACGCGCGACAAGGCCTGCGTGGTAACTTGTACCGCAGGCGATGATGTGTACGCCTTTCGTCTTGTCCAGCACCTCGTTCGCTTTATCGCCGAAGGCTGAGTCAAGAACCTTGCCGTCGGCGATGCGGCCGTCAAGCGTTCGCGCAACGGCCTCGGGTTGTTCGTGAATTTCCTTTTGCATGTAATGTCGATAGCTGCCGCGTTCGGCCGCATCGGCACTCAGTTCACTCTGGGAAACGGGTCGCTCGACAACATTGCCATCAACATCCCAAATCGTAACTTCCTTGCGCCGAACGTGCGCAACATCGCCCTCTTCCAGGTATATGAAGTTGCGCGTAACGGGCAGCAATGCAGCGACATCCGACGCGATGAAATTCTCTTCGAGGCCCAGGCCGACAACCGCAGGCGCGCCCTGCCGCGCGAGGATCAGTTCGCCCGGATGTTTGACGCTCATTATTGCGAGCGCATAAGCGCCTTCGAGCTCGGCGACCGTGGTCTTGACGGCCTTCACAAAATCGCCGTCTGCCTGCATGTTGAAATGAATGCGATGGGCGACGACTTCGGTATCGGTCTCCGAGTCAAACGTGTAACCGTGTTTCATTAGCTCATCGCGCAGTTCTTCATGGTTTTCGATAATGCCGTTGTGAACAATGGCAATGTCCTTACCGGACACATGCGGGTGTGCGTTACTTTCGTTCGGTGCGCCGTGTGTTGCCCAGCGTGTGTGTGAAATTCCGGTTGCGCCTTGCAATGGATTCTCGTCGAGTGCGGACTGCAGCTCCTGCACTTTGCCGGCACGCCGCAGGCGTATGATCTCGCCATCGTCATACAGCGCGATGCCCGCCGAGTCATAGCCTCGGTACTCAAGCCTGCGCAGGCCCTCCATGAGGATCGGAACAACGTTTCTCTCGGCAACCGCGCCGACGATTCCACACATTCAATCTGCTCCTTTCTTGACCGGACGCTTCCAGCCCCGGACCGTCATTTGTTTCGACCGCTCAATTACGAGCTGGCCTTCGGCGACAGGCTTGGTAATCGTCGAGCCCGCACCGATCGTTGCACCTTTGCCTATTTTCACTGGTGCCACGAGGTTCACGCCGGAGCCGATAAACACATCATCGCCAATCGTTGTGCGATGTTTGTTCACGCCATCGTAATTGCAGGTGATCGTGCCGGCGCCGACGTTTACACCTTTGCCGATATCCGTGTCTCCGATGTAGGTCAGATGGTTTACCTTGCTGCCATCGGCCACCGTGCTTTTCTTTATTTCGACGAAGTTGCCGACTTTCACGTTGTCCGCGAGCTCCGCACCGGGCCGCAATCGTGCAAACGGCCCGATTTCGCAATTGGCACCCGTGACGGCGCCTTCGATGTGGCAGTTTGAATGCACCAGCGTTCCCGTACCAAGCCGTGTGTCACGTATCAGGTTATTTGATTCGATCTTCGTGCCATCGCCCAACACGACTTCGCCCTCGAATATCGCGTTGATGTCGATGAAAACATCTTTGCCGCAGCTGAGATTGCCGCGGATATCAACGCGTGACGGATCCGCAAAACCGACACCCTGAGCCATGAGTTCATCGACGAGTCGAGCCTGCAATGCGCGCTCGGCTTCGGCCAGTTGTTTCTTGTCGTTTATACCCATTACCTCTTCCTGCTTGCTCGCCTTGATGCCGTGGACGGTGACACCGTCATTCACAGCCATGGCGATAATGTCAGTCAAATAATACTCACCTTGTGCATTGTCGTTGCCGAGCTTGTCCAACCAGCGCTTGAGCTTCACGGCGGGTATCAGCATGACGCCCGTATTGATCTCTCTGATTTGCCGCTCTGCGTCGCTGGCGTCTTTTTGTTCGACGTTGCGAACGACCTTTCCATGCTCACGAACAATGCGGCCGTAGCCGGTCGGGTCATCCATGTCAACGGTCAGTATGGCTAATTCGTCGTCGCCCGTCGCGGCTCGCAGGCGTTGCAAGGTCTCCGGCAACAACAACGGTACGTCACCGAACAAAATCAGCACCTGATGGTCGTCCGGCGTGTCTGGCATCGCCTGCATGGCGGCGTGGCCGGTGCCGTTTTGCTCGGCCTGCAAGGCCCATCGCAGACCCTGACCGGCAAAGGCTGTCGGCACCGCGTCGGCGCCATGGCCGTAGACAACGCACACATCGTTTGCTGCAAGCGTGCGGGAATACTCGAGTACATGCGCGAGCAACGGCCGGCCGGCCAGCGGCTGCAGGACCTTGGGCAAATCAGAGCGCATGCGCGTGCCCTGACCGGCAGCAAGAATGACGATTGTTAAGCCCATGAGATGACGCGAATGATACCGGATACACACAGCTTTGGTTCGGTCGCTTGCCCACGCAGCCCGGATTATAGCCACCTGGTTTGGCGGCGGCATGATGATCGGGGGTGCGGGTGCCGCATACGACGACGGCATCATTGGCAACATCGCCGATCCCTTCGGCGCAGCGCTCTGTTTGTTTGTGCTGGCGCTTTTGTGGGTCGCCGGAATGCTGGTCGCATTCGGCCTGATTATCTTGCTGGTCGTTGTGCTCGTTGATTCCGGCGTCTGGTGGCAGAAGGCCAATCGCAGCGGCGCGCTGGCAGCGATGTCCATGGGAATTGTGTCGTGGCTGACAACGTCGCTGCTTTACCCGGAGTTGCCGGGTGACCTGATTGGACTTGGTGTGTCTTTCGTAACGATGATAATCGTCACGCCGCTAACGCAGAAGATTGACCCGCCGCGAGCGCTGGTGGATATCGACGGCAAGCCGATCGAGCTGACCGATCGGCTGGGCACTCTTCGCTAAAAACCGGGGCGCTAGCGTTTACCTTTGAGCTTTTGCGCCGCACGGAAACGCGCTTCGGCTTCGGCGAGCTCTGCCTGCGCACGCTTGAGATCGGTCTCGCTCGAAACGCCCTTCAGCGCTTCTTCCGCCGCCTGTTTTGCCGCAAGCGCTGCCGCTTCATCAAGTTGATCGCCGCGCAGCGCCGTATCGGCCAACACTGTCACCAGGTGAGGCTGTACTTCGAGCATGCCGCCCGTGATGTAGAAGCTCTCTTCCTTGCCCTCGGCGGTTTGCACGCGAACTTCGCCCGGATTCAGCGCCGTTAGCAGCGGCGCATGTCGAGGTGCGATACCCACCTCACCCATTTTCGCGGGTGCGAAAACCATCGTAGCTTCGCCAGAATGGATCTCGCCTTCCGCGGATACAATGTCGACTCTGATCGTGGCCATAACTTTCTGTCTCTTCGGTTCGTCGGTTCGTCGTAGGAGGGTCTTCAGGCCCGACTGTTCGCGGCTAAAGCCGCTCCTACGTTAATGTCTCGCGGCTAAAGCCGCTCCTACATAAAGTTCTTGGCGTTTTCGATGGCTTCTTCGATCGTGCCAACCATGTAAAACGCCTGCTCCGGAATGTGATCGTAATCACCGGCAACAATACCGTTGAAGCCACGGATCGTGTCTGCCAGTGATACGTACTTACCCGGTGAGTTCGTAAACACCTCGGCGACGAAGAACGGCTGTGACAAGAAGCGCTGGATTTTCCGGGCACGCGTTACTGTCTGCTTGTCTTCTTCCGAGAGCTCGTCCATGCCGAGAATAGCGATGATGTCCTGTAGCTCTTTCAATCTCTGCAATACGACCTGCACACCACGTGCACAGTCGTAGTGTTCCTGACCGATAATAAGCGGATCAAGAATACGTGAGGTGGAGTCGAGCGGATCGACCGCCGGGTAGATGCCCAGCTCGGCGATGCTGCGCGACAATACGAGTGTCGCGTCAAGGTGAGCAAAGGTTGTTGCCGGCGACGGATCGGTCAGGTCATCTGCAGGTACGTATACGGCCTGGAAGGATGTGATCGAGCCGGTCTTGGTTGATGCAATACGCTCCTGCAGCAGACCCATCTCCTCGGCCAGTGTCGGCTGATAGCCCACGGCCGATGGCATACGGCCGAGAAGTGCGGACACTTCCGTTCCTGCCAGTGTGTAACGGTAGATGTTGTCGATAAACATGAGGACGTCGCGGCCTTCGTCGCGGAATGCCTCGGCCATCGTCAATCCTGTCAGCGCAACACGCAGACGGTTGCCAGGCGGCTCGTTCATCTGACCGTATACGAGCGACACCTTGTCGATTACGCCCGAGTCCGTCATCTCGTGATAGAAATCGTTTCCTTCGCGAGTACGCTCGCCAACACCGGCAAACACCGAGTAACCGCCGTGCTTTTTGGCAATATTGTTGATGAGCTCCATGAGCGTTACGGTCTTGCCCACACCGGCACCACCGAACAGACCAACCTTGCCGCCCTTGGAAATTGGCATGATCAGGTCGATTACCTTGATGCCCGTTTCCAGAATCTCGGTCGTCAATGCCTGCTCTTCGAAACTTGGCGGCTTACGGTGAATCGGCATCAGTTTTTCTGCGCCAATGTCGCCTGCATTATCAATCGGCTTGCCGAGTACATCCATGATCCGGCCCAGCGTCTTCTCGCCGACCGGTACCATGATCGGGCTGCCCGTATCGGTGACAGACATGCCACGCTTCAGGCCTTCTGATGATCCCATTGCGATCGTGCGCACAACGCCGTCGCCCAGCTGCTGCTGAACTTCGAGTGTTAAGTCTGCGTCATCAATGATCAGCGCATCGTAAATATTGGGAATCTGGCCTGTCGGGAACATAACGTCCACAACAGCGCCAATAACCTGCACAGTAGTTCCGGTGCTCATTAGTAAATCCTTATTCTGACACGGCGGCCGCGCCGCCAACGATTTCTGAAATTTCTTGTGTAATGGCTGCTTGTCTTGCCCTGTTGTACTTCAACTGCAGCTTGTCGATGATTTCACCGGCATTGTCGGTTGCTGATTTCATCGCCACCATTTTCGCCGCCATCTCACATGAGAAGTTTTCGACGGCACCACGATAAACCTGTGACTCGATATAACGCATCAATACATCATCGAGCAGCTCACCGGCATCGGGCTCGTAAATATAGTCCCAGTGTTCCTGCAGTGGCTCATCACCCAGGTCAATGGCACTGACGGGCAGTAGCGTCGAAACAACCGGCTTCTGACTCAGTGCTGAAATAAATTCATTGTGTACGAGGAACAGGCGGTCGATCGTGCCTTCCGCATACGCGTCCAGCATGACCTTGATCGAACCCAGCAGGTCATTAACACTCGGCTTGTCGCCGAGATGGCTCGCCGTGCCCAGCACGTTGCCACCGATGCGGCGGAAAAACGCGATTGCCTTGGCGCCCACAAGCACCATGTCGACTTCAACGCTTTCTTCCTGCCACTTCGAAATCTCGCGGATCACCTGCTTGAACAGGTTGATGTTAAGACCGCCGCATAGGCCGCGGTCGGTTGAGATCACGATGAAGCCCACACGTTTAACATCGCGCTCCGTCAAATACGGGTGCTTGTAGTCCGGGTTCGCGTGCGCCAGGTGACCGATCACGCGGCGAATACGCTCCGCGTACGGCCGTGACGCCTCCATCTGAGCCTGCGCTTTTCGGATCTTGCTGGCCGCGACTTTTTCCATCGCGCCCGTAATCTTCTGCATGTTTTTTACAGAAACGATCTTCGCGCGTATTTCTTTCTCACCAGCCATATCTTTTCCGTTTAACCATCGGGCGTATTCTCGGGCCTATGCTCGGGCCTGAAGGCCCTCCTACAGCCGCGAATCTTCTCGGGCCTGAAGGCCCTCCTACCTACCGCGTTATTGCTCGGGCCTGAAGGCCCTCCTACAACCGCGACTCAATAAACGCCTTGCTTGGCAAATGCTTCGCAAATGCCCTTCAGGCTTGCCGCGATATCGTCGTTGTAATCACCCGTCTCGTTGATCGCATCGAGCACATCGCCATTATTCGCTTTTGCGAAGTTGTGTAACGCCGTTTCATAGGCAACCACTTTCTTGACGTCTACGGGGTCAATAAAGCCTTCGTTAGCCGCGAACAACGACAGCGCCATTTCGGCAACCGACAATGGCGAGTACTGCTTCTGCTTCATGAGCTCTGTTACGCGTTCGCCGCGTGCGAGCTGCTGACGCGTTGCCGCGTCAAGATCAGATGCAAACTGTGCGAATGCCGCGAGCTCACGAAACTGAGCCAGCGCGAGTCGAATACCACCGCCGAGCTTCTTGATGATCTTCGTTTGTGCCGCACCACCTACCCGAGACACCGACAAGCCAGCGTTAATAGCCGGGCGAATGCCTGCGTTGAAGAGGTCGGTTTCGAGGAAGATCTGGCCATCGGTAATCGAGATCACGTTCGTTGGTACGAACGCCGACACGTCACCACCCTGTGTTTCAATAATCGGCAATGCCGTCAGAGAACCCGTCTTGCCCTTGATCTTGCCACCCGACACTTCCTCGACGTACGCCTCGGAAACGCGGGCTGCGCGCTCGAGCAGACGTGAATGCAGGTAGAAAACGTCACCCGGATAGGCTTCGCGACCCGGCGGACGACGCAGCAATAAGGAAATCTGGCGATAAGCCCATGCCTGCTTGGTGAGGTCGTCAAAAACAATCAGTGCATCTTCGCCCTTGTCGAGGAAGTACTCGCCCATCGTCGTACCGGAGTACGGCGCGATGTATTGCATTGCCGCGCTCTCCGCCGCCGATGCCACGACAATAATGGTGTGCTCAAGCGCACCCTCTTCTTCGAGCTTGCGTACAACGCCTGCGACCGACGACGTTTTCTGACCGATCGCAACGTAGATGCATTTGATGCCCTTGCCGCGCTGGTTAATAATCGCGTCAACTGCAACAGCCGTCTTGCCGGTCTGGCGATCGCCAATGATCAGTTCGCGTTGGCCGCGGCCGATCGGCACCATCGAGTCAATGGCCTTCAGGCCTGTTTGCACGGGCTGATCGACTGACTTACGAGCGATGACGCCCGGCGCGACCTTCTCGATCGGCGCCCTGCCTTCTGCCTCGATCGGGCCTTTGCCGTCGATCGGGTTGCCGAGTGCGTCAACGACGCGACCCAGCAAGGCTTCACCAATCGGCACCTCAAGAATACGACCGGTCGTCTTTACCGTGTTGCCTTCCGAAATGTGTTTGTAGTCGCCGAGTACAACCGCGCCAACCGAATCCCGCTCCAGATTCAGCGCCATGCCGAACGTGTTGCCCGGGAACTCGAGCATCTCGCCGTAACGTGCGTCGGCCAGGCCGTGGATACGCACGATGCCGTCGGTAACAGCAATTACTGTACCTACGTCACGCGCTTCCGCGGTCGCTTCGAAGTTCTCGATGCGCTCTTTAATCAGCTGACTGATTTCAGAAGCTTTGAGTGCCATTTTGTCTTCCTCTCTAGTTGATCAGCGCGTTGCTGAGGCCCTCTAGCCTCGCCCGCAGTGATCCATCAATTACGACATCGCCAGCTCGTATTACTGCGCCGCCGATAAGGCTCTTATCAATTTCTGTTTCGAGTTTGATGTCCCGACCCAGTCGCGCACGAAGCGCTGTCGAAATTTCTTTTTGCTGTGCGGCCGAAAGCTCCGTTGCCGACGTGACAGTCACATCCACGGTGTTTTCGACCTTCGCCTTGAGCGCCTCAAAGTGCCCGGCGATCTCTGGTAGCACCGCCACACGTCCGTATTCAAGCAGCAACTTCAGGAAGTTCGTGCCCTTTTTATCGCTGCCGGACAGCACATCAGCTTTCGCCTTCGCGAACAGACCCGTCAGGAACTCCAGCCGCTTTTCGTTATCGAGCGACGGGCTGCTCAGAAAGACGGCCACCTGACCGTCCGCGAGTAATTGGCCGGCAAGGGCCAGGCCCTCGGACCATGTCGCCAGCTCACCCGCCTCATGTGCGAGCTCGAATGCGGCCTGTGCATACGGCCGTGCAATCCTGTTGTTGTCAGCCATGTGCGCCTACAGCTCCTGAGCCAGCTTGCCCAGAATGTCGTCGTGCGTCTTCGCGTCGATTTCGCGATTCAGGATTTTCTCTGCGCCCGCGAGTGCGACCGCTGAAACCTGTCCGCGTAACTCTTCGCGTGCACGATTGCTTTCCTGCTCGATCTCGGCCGTCGCGGCTGCAAGTTGGCGCTCACGTTCCTTAGCGCCATCGGCTTTGCCATCGGCAACAATTTCGTTTGCCCTGGCATTTGCCTGGTCAAGAATTGTTGTCGCCTGGTGGCGTGCCTCTTCGACGAGCTCGTCGGCCTCGGCCTGTGCCTGCACCAGCTTCTCCTGGCCGCGATCCGCCGCGGCAAGACCGTCTTCGATCTGCTTCTGCCGCTCCTCAATCGCTTCGATGATCGGCGGCCAGATGAACTTCATACAGAACCAGACGAACACGAGCATCGCGATCGACTGGCCGATTAAAGTTAGATTGATATCCACAGAGCTCTCCCTACACTGATGCGATGATTGTAGGAGCGGCTTCAGCCGCGATCGGGCCTGAAGACCCTCCTACGTCACAACGGACCTGTCTGGTATTAACCGCCTGCCGCGGCCTGTGCAGCCTGCAACTGTCCGATGAACGGGTTGGCAAACGCGAAGAACAACGCGATGCCCACACCGATCATGGCAACAGCGTCGAGCAGCGCCACGACGATGAACATCTTCGTCTGCAGCATCGGAGCCAGCTCCGGCTGGCGCGCCGCGCCTTCGAGGAAGCGGCCGCCGAGAAGACCCATGCCGATGCCAACGCCGAGGGCGCCAAGACCGATCAAGAGTGCAACGGCAATTGCCGTGAGACCAATAACAATTTCCATCAGTTTCTCCTAAAGAGGACTTCGTCCAACTTATTGAAATGTAAAGTAATAATAATTAATGCGATTCCGATGCCAGACTTAAATACACTATGGTCAGCATCATGAAAATAAAGGCCTGCAGCGTAATAATCAGTACGTGAAATATGGCCCAGAGAACGTGTAGCAGGCCGCCGCCGACGCCCAAAATCAGGCCGCCGCTGAACATGATCGCGATCAGGATAAAAATGAGTTCGCCGGCAAACATGTTGCCAAACAGGCGCAGGCTCAGCGAGACCGGCTTCGCGATCAGGGCGACACTTTCAAGTATGAAGTTGAACGCGATCATGAACGGAGCAGCGATCAGGCCAGCGCCCTTGGTTGGCGGCGCAATTGGGTGCAATGTCAGCTCGGCGACAAACCCTGTGATGCCCTTGTTCTTGATCGTGTAGAAGATGATCAGAAAAAACACCGCGATGGACATGCCGAAGGTGATGTTGACGTCGGTCGACGGCACGACCTTCATGTATGGAATACCGATCCAGCCGGCAAACAACGGGATCCAGTCAACGGGAACCAGGTCCATGACGTTCATCAGGAACACCCAGACAAAAATTGTCAGTCCCAGCGGTGCGATTAAACGGCTCTTGCCGTGGAAGGTGTCTTTGACCGAACCATCCACAAACTCCACGATGATCTCAACCGCAGCCTGGAATTTGCTGGGCTTGCCTGCAGAGCTTTTCTTGGCGGCGCTGCGAAACAGCAAAATGAAAACCAGACCCAGAAAGACGGACCAGGCCATCGAATCGACATTCAGCGCCAGCGGATTGCCGGCACAAGCATTCCACACCCATTCGCCCGCTTGATCCTTGCAGACCTGCAGGTTTTGTAAATGATGCTGGATGTATTCGCCGGAGGTTAGTGGGCCATGTCCGCCTTCACTCGCCATTCTTATCAACCGTGTCCTGTTCTGTCGTTTCGTTGTCGCGAATCAGCAGACCCAACAGGGGCAGCATCATCGTGAAAACAAATCCTGTAAAAAATGGCGCCGCCGCAAGCGGCCGCACCGTGACGAAAACAATGCTCAGAATCAGCACCGTCAACGCCAGCTTTCCAATCTCACCGATATAGGCTGCATTGAGCAGGGACTTCGCGCCAGAATCCCGACGCCGCACTGCGAGCCGCAATGCCAGGAAGCCATTCGGTACTACCGACGCCAGGCAACCCAGCAGGGCCGAATACCCGGCGACATCGCCAAAAAAGCCCCACAACGCCGCGGCTACTGCCGCCCCAAGGCCGATTTGTACACCCAAAACCTTGAGCATTTTGTTTGCCTCCGGCACTAAAAACGCCACGTCCAACGGGCACTGCCCTCGGCTTGTGGCGCTAGTCTTACGGTGTTTCCAGGCGAGCCTGTATCAAGCGTGCGCATTATAGTGGCGCGCCGTTGGCATGGCAACCGAAAAACCCCTTATTTGGCAGCGTCTTCGGACCTTCTCTCTCGCCAATACTGCGATTTGCCGCAATGCGACCTGGCGCACATCTGCCCGGCTGAATCGACGCTATTCTGCTCATATTTTCAGCAATCCTGCCGCCCGGAGCGAACGATGCTGCTGATCGCCAGCGAGGCCTCACGAGGGTCCAAAGCACTGACCGATGTCGTGCGAGAAATGAGTTTTTCCCTGCGCTATTTCTCCACGGACCAAAAACTCGCCGAACTCATGGTGGGCGAATCGCGTCGTATCCTGCTGCTCACCGAAGATGACCTCACTGACACGGCGATTAAAACCCTGCAGGCCGCCGACGATCGGGCGCCGTTTGGCGTCATCATCGCTGCGGATCGTCTGTCGCTGAGCTCCAGCGACAAGGCCAGAGCATATGCAAGCCTCGGCGAGTTATCGAATATCGAGTGGATTGGGGCCGGCTTTAATTTCGAGCGCCTTGCCGCCGCCGCCAGGCATTGTCGCCGCCGCATGCTCAAGTTGTCTCGCCGGGAGATTGAGTCGGCGTTCGACAATTTCGAATTTGTAGTCCGCTACCAGCCAAAGGTGGAGCGCAATGCCGGCACGGAATGGTTGACGCGTGAAGCCGAAGCCCTCGTACGCTGGCGTCACCCGGAACTCGGGCTGATCGGGCCGCTCGAATTCCTGCCCGAGGTCGAAGCCTTCGGCATGATGGGCCAGCTCACCGAATTCGTATTGCGCAAAGCGGCCGCTCAACTCGTTAGCTGGCGCGAACAGGGCCTGGCTCTCAACTGCTGCGTCAATCTCGCACCCAGTCAGCTCACCGACGAGTCGATAGGCGAACGCTATGCCGGCATCGTCAAGGAATTTGGCGTTGAGTGCGCCAGCTTCACGTTCGAAGTGGTTGAAGAGGATCTTGCAAATACAGACTCGCCCCACTTGAGGGCCATGCGCAGCCTGCGCAAGCGCGGCTTCCGACTGTGCCTCGACGATTTCCGGATAGCCGCCGCATCGCTTGGAACCTTTGAGCAGCTGCCCTTTGACGAAATCAAGATTCACGCCTCGGCACTAAAGGTCGCTCGACAGAATTCTACCAGGCGCGCCGTTCTGGCTGCCGTGACGGGATTGGCCCACAATCTGGGCATGTCCGTGTGTGCTGAGGGCGTAGAAGATCAGGAGACTTTCGAGTTTCTGAAAACCATCAAGTGCGACAAGATGCAGGGCTTCCTGATTTCAGAGGCCGTGTTGCCGCACATAATTCGCCGCGTGTATTCCAGCAGAGAACAACGCAACGAAGAAGACGTCGCGTAGGAGCGGCTTGAGCCGCGACCCATCGAGCCTAAAGGCTCTCCTACCGGATGTGTTTGAGGATACCGTCGAGTTCATCGAGGCTATTGTAAGGAATCACGAGCCTGCCGGAGCCGTTTTTGCGGTGTTCGACCCGCACTCGGGCGCCGATCTTCTCGGAGACGTCTATTTCCAGACGACGAATGTTCGCATCGCCCGTAGACGCGGCTTTGGCCCTGGGCTTGCTGTTTTTAGCATCCAGCATGTGCTTAACCAGTCGCTCGGTGTCGCGAACCGAAAGCCCCTTGCGCACGACCTGGCGCGCTGCATCGTACTGCTGCAGTGGATCGCCGATCGACAACAACGCACGCGCATGGCCCATGTCCAGTTGCCGCCCTTCAAGCAGCGGTTTGACCTTGTCAGACAGCTCCTGCAAGCGCAGCAGATTGCTCACGGCTGCGCGCGAACGACCGACGGCCGTCGCCGCTTCCGCGTGTGTCAGGTCGAATTCCCGAATTAACCGATCGAGCGCACGCGCCTCTTCCAGCGGATTGAGGTCTTCACGCTGTATGTTCTCGATAAGCGCGATCGCAATAGCGTCTTCATCCGCAATTTTGCGAACGATGGCCGGAATCTCGTCCAGCTCGGCCAGTTGTGCGGCACGCCAACGACGCTCGCCCGCAATGATTTCGTAACGCTGTGACGGTCCGTCCGCACCAATGGTCCGCACAACGATCGGCTGCACAACACCCTGAACACGAATTGACGCCGCGAGGTTCTCCAGCGAGTCCTGGCGCATGTCGACACGCGGTTGGTATTGGCCGCGCTGCAACAGGTCCACGGGAATGTTTCGCAAAGCGTCGCCGGAGGCCGCCTTGTCGGTGCTGGCAGCGGACATGTCAGCAACCGGCTTCGACAGCAGTGCATCCAGGCCGCGGCCTAATCGTCTTTTTCTTGCGTTCATTCAGTTCTCTGTCGGAGGAGCTGTGCTCCTGCGGGTATTTATACGGCTTCAGCCAAACGCTCATCCTCGCGCCGCAATATCTCGCCGGCCAACGCCAGGTAACAAATTGCGCCGCGTGATGATCTGTCGTGCAACAAGATGGGGCGCCCGAAACTCGGCGCCTCAGCAAGGCGAATATTTCGAGGTATGACCGTGCGAAAAACTTTTCTGTCGAAATGCTGGATGAGCTGCATGGAGACTTCGTTCGAGAGATTGATGCGTGGATCGAACATCGTTCGCAATATGCCGAACACCTCGAGATCCGCATTGACTGAATTTCGCACCTTCTCAATCGTTGTGAGAAGCGAGCTTAATCCCTCGAGCGCGTAGTACTCACACTGCATGGGTATCAACACACCGTCCGCCGCCGTGAGTGCGTTCACGGTCAGCATGTTAATCGACGGCGGGCAATCAATAAGAATGAAATCGTACAGGCCGACGACGGGCGCCAATGCCTGGCGCAGCTTCATCTCGCGACCGATTTCCTGCAGCAGGCTTATTTCCGCCAGCGTCAGGTCTTCATTGCCGGGCATGACCGCGAACCCGCCCTCGGGTGGCGACACGATCGTATCGGCCGCTGTGGCGTCGCCAAGCAAAACATCACAGGTCGAATTTTCAACGGTGCGCTTGTCGATACCGCAACCCATCGTCGCATTGCCTTGCGGGTCAATATCGAC
>Ga0209987_10000788_pt1 | contig 16782 bp, 15 predicted proteins | sample N074metaG_FD_182134 | JGI IMG/M metagenome (GOLD analysis project Ga0209987, IMG submission 182134) | Deep subsurface microbial communities from Kermadec Trench to uncover new lineages of life (NeLLi) - N074 metaG (SPAdes) (version 2) | ecosystem: Environmental > Aquatic > Marine > Ocean trench... | reverse complement strand
CTCGACGGGGCGGTTCGATCGATAACGACCCACCTCGGCCGCGTCGTAAGGCGCGAAATCGGATGGTAACGATTCAGCGGCAAAATACTCGACGATCCAGTTCAACACCGCGGCGAGCGCGCGATCATCCAGCGCCGCGTCCGCGGCGCCCGGCACCTGAGCGAGGTAAGCCCGGCCCTCGGCGGTGTCCAGATAATAGCCGATCCGGCCGGCGAAGCGCGGAATGCCTGCGCTCGGCGCACCAGCGCCATCGGCCAGATGGCAGCCCATGCAATGCAGCATGTAGTCGCTGTGGGGGCTTGCCGAGCCCGTGGTCGCGCTGAGCAGCAGCACAACCACCGCGATTGCAATGGGTCTGTCAGGCGTCGAGCGCAACACCGACAACCACAGCGGTGGAACAGTGGTAGACGTTCGAGCGCGTCCCCAGACACCAATCGATGTCGTTGCTTCGGGCCGGGATGTAGACCGGCTTGTCGCCCTCATTGCGCGCGCAACCGCAGCGCCCGCAGGCGCTCTTTCCACAACAGTCGTTGTAGGAAATGATGTAGTCCTTGTCGTCTACCGGGTTGTGGCAGGTGCCGATCCAGGTCACCGGCGAAGCTTCGGTGCCGGGCGGACAGGAATTCGCTGATCCGCCGCAGCAGCCGCAAAGATACCCGTCGATCGCGCAGTGTCGCCAGTAATCGCAACTCGCCGGGTCACCTTGCTCCTGGGGCTGGGGGGCGCGCGCGTTTTCCGCGGTACTGGCCCGCGCCATCGGCAGCAACGGCAACGCTGCACCACCCGCTATGGTCATGCCGACGCGACTCAAAAAGTGCCGCCGTGACGTGTTGCGCGCCAGCCGGCGAAACAGTCGCGTCGAGTATCCATCCAACCAGTTCATGCACTCACCTCGCGTTGGTCTCCATCAGCGGCACCGGAAGCCTCGGTCCCAGCTCCTCGGTTGCCGGACATGTATTCATTGATGCTCGCCACCCCGAGCCGGCGTGCCTCGAGCAAGCTTTCGATATGCTCGCGGGAATTGACCAGGCCCTGGGCCACGAGAATCCCTGCCTCATCCACCAGTACCGCGTAGGGCAGCTTTGACACCTGAAACGTCAACCCCAACTCCTGCGACAGTACGTAGGGAAGATGGTCGAGCCCGTGTTCGCTCACGTAGTTCTGATGCTCGCGCTGCTCGCCCCCGTCACTGGCCAACAGCAGTTCCAGCCACGGCTCCTCGCGGGCGATTCGCTGCACGACCGGGAGCAGGGATTTGCAAACCGGGCAGGTGGGTGACAGGAAGAACAGCAACACACCGTGCTGACGCTGCGCGAATTCGTCCAACGTCAGGTTGCCATGTGCGAGGGTTTGCAACGCCAACGGCGGAACCGTCTCACCCGCTTTCAATCCACCGGACAACGACAACGCACCCGCCGGGGCGATGCGTTCGTGCAACACGCCGATCTGCCTCGCCAGCGCCAGGACCACCACCGCCAAGCCGATTACCAGGACCCAGAGCAACGCGTTGGATACCAGCAGGGGGTCTGTCACAACTCAGGCTCGTCGAGCATGGCGCGTAACATGAGAATGTGATTTGCCGCGGCGTACAAAAGCAACCCGGTCAGTGCGGCCGCGGCCACGGTAAACACACCGAGCGCGCCAAGCGACGCCGCTGTGGGCGCCGCTAACAGACACAGACTCATCAGCACCGCGTTGCGCCCCAGCAACGCGTACGATATCGGCTGTCCGGGGCCTCCACAGCCACAGTCGATCCACCGCCGGCCCCGCAGCAGATTGAGCAACATCGCGGCGCTGTAACCGCCCAGCAGCACAAACGCGGCAAGCGCTGCACCTTCGACGCGCCCCAGCAACGCCAAGGCGACGCTCACCTCGAACACAACCAGCAACACGGCAGCGGACCCAACGGCCCATTCGGGCAGCAGCCGGTACGCCGACAGCGCCCCGCGAAACTCGGCCAGCCCGCTGAGCTTGTGCCACGCACCGGATGCAAACAGACCGGCGACCAACAGCGTCGCGGTCCAACTGACAATCGGACCGACGTCTGGTAGGACATTCATGGCAAGTAGCGTGTCGAGGGACATCAGGGCACGATGGGCTGCAACAGCCCCGGATTGAAAGGCGGACCTTCGATGGTGCGCTGGTGCTCACCCGTGGTTGCGTCATACACCAGCAACGCCGGCGTCGCCCCTTCTACCGCGTAGAGCAACGGGGCGTCATCCGCGGACACCGCGATCGATTTCGCCGGTGCGACCAGGGCGAGCTCGGCGATTTTCGTCCGTTTGGCGATGTCATACACCCAGACGTGTTCGCCCGGGTCCTTGTGGCCGTCTACCTCGCCCTGGTGAACGATCACGAACAAACGTCCGCTGGCTTCGTGCACTGCAGTGAATTGCAGGCCCCCGACCCGCCAGCCGACGTTGCGCTCAGCCTCGCTGAACAGTGAGAACCCTCGCTGGGGGCTGGCCCGGTCGTTGCGCACCCGCACTGGATGTACCTGGCCGTCGAACGAAACAAATAACCAGGTGTCGCCAAAGCGCGCTGCCTTCTCGGTCAGCGGATCGGATTCCGGATCGAAAAACGGCCGCGTATGGGCGCGGGATTCGAGATGACCGTTCGCATCCAGGGTCACGCGTTGCACGGTGCCGTTACCGCAGAGCATCAGGAACGTTCGGTTGCCAACCGGGTAGGTCAGCGCGCAGCCGGCCGTGGCGATCTCGTGAACGTGTTTCGTTTTCACATCGACCACGCTGATCGACGTCGCCGGAGTCATGTTGGCGATATACACGAAGCGTCCATCGTCGCTGATGCCGCTGTATGCCCGGATCGGCATGCCGGCGCCTCGCTTGGGCGGTATGACGATCTCACCGGTGACGTCGAGCGTCACCGTATCGTAGATTGTCAGCACATCGGTACGCGTCCCGCGGGTACCTCGCGAGTAATAGGTTTCCGGGGAGTAGATCGCGGCGAACCCCGGTGCGAATTCCACCGCGCTGCGCCAGGCGCCCGTGGAGATCATGCCGAGCATCGCGCCGTTGTCGGCGTCGAACAGATATGCCCGAGTATCGGTCATGGCGTAGACGGGATCGTTGACCAGCACCCAGTGCGGGCCAGGTTCGCCCAGGGTCTCGACGAACAGTTGTTCCGGTGCAAGGTCCTGGGCCGTCGCGCCCACCGCTCCTCCGGCCGATAAAATCAGCACCGCGCAACCAACCCACGACTTCATCGCGCCGCCCCCCTTACTCGTTCACCCAGATGCGTTCAGCCAGGCCTCCGTCTCATTCAATGCGGTACCGAACTTGTCGAAGATCTCATCGACCTGTGTCTCGTTGATGATCAGCGGCGGACAAAACGCCAGGGAATCACCCAATGAGCGCACCAGCAACCCGTTCGCCTCACAACGTCCCATGCAGTAGGCACCGACGGCCTGCTTCGGATCGAAGGCTTGCCCGCTGGCCTTGTTCGCTACCAGCTCGATGGCGCCGAGCAGGCCGACCCCGCGCGTCTCGCCTACCAGCGGATGATCGGCAAAGCCATGCAACCGCGCCTGGAAGCTCTCGCCCACGGAAGCGGCGTGCGCAAATATCTGCCGCTCCTCCATCAGTTCGAGGTTCCTGAGCGCCACCGCGGCACACACCGGGTGTCCCGAATACGTGAATCCATGACCGAAGGTGCCGACCTCGCCGGATTGTTCGATGAACGGCTCGTACATGAACTCCGGAATCACGACCGCAGACAATGGCAGGTAGGCCGAGGAGATCGCCTTGGCCATGCTCATGGTCGTTGGCGTAATGCCGAAGGTCGTCGCACCAAAGTCGTTGCCGGTGCGGCCGAAGCCGCAGATCACTTCATCGTCGATGAAGAAGATATCGTGCTCTGCCAACAGCTTCTGTACCGCGTCGAAGTATCCGTCCGGCGGAACCACCACGCCACCGGCCCCCATCACCGGTTCGGCGATGAACGCAGCAATGGTTTCGGGGCCCTCATCGAGGATCAACCGCTCGAGGTTCCCGACAATCCGGGCAACGAACTCTGCCTCACTTTCACCGTCCACAGCACCACGGTAGTAGTGCGGGCAATCGGTATGCAGTATGCCGGGGATCGGCAGGTCGAAGTGCTTGTGGAACGGTGGCAGCCCGGTGAGGCTGCCGCTGGCGACCGTCACGCCGTGGTAGCCGCGCGTGCGGCTGATGATCTTTTTCTTTTCCGGCTTGCCGATGGCGTTGAAGTAGTACCACATCAACTTGATCTGAGTGTCGTTGGCGTCCGAGCCCGACAGCCCGAAGAACACCCGTCCGGCATCGAATGGCATCATGCTCTTCAGCTTTTCCGCGAGCAGCACGCTCGGCTCGTTGGTCTTGCCGCCGAACAGCTGTGAGTAACTCAACTCGCGCATCTGCTTTGCGGCCACCTCGATCAGCTCTTCCTCACCGTAGCCGATGGCGGTACACCACAGCCCGGCCATCCCCTCGATGTACTTGTTACCCTTGTTGTCCCACAGGTACGCGCCCTCGGCGCGCTGGTGTACCACCGGACCCTTCTCATGGTGCATTTGGAGATTGGTGACGGGATGCAGCAGATGCTCAAGGTCTTTGGCTTCGATCGAGCCCGGCGGGGCAACGTTGTGTAGCGCTTCGCTCATCAGTCGAGTTCCTTGATTGCGTCGGCGACGATGCTGAACACATCGTCGAGTTGATTTTTTTCCATGACAAAGGGTGGTCCGAACTGCAGGGTATCGCCTCCGTAGCGCACGTATAACCCCTTTTCCCAACACTTCATGGCAATTTCGTAGGGCCGGCGAGCGGGTTCACCGGGGTAGGCCTCGATGCTGAGCGCGCCGGCAAAACCGTAGTTGCGGATATCGGTGATGTACCTGGTGCCCCGTAAGGCATGAATACCCGCTTCGAAGTGGCTGGCTTTGTCTGCGACCTGTTGATCGAGCTTTTCGTCGACGAAGATGTCGAGCGCCGCGAGCGCCGCGGCGCATGCCACGGGATGTCCGGAGTAGGTATAGCCGTGGGGAAACTCGACCATGTAGTCGGGTCCACCGGCTGCCATGAAGGTCTCGTAGATGTCGTCGCGCACCACCACCGCGCCCATCGGCACCGCACCGTTGGTGAGCTGTTTGGCGAGGTTGATGATGTCCGGGATCACGCCGAACGCCTCGGATCCGGTGCGCGCGCCGGCGCGACCGAACCCGGTGATGACTTCATCGAAGATCAGCAGAATGTCGTGTTTCGTGCACAGCTCACGCAGCCGCTGCAGGTACCCGTGGGGCGGTATGACGACACCGCCGGACCCGGCAAAGGGTTCGACGATCACCGCCGCGATGTTCGATGCATCGTGCAACGCGACCAGTTCGTCGAGTTCCTCCGCAAGTTCTGCGCCCTCCTGGGGTTGCCCGCGGGTGAACGTGGCACCTTCAATCAGGGTGTGCCGCAGGTGATCGCTGTCCACGGCCTGGCCGAACAACTTGCGGTTCAGTCCGATTCCGCCCACCGAGATGCCGCCGAAGTTGGCGCCGTGATAGCCCTTGGCCCGGCCGATCAGTTTGGTCTTGCCCGGTTGGCCCTGCTGACGCCAGTACGCGCGGGCGATTTTCAGCGAAGTATCCGTCGCCTCGGATCCCGAGTTGACGAAAAACACATGGTTCAAGCCATCCGGCATCAACCCCGCAACGCGGTTGGCGAGCTGAAATACCTTGGGATGACCGAACTGGAACGCTGGCGAGTAGTCGAGGGTCGTAAGCTGCGCGGTCACCGCCTCCGCGATCTCCGGCCGGTTGTGACCGGCGCCGCAGCACCACAGGCCAGACAGGCTGTCGAGCACCTTGCGGCCGTCGGCGGTGATGTAGTGAACGCCCTGGGCCCCGGCAATGATTCGCGGGTTCGCCTTGAAATTCCGATTACCCGTGAATGGCATCCAATACGCTTCGAGTTCCTTCGGACCGAGTTCGGCAAGGTGTCGCGTCGCGTGTTCGGGTTGACTCACCACGGATCTACTCCGGTTGTTTGTCCAGCACCATCAGGCTCAAGATCTCGAACAGCATCTGAGCCGCGACGTGCACGGTGTTCGTGGTGGAATCGTACTGGGGTGCCACTTCGACCACATCGCCGCCGATGATGTCGAGCCCCTTGAGGCCCCTGAACAGGGCCTGGGTCTCGCGCGGCGTCAACCCCCCGACTTCAGGGGTGCCGGTGCCTGGGCAGAACGCGGGGTCCAGGCCATCGACGTCGAGCGATACATAGACCGGTCCATCGCCCAGCACGGCCCGGCTTTTCTCGATCAGCGCGGGAATGCCGCGTTGGTCGACTTCCTCGGCATGCACGACGGTCATCCCGGACTCGTGGGAAAACTCCCAGAGGTACTCGGAACTGCCACGGATACCAATCTGGATGGTCCGTTCGGGGTCGAGCACGCCGTCCAATACCGCCCAGCGAAACGGACCCCCGTGGTGGAACTTTGCACCGTCCATGATGCCCATGGTGTCGCAATGCGCATCGATGTGAATCATCCCGACCGGAGCCTGCCTGCCGATGGCCTTCAGGATCGGATAGCTGATGGAGTGATCACCACCGACCGACAGTGGCCGGACGCCGGCGTCCACCACACCGTGATAGAACGTCTCTATATCCTCGATGCTCTGATCCAGGCTGAAGCGGGACCGGAACGGGACATCGCCCACATCTCCGATCCGGTGGTTTTCGGAGGGCAGTACCTTCAACGCGTGATTGTACGGACCCACCCGCTCGATGCCTCGAATCGCACGCGGTCCGAAGCGAGCGCCCGGCCGATTGGTCACACCGAGATCCATGGGCACGCCGATCAGCGCAATGTCGAGTTCATTGAGGTCAGCCACGAGTGGCGCATCGAGCAGGCTGGGCACATTCGCATACGGCAACGAGCGATTGCCCGGATCCGAAAACACTGCCTCGGCGACGGCTTTGAACGTCGGGTCCTGGATGTCCTCATCAGCCGACGCAGCGCCGTAGCGGCGGCGCAATTCTTCCAGCTTCTTCTGGTCCATGGTGCGTATGTCTTGGTCGGCGGGCGTCGGCCGCAGTGGAGTCCGTCAGAGTACTGACGGGGCTGCCATGACGCCAGCCCCGCAACTCGATCGGCGCAGCGTTACGGCGTACGGATGCCTTTCACACGGCCGCGCCGGCCAGCCACATCAGGCAGCGATGCGGTATGGCTTCAACCGCAGGCCGAGCGCTTCGGCCACGGCTTCGTGTGTAACACGGCCGGCGTGCACGTTCAGCCCGGCACGCAGGTGCGCGTCTTCACACAACGCCTTGATGCCTTGGTCCGCCAATGCCAGGACGTAGGGCAGCGTCACGTTGTTCAGGGCCAGCGCCGATGTGTGTGCAACCGCGCCCGGCATGTTGGTCACGCAGTAGTGCACCACGCCTTCCTCAACATAAGTTGGCTCCGCATGAGTGGTCGGCCGGCTGGTCTCGAAGCAGCCCCCCTGATCGATCGCGATGTCCACGAGAACCGATCCGTTGTGCATCGACTTGACCATCTCGCGGGTCACCAGTTTCGGCGCGGCAGCACCCGGTACGAGCACCGCTCCGATCACCAGATCGGCGCCAAGTACGTGCTCGCGGACCGACTCTGCGTTCGCCATGACCGTTGTCAATGCCGGACCGAAGTGATCCGCCAACCAGCGCATCCGCTCGACCGACTTTTCCAGCACCGTCACGTTGGCCTGCATCCCCAACGCGATCTGCGCCGCATTGGTACCGGCGACACCGCCGCCGAGAATCACCACCCGGGCGGGCGCCACTCCGGGCACGCCGCCAAGCAGCTTGCCCATGCCGCCCGCTTCTTTTTCGAGACCACGTGCGCCCACCTGAACGGACATTCGGCCGGCCACCTCGCTCATCGGCGCAAGCAGAGGCAGCCCGCCGCCCTCGGCAGTAACCGTTTCGTAAGCGATCGCGCTGGCACCGGAACGCATCAGCGCTTCCGTCTGAAGCCGGTCCGCCGCCAGATGAAGATAGGTAAACAGAATCTGGCCGTCGCGCAACAGCGCGCACTCGGGTAGCTGCGGTTCCTTGACCTTCACGATCATGTCCGCCGCGTCGAACACCTGCTTCGGATGCGCCACGATCCGCGCCCCGACGCGTTGGTAATCGGCGTCGGAGAACCCAATGCCCGCGCCGGCGTCCGTCTCGACGATGACCTGGTGACCACGCGCCGTCAGTTCAGCGACCGAGCCTGGGGTCAACCCCACGCGGTACTCGTGAACCTTGATTTCCTTTGGCACTCCGACGCGCATCTTCGTCGCTCCGACAGGTACGTTTCCAATGACACACAGGTTAGCGCCGGGGGCGCGGAGATTCCTTGCGATTTCCACATAGAAATCGTACATTCATGCATGTTTACGTGTATTTTATTGAAATAATTGAAAGATTTCACCGATTTGGATCGATCTGACCGAGCAATCCTCCACGAGCTTCAGCTCGATGGCCGCCTGACCAACGCCGCACTCGCCGAACGCATCAACCTCTCCGAATCCGCCTGCCTGAGGCGGGTCCGGCAGCTTGAACAGAGCGGCTTGATCCGCGGTTATGTCGGGCTGGTGGACCAATCCTCAGTCGGGTATCCGGACAACGTGTACGTGCAGGTCACCCTGACCGGCCAGCAACAGGACGATCTAGCCGCCTTCGAAGCGGCCGTCAAGGAAATACCCGAGGTCATGGAGTGCTATCTGATGTCCGGGGAGGCGGACTACATTTTGCGCGTCATCGTCGCCGATGCGCGCGATTACGAACGCATTCACGCCGGTTCGCTCACCCGCCTGCCAAACGTGTCACGGGTGCACTCGAGTTTCGCGCTGCGCACGGTCATCAAAAAGACCGAACTGCCGATAAGGCTGCTTACTTAGGTTGGATGCCGGATTCAAAGACCTGCTGCTCTTGGGACACGCTCGGGGTCCGAGTCAGATCAGCTCGGCGGCTTCGAGGTTGAACTCTTCCATCACGAGGTGTGCGTGATCGATTCGGCCGGTGAGTTCCTGTGGGTTCCCGTGCACCAGGCGTAAACAGCACTCGGCCATGTGCTCCACCGGAGTCACCATGTCCTTGGTCTGCTCGTTGATGAGTTTGTGGTGTATCACGCCGGGGGTGGCCACCAGTCCGGGTGAAATCACATTCACGCCAATGCCGTCGTCGTAGGTTTCCTGGGCAAGTCCGGTAGTAAATCGTTCCAACGCCGCCTTGCACATGCCGTACACGGTGCCGCCGCGTCCGCTAACGGTCTTGTCGGGGTGAATCGCAGCACCGGAGGATACGTTCAAGATCCAGCCGCGACCGCGCTCCCTCATCCCGGGTAATACCAGCTGCGCGAGTTGAAAGGGCGCGACGACCTGAACTTCCATCATCAGCCGGAAGCGCTTTTCTGAAAACTCAGAGACCGGAATGAAATAGGTGATCGCCGCATTGTTCACCAGGATGTCGACGCAGCCAAACGCATCCTGTGTGGTTTCAATGAGCTGGCGACGATCCGCCTCGACCGCGAGATCCGCACGGACCGCCAGCGCTTCGCCGCCGGCTTCGTTGATGTGCGCGACCGTTTCGTGAATCGTACCCGGCAGGTAGTGGTCGTCCGGCACCTCCGTGCGAGCCGAAACCACGACCTTCGCGCCCTCCATCGCAAAACGCCGCGCGATCGCCTCCCCGATCCCCCGACTCGCGCCGGTGACCACGGCCACCTGGCCAGCGAGCAGGCCGTTTCTGTTGATCGAAGTCAATGCAACGCTCCTGCAGGCCCCTCCAAGGACGGCCTCGATCATACAATGTTGACCGCGCTATCATTGAATCGCACCTTTTCAGGGTCCGGAATGCTCAGACTCCCACTCACGATGGGCCTCGCGCTGGTGCTATCTGTAACGATCGCGCACGCCGCAAAAACGACCTTCGGCACCAGCGAAGCGGAGCAATGCTACCGCGAGGCCCTGAGCCCGGCCCGCGCCACGGGCACCCGGGTGTGTACCCAAGCCATCGAGAAGGGCCAACTGACTACCCGCGATCTCGCCGCCAGCTACACCAATCGCGGCGTAATCTGGGCCCGGACTGGCGAGATCGAAAAGGCGCTCGCCGATCACAACAAGGCCCTCGAGCTGAACCCGGATTCGATTGGCGGGTTGATCAACCGTGCCAATGCGCACTCGCGCGATCAGAACTACCACGATGCGCTACTGGACTACGACCGGGCGATCGAATTATCCGGCGCCGCGTTCGCCCCCGCCCTGTTCAACCGGGGCTGGGTGTACCGTGCGATCGACGACGATAAAACGGCTTTGAAGGATTTCCAGGCCGCGCTCAAGCTGCAGCCCGACAACGAGCGCTACGAGCGGGCGGCGGCGGAGGCGAAGCGGCAGATCAAAGAGGCCAAGAAGGAAGCGAGGCGCAAGAAACGAGAGGCGCATACGAACGGCTGATCAGCAGCCGCCGGGATCTTTTCCACGCAGATCGGATAGCACCGCAACGATCTCCGAACTCGCGACAACGTCGGCATACTTGTTCTCTAGATCGAACAGGTTTGCCTCGTGAGGCGCCGAGTCCCGATCGCCAACGGCGTCGCGCGCCACCACCGGGACGAAACCGTGCTGAATTGCATCAACGGCCGTGGCTCGAACGCAGCCCGAGGTGGTCAGGCCGCAGATGATCAACGTGTCGACGCCGGCCGCGGTCAGTGCGTCCGCTAGCGGCGTATTGAAAAAGGCGCTGGCGTACTGTTTGGTAATCACCGTCTCCCCGGCAACCGGCTCCATCCCGTCAGCGAAATTTCCCAGGGGCGATCCTCTGTCGAAACACTTCAGCGCGGCGATCTTGCGATAGAAGACCCCGCCGTCGATACCTCCAGGTTGATACTCGACGCGACTGTGAAACACCGGAATCGAAACGCGGCGAGCAACCCCAAGCAATCGTGCAGCGACCTCACGAACCTCCTCAACACCCGCATAGAGAGGCGACTCCGGATCGACATACGCCTGTGCGAAATCGACGACGATAAGCGCGGGCCGCCCACCGATTCCCAGCGGCCGGCCGAATCCGGCCTGCCGGTAATCATCCGCCAGATCACGATCAGCCAACGTCAGATGACCCCCGCGCCCACGTGATCGTCATATTCCTGACGCGACAGGCCGACGTACTCGAGGTAGATCTCCTCGTTGTGCTGGCCGAGCTCCGGCGCCGGGCTTCGCACTGAGCCCGGCGTCTCTGAGAGTTTCGGCGCCACGTTCTGCATCCTCAGCTCGCCGAAGGTAGGGTGCAACGTGGTAATGATGGCCTCGCGCGCCCTGAAATGCGCGTCTTCCAGCATTTCCGGCACGCGATAGATTCCGCCCGCCGGAATGCCATGTTCGTCCATGCTGTTCTGAAGTTCATCTGCGGTCAGCGTCACGGTCCAGGCCGCAATACGCTCGTCCAGCACCTGCTGATGTTGGCCCCGAGCCGCGTGGCTGACAAAGCGTGCATCAGCGGCGAGTCCGGGTTCACCCATCGCTTCGGCGAGGCGCCCGAACACCGTGTCCTGGTTGGCAGCAATCAACAGCATTTTGCCGTCCTTGGTAGGGTACACGTTGGAAGGAGCCACATTCGGTAGAATCGCGCCGGTCCGCTCCCGGATGTAACCCGCCTGATCGTATTCTGTAACCAGCGATTCCATCATGTTCAGCACCGCTTCGATGATCGACGAATCGACAACCTGGCCACGCCCGGTGCTCTGGCGTGCGTGGATGGCCACTAATCCACCCAGGCAGGCGAAGGTTGCGGCCAGCGCGTCGCCGATGCTGATACCCATGCGTGACGGCGGGGTGCTGGGATCCCCGCAGACGTAGCGCAGCCCGCCCATGGCTTCGCCGATGGCTCCAAACCCGGCACGCTTCGCATACGGTCCCGTCTGCCCGAAGCCGGACACCCGGATCATCACCAGGCCCGGGTTGTCGCCAGACAGCGTGTCGTAGCCGAGGTCCCAGCGTTCCAGGGTGCCCGGCCGGAAGTTCTCGACCAGCAGATCAGCCCGGCTAATCAGCCGCCGCGCGAGCGCTTGTCCTGCCGGTTCGCGCAGATTGAGGGTCACGGATTTCTTGTTGCGCGCGATAACAGGCCACCACAGCGACTTGCCATGCGCCTTTTCCCGCCCCCAGTCGCGCATCGGATCGCCCTGGCCGGGCGCTTCTACTTTGATCACGTTGGCGCCGAAGTCACCCATCAACTGGCCGCAGAACGGGCCCGCCAGCAACGTCCCCATTTCAATCAGCGTAAGGTCGGCCAGGGGCCCAACCTTCGGTTGGCTGGTCATGCGCATTTGCCTTTCGTGAGTGCCTATGCGACATGATTGTATACAGTTCAAGATTGTATACAATCGACCCAGGAGGAGGACAACCGATGAACGACACTACCCTGCCGACCACCGTCGAGATTGTCGAAGTGGGCCCCCGTGACGGTCTGCAGACGGAACCCGGCGTACTCTCGGTTGAGCTGAAGTGCGAGTTCATCGAACGCGCCATTGACGCCGGAATGCGACGCCTGGAAGTCGTAAGTTTCGTCAACCCGAAGCGGGTTCCACAGATGGCAGGAGCCGAAGAGTTGATCGCGAGGCTTCCCGATCGTGACGACGTTACTTACATCGGTCTGCTGTTCAACGAGCGCGGCCTGGAACGCGCCATCGACTGTGGCATCGACGAAGTCGGGATGGTGGTTGTCGCCAGCGATACCTTCAATCGCAAGAACCAGGGTGTAGGTACCGACGAATCGATCGACAACTGGTTGGCCATCGCGGACCGTGCGCGGGCCGCGGGACTGCGCGCCAATGTCATGATTTCCGCAGCGTTCGGCTGTCCCTACGAAGGTGAAGTCGCGGTTGAGCGCGTGCTGGATATCGCGCGGAGGGTGGTCGCGGGTGAGCCGGTGGAACTGGCATTCGCCGATACCATTGGCGTAGCGGTTCCACCGCAGGTACGCACGCTGATCGACGCGGTGCGCGATGAAGTCGGCGACATTCCGCTGCGCTGCCACCTGCACAATACCCGCAACACCGGGCTCGCCAATGCGATGGCCGCGCTCGAAGCGGGAGTGGCTACCCTGGATGCGAGCATCGCCGGAATCGGCGGTTGTCCGTTTGCGCCGAACGCCACCGGCAACGTGCCCACCGACGATCTGCTCTACATGCTGGAGCGGTCCGGCATCGAGACCGGCATTTCGCTGACAAAGATCGTCGAGACCAGCCAGTGGCTAACCAAAACCTTGGGGCGCGAGCTTCCGGCGCTGGTCCCGAAGGCAGGAATTTTCCCGAGCGCACTACCTCATTAGTAGCAAGGAGTTCACTTCAAATGGGTTACAGACTCGGCGTCGATGTGGGCGGTACGTTTACCGATCTGTTGCTCGTCAACGAATCCGACGGTTCGACTCATACCGCCAAGGTGCCGAGCACACCTGAGGATTCATCGATCGGGGTGTTGAACGGCATCGCCCGGGTCTGCGACAGCGCCGGTGTCGACCCCGCACAGATATCCCAAGTGATGCACGGCACCACCGTGGCGACCAACACCATGCTGACCATGACGGGAGCCCGGGTGGGGCTCATCACCACCCAAGGCTACCGCCAGGTTCTGCAGATCGCCCGATCCTTCGTTCCCGGGGGGCTTGGAGGCTGGGTGGTCTACAATCAGAGCAAACCGCTGGCGCCGCTTGCCCTGACGGTGGAAGCCGACGAACGAATCGGCGCCGATGGCACGATCGTACGCAAACTCAACGAGCGCCAGATTCGTGCGGCACTGAAGACGCTCGCAACGAAGGGTGTCGAGGCGATCACGGTGTCGCTGATCAACTCCTTCGCCAATCCGGTGCATGAGCGGGCCGTCGCTCGGATCGCCCGCCAGGTCCTGCCGGGTTTACCCATCTCGCTTTCCTCGGATGTGGTTCCCGAGATGCAGGAATACGAGCGGACGGTTACCACGGTCGCAGACGCCTATGTCAAACCCCGCGTCGGTTCCTACCTGAAGAACCTGCAACGCGAGCTGAAGCGCTCCATGAAAAAGGTCAATCTCCACGTGTTGCGCTCGGACGGCGGTCTCGCCTCCGCGAAAGCCGCCCAGAAGTTTCCCGTGAATCTACTCATGAGCGGCCCGGCGGGTGGGGTGTCCGGTGCGATCTGGATCGCCGAGCAGGCGGGCTTCAAGAACCTCATCACCTTCGACATGGGGGGTACCTCCACCGACGTCTGTCTGGTCGAAGGCGGCCGCGCGCAACTCAGGCGCGAGACCACCGTGGGCGATGTCACCGTGCGCGCTTCTTCGGTCGATGTGCGGTCGGTCGGCGCGGGTGGCGGCTCAATCGCACACGTGCCCGAATTGACCCGGGCACTACGTGTCGGCCCCGACAGCGCCGGAGCCGATCCCGGCCCCGCTGCCTACGGCCAGGGCGGTGCCGCGCCCACCGTCACCGACGCCAATGTCGTACTGGGCTACCTGCCCAGCGCCGCGCGACTCGGCGGTGAGTTGGAGCTAAATCGCGACAACGCCGAAACGGCAGTACAGACCATCGCCGACGCCATGGGCCTGAGCCTCGAGCAGGCGGCCGCCGGCATCATCGACATCGTCAACGAGAACATGTTCGGCGCGCTGCGGCTGGTGTCCGTGGAGAAGGGTTACGACCCGCGCGACTTTGCCTTGATCGCATTTGGAGGAGCCGGGCCGTTGCACGCCAATGCGCTCGGCCGGTTGATGAGTTCCTGGCCGGTCATCATTCCTCCCGGTCCCGGGGTGCTGTGCGCGTATGGAGATGCCACGACCCGGGTGCGCGACGAAGCTTCACGGACCTTTATCAAGCGCTTTAGTGACACCAAGGCCACCGACGTCGCAGGGCATCTGGACCGGCTCGCGCGTCAGGCCGGAAAGTCATTGACCGGGGAAGGCGTTTCCAGCCGCGAGCAATCGGTGCACTTCGAGGCAGACATCCGTTACTCCGGGCAAGGATTGTCTCTGACCGTCGATGTCGACCCGGCGGCGCTGCGCCGACGCGTGGGCCTGGACGCCATCGCTGCTCAGTTCGACGAGAAACACGAACAGCTGTTCACCTTCACCCTCGATGCAGAGAAGGAGTTCGTCAATCTACGTGCTGTTGTACAGGGCAAAGCGCCGCAGGTCGTCGCCGCACGCATCGGTCGTGGCCGCGGCGATCCCAAGGGCGCGGCCATCGGCACGCAGATGATCTATGCCGACCGGCGCCGCCAGCGCGCCACCGTCTACGACCGACCACGCTTGCGCGCCGGTCATGTCATCCGTGGGCCGGCAATCGTCATTGAGATGGACTCCACGACAGTTGTGCTGCCTGGCCACGCGGCAAAGGTCGATCCGCTAGGCAACCTGTTGATTACACCGGTCTGAGGAAAAAGGGATGCCCGCAGAAATTGTAGAAACCCGGCCACGTCCATTCCGCAAAGTCGAGGTGGACCCGATCACCCTGGACATCATCGAGAATGCGATGCTCAACGCCCGCTGGGAGATGGATGCCGTGCTGTTCCGCACCGCCATGTCGCCCGGCATTCGCGAACAACACGACGAGTTTCCAATGATCGCCAACGTCGAGGGCAAGATGGTGGTCGGCCAGTTCGGCTCGTTTATCCACGGCTTCCTGGAAGCCTATAAAGGCACCATCGAGGAAGGCGACATCTTCCTGACCTCAGACCCCTATGCCTGCAATGGCGCGATCAGCCACGCCAACGACTGGCTCATATTGCGACCGATTTTCAAGGACGGGCGGCTGTTGTCCTGGGCGGCAATGTTCGGTCACATGACCGACGTGGGTGGCAAGGTGCCCGGCAGTCTGCCAACAGACGCGAAGCAGATCTTCGAGGAAGGCATACGCGTGCCGCCGCTGAAGATCTACGAGCGCGATCAACTGAAGTCCGAGATCCTCGAGCTGATTCTGCACAACTGCCGGCTTCCGCAGTGGAACCGCAGTGATTTCAACGCCATCGTCGCCGCGGTGCGTACCGCAGAGAAGCGGGTGATTGAACTGGCGGACCGCTTTGGGGACGACGTCTATTACACGGCGCTGGACAGCCTTCTGGAGCGCAATCATCGCGCAATGGCCAAGCTCATACGCGATACCGTGCCCACGACCAAACAGGTGTTCGAGGACTACATCTGCGATGACGGGTTGGGGATGGGGCCGTACAAAATCCGCTGCGCCATGTGGCGCCGGGGACGCAAGGTGATTTTCGATTTCGAAGGCACGGACCCACAGTCGATCGGGCCGATCAATTTCTATCTCAACGAGGAAATGTTCAAGATGTTCTGCGGGGTCTTCATGATCCAGGTGTTTGATCCGCAGATCATGTTCAACGACGGCTTCTACGATCTGATGGAGGTGCGAATTCCGGAAGGTACGCTGCTGAAACCCGTCGCACCGGCCGCCCTGTCGTGCCGGACGCATGCGCTCGGGCGAATCTTCGATATCCTCGGAGGCCTGCTCGGTCAAGGCAATCCCGAGTTTCTGTGCGCGGCCGGGTTCTCCGACAGTCCCCATTTCATGTATTCGGGCTACCGTGAGAGTGGCGAGTGGTATCAGTTGTACCAGATTGGCTTCGGTGGCATCCCGGGCAAACCTTCGGGGGACGGTCCGGACGGGCACTCGCTGTGGCCGAGTTTCACCAACGTGCCGAACGAGTACCTGGAGAGCTACTTTCCACTGCGAATTGAAACCTACGAGACGATCCTGGACTCGGGCGGTGCCGGCCAACATCGGGGTGGCAACGGCATCCGCATCA
>Ga0209987_10000787_pt1 | contig 16792 bp, 13 predicted proteins | sample N074metaG_FD_182134 | JGI IMG/M metagenome (GOLD analysis project Ga0209987, IMG submission 182134) | Deep subsurface microbial communities from Kermadec Trench to uncover new lineages of life (NeLLi) - N074 metaG (SPAdes) (version 2) | ecosystem: Environmental > Aquatic > Marine > Ocean trench... | reverse complement strand
ATTCACCCTTCCCCCAACCCTCGCTGCCGTACATCTCGGCGGTGTCGAAGTACGTCATGCCGCGGTCGTAGCAGTGGCGTACGACGTCGGCGCTCGGGCAGCCGCTCGATCCAAACCCGATGTCCGATATGACGAGCCCGGTCTTGCCGAGTGTCACGTACTGCTGGATGGTGGGTACGCCAGCGGGGGCGTCCGCAGCGCGCGCCGTGTAGGTCATGCCAAGTGCGCTGAGGCCGAGTGCGGCCCTGCCGCCTTGCTGTAGAAAGGTGCGGCGATCGATCCCCGCTTGATCGCGGTCGAGCGGGGATCGATCGCGATCGTCCTCGCGGTTCTTCGGTGAGTCCGCCACGGCAGGTTTCTCCCCTACTCAGACTGTCTCTGACAGTCAGTGTACGGGGGGAGCCACGGCGCGCAACGGGCCAAAAGCCGCTCTCGCGCCACCTGAACTCGTGGGGCCGCCCATCGAAAATCGTTGGGCCACCCATCCAAAATCGTAGAGCCGCGCATAGGAGTGGGGCGGAGCCTCGCGCTCAATCGACGCTATTCTCCGTCCGCGCGAACGCCCGCGAGGAGAGGTCGATGGCGAAGAGCGATTCGAGCGAAAAAAAGCCCGCAGAAGCCCACTCGCACTTCATCCGCGAGATGATCGAAGCGGACGTGCGCAGCGGAAAGCATGGCGGGCGCGTCGTCACGCGCTTCCCACCGGAGCCCAACGGCTACCTGCACATCGGCCACGCATCCTCGATCAACCTCAATTTCGGTATGGCGGCGACGTTTCCGGCTGGCATCTGCAACCTGCGCTTCGACGACACCAACCCAGAAGCGGAGGACGTCGAGTACGTCGATGCGATCCAGCAGGACATCCGCTGGCTCGGTTTTGACTGGGGCGATCGCTGCTATTTCGCCTCCGATTATTTTCAGCAGCTGTTCGATTTCGCAATCCGGCTGATCGAGAAGGGTCTCGCATTCGTCGATAGCTCGAGCCTCGAAGAAATCCGCAAGCTGCGCGGAAATTACTACGAGCCCGGCACCGAAAGCCCCTATCGCGAGCGCTCGATCGAAGAGAATCTCGAACTCTTTCGGAACATGCGCGCGGGGAAGTTCGACGACGGCGCGCACGTATTGCGCGCGAAGATCGACATGCAGTCGCCGGACTTGAACCTCCGAGATCCGATCATGGTTCGGATTCGCAGAATTCACCATCACCGCACCGGCGACGAGTGGCCCATCTATCCAATGTACGACTTCGCCCACGGCCTTTCGGATGCGATCGAGGGCGTCACCCACTCGCTGTGCTCGCTGGAGTTCGAGGATCATCGGCCGCTCTACGATTGGTATCTCCGAGCCTGCGAGATCGAATCTCCGCCGCAGCAGACCGAATTTGCACGGCTCAATCTGACCCACACGGTGCTCAGCAAGCGCAAGCTTCTGCAGCTCGTGAAAGGGGGGCATGTGAGCGGTTGGGACGATCCGCGGATGCCAACCCTCTGCGGCATCCGGCGCCGAGGCTATCCGCCGGAAGCCATCATCCAGCTCTGCAACGAGGTCGGGATCACCAAGCGGGATTCCGTCGTAGACATCGGCCTGCTCGAACACTTCGTGCGCGACGCCCTCAATTTTGGGGTGCCACGCGCGATGGGAGTGCTTCGCCCGCTCAAGGTCGTGATCGAAAACTTCCCTGAAGACCGGGTGGAAGAGCTCGACGCGCCGTTTCACCCGAACGATCCGAGCTTCGGTTCGCGAAAACTTCCACTGTCGCGAGTCGTCTACGTTGAGAGAGACGATTTCATGGAGGAGCCGGTCAAGAAGTGGTTCCGCCTCGCGCCCGGGCGCGAGGTGCGCCTTCGCTATGCGTGCCTGATCACCTGCGTCGGTGTGATCAAAGACCCAGATAGCGGCGAGGTTGTCGAGCTGCGATGCAAATGGGATCCCGATTCCCTCGGTGGTGCGCCCGCCGACGGCCGCAAGGTGCGCGGCACGCTGCACTGGGTTTCAGCCGATCACGCTGTCGAAGCGGAGGTGCGGCTCTACGACCGCCTCTTCAAGGACGAACATCCATCGGCGGGCGATCGAGATTTTCTCGATTGCCTGAACGCCGACTCGCTGGAAATCCTCTCAGGCTGCCGAGTCGAACCCAGCCTCGCGACCGCGCAAAGCGGCGATCGCTTCCAGTTGGAGCGGCTCGGCTATTTCTGCGTCGATCCCGACAGCGCATCGTTGGGAAAGCTCGTCCTCAATCGGTCCGTTGGCCTGCGCGACACCTGGGCGAAAGAAGCGAAAGGAGCCGGCTCGCGGGCGAAGGGAGCAGGCTCGCGTGGCGGAGCTGCCCCTTGATGCCCATCGGACGGCCCTTGCGGCGAGATGCGTTCAATGACACCTGCGCCACGCGGCTCATGTAGAAATCCAGCGATGCAATATTCATCACGGAGCGAGTGGAGGGAATGGCGAACAAGCGACTGACCTTCACATCCTGGCTTCTGCTCGTCTTGGCCGCGGCGTTTTTCGGCGTGTTCGGTGTGCTGATCAATTGGGGCGGGCAAATCGAAGCCACCCTGATGGTCTACGGCGAACCCGTATTCATCGTGTTGGACGCGGGCCGGTCGCGAACTGTGCTCCTGCTCATGCTACCGGTTGCACTCGTGGCAGCCGCTCTCGCAACCCGAAAGCAGCGTCAGCCCAAGTGAAGCCCAGGTGATGCGCCGCAATCGCAGATCGAAGTCATGCAGCATGATCAGGCTGTGTAGCCGCGTATGAAGACCTGGATGTTCGTCTTTGCGATTGCAGTCGGGCTCGCGGCCACCCTCGTCGTGGCGGCCAGCTGGACTACCCGGCCGCAGAGTCAGAGCATCGACCATCCCGAGTTCGCAGACATGCAGCAAAGCGGGAGCGATGCCGAGCCCGACACCACCTTGCTCTGGATCGGCTGGAGTTTTGGCACGCTCCAGATCGCCTTCTTCGCCGCGATGCTCGCGCTGGGTGCGCGCAGCCGTCGAGGTTTGCGAGGCCTGGGCGGCCCGCTGATTGCAGCGTCACTCGTCTACCTCGCCATCTGGTCGGCCCTGGTTTTGACCTACCACGGCCAGCTGAACGCCGAAAATCCCGCGCTCTTCCTGGGATTCCCGGTAGCCACAGCCTGGATGCTCTTTGCGATCTGGCCGTGTCCGCTGATCTTCACCGTCTACTACGTCGTCGGCTTCGATCGCTGGATTGCCACGCCCGAAGATCTCGCGGAGCTCGACCGAACCCTGAAACGCCTGCGGGCGGAACCGGAAGAGCCAGACGACGGAATCCAGCGCTGATGGAGTCGCTGCGCAATCCGATCATCCTCGCATCGCTGGTGATCTACATGGTCGCCTGCATCGGCGTTGGGCTCTGGGCGATGCGCCGAACGCATTCAACGCGCGACTTCTTCATGGCCGGACGCAACCTCGGCGTGTTCGTCACCGCGATGGCCGTGTTTTCGAGCACGCTATCGGGTTTCGGGTTCGTCGGAGGTCCGGGACTCGTCTACGCGATGGGCATGAGTTCCGTCTGGATCGTCATCTCGTCTGCGGTGGGTTTCGCGATCTCCTTCTTCTTGCTCGCCAAGCGGCTTCGGTTGTTCGCGCAAGCGCGCGACACGATCACGCTGCCAGACGCGGTTGCCGCGCGTTACCGAAGCGAAACCAGCCGTTTCCTCACAGCGCTGGCGATCTTGCTCGGTGTCATGGGGTACCTCGCAACACAGATCCTCGCCATGGCAATGGTCCTGCAGAGCATCCTCATACGCAGCGCAGGTCTCAGCGACACGAGCCTGGTGGCGTGCGTGGCAATCTCGGCTTCGGTGCTCATCTTCTACTGTGTGACTGGCGGCATCATTGCATCGGTCTACACAGACCTCGTGCAAGGCGCGGTCATGATGGTCGCCTCCCTGCTCGTCTTTGCCACCGCGCTTTACGCGATCGACGGAGGGGCGGCGGGTGCGGTCGCAGTGCTGTGGGCCGATGACCCCGAGTCGATCGGACCGTGGGGCACCCTTGGAATGATGGGCTGCCTGTCCTGGTATTTCATGTTCGCGCTTGGGGGCGTTGGGCAGCCGCACATCATCACCAAGTACATGATGAACAAGAATGTTCGCGATGCGCGCAGCATCCTACCCCTCAGCATCATCGGCTACACGGTCTCCGCGTTGCTCTGGATCAGCATCGGATTGGTGATGCGCGCGCTCGTCTTGCAGGGCGCGCACCCGCCACTCATGGATGCTGACGCCGCTGCGCCAGCGTTTCTGCAAGCATACGCTCACCCGATCCTCGCAGGCGTCGCCTTCGCGGGTCTGTTCGCAGCCATCATGTCGACCTCCGATGCGTTTCTCAACATCGGCGCTGCGGCCATCGTCCACGACATTCCGCGCGCCTTCCGGGGCCGCTCTTTGGCGCGCGAACTCTTCTGGGCGCGCATTGCAACCGTCGCGATCGGAGTCGCAGCCGCCGTTTTTGCGCTCTACTCCCACTATGTGAATGAGCGTCTCGTCGCGCTGCTCGGCGCTTTTGGCTGGGGGACCTTCGCAGCCGCGCTGGTTCCGACCGTCGCGATCGGATTCAACTGGAAGCGCGCAAGCGCGCTGGCCGCTAACGTCGCGATCGCGGTCAGCCTGGTGGTGAACTTCTGGATCGAGCTCTTCGACATCGCAATCCCGCACGGCATCCACGGCGGAACGATCGCGATGCTGGTCTCGATCGTTCTCTTCTTTGGGATCTCGCTGCTATCGGCGAAACCACAATTGGACCCCGACATCGAGGCGGTGATGGATGTCTGATCAACGTACGAACCACGCCTTCAGGATATTTACAGATTTCCTGAGAACCCCAGGTTCGACAAGGCATTGCTGGCCCGCAGGACTCGTCCTCTTCGTGCTCGCAGCGACGGCGGGCTGCGCAAGAACACCGATCATGGAACCCATCGCTGAAGGGGGCGGGGAGATCCTGATCGGTGCACACCTGGATGCAGAAGGCCAGATGACGGTGTTTCGCGGGATCCCCTACGCGGCCCCCCCGGTTGGAGCGCTGCGCTGGCGCCCGCCCGACCCGCACGCGCCGCGCGCGGGTCGCCAGGACGCCTCGCGCTTCGGCTCCGCGTGCCCGCAGCTACAGGGCAGCCCCGATTGGTATCGCGACGTCGCTAAAAAATTCGGTTGGGCACAGGATGAGATCGAAGACCTGAAGGATATTCGCGAGGACTGTCTCTATTTGAACATCTGGTCGCAGAACCTCGGGGGGGATGAACCGCAGCCCGTGATGGTCTGGATCCACGGCGGAGGCAACGTCAATGGGTTCGCTCACGAGCCCAATTACCTCGGGCACAACCTCGCGAAGCGCGACGTCGTCGTCGTTTCGATCAATTATCGACTCGGTGCGATGGGCTTTTTGGCCCATCCGGCATTGACCGCAGAATCGGAGCGCGGGGTTTCAGGAAATTACGGACTACTCGACCAGATCGCGGCGCTCGAATGGGTGCGCGACAACATCGCGGGTTTCGGCGGAGATCCTGATCGGGTCACGGTATTCGGAGAGTCCGCGGGAGCCGCGGACATCGGCACGCTGATCGCATCGCCGCTCGGCAAGGGTTTGTTCCGGCGCGCGATCATCCAGAGTGGTGGTTATTCGGTTTCCGACCGCGAAACGGTCCGCGATGCGGAAGCGACCGGAGAGGCGCTCATGAAGACACTGGGAGTTGGGGATGGCCCGGGGCGGCTCGAAGAGATGCGAGCGCTGCCTTGGCAGGAGATCGTCACCGCAGTGCCAATTGCCGCGCCGAACGGTTTTACCAACGCGGTCATCGACGGGTGGCTGCTACCCAAGGCCCCCATCGATATTTTCGAAGCGCAAGAGCAGAACCCGACCGAGATCGTGATCGGCACCAACGCCAACGAATGGTTCATGTACTTCACACACCCGGTGGATTTACAGCAGCTTCACGCGGGCTTGAAGAGGACTGTGCGGGGCGGGCATCGCGCAGAAGTGCTCACCGCATTGAAACGGGCGGTCGACGGAAATTTTGCCGCCCAACTCGACCTGCTAACCGGCAGCGCCGACTTCCACTGCCCGTCGCTCGCAATCGCAGACGCTCAGCGCCAGGTAACCGATCACGTCTTCGTCTATCGCTTCTCGCGCATCCGACCGAAGGGCGAAAAGCTGCTCGCCTACCACGGCGCCGAGATCCCCTACGCGTTCGACACCGCGGATCATTGGTTACCGGCGAACGAGATCGACTGGATGCTCACAGACATCATGGTCGCGTATTGGACGCAGTTCGCGAAGACCGGCGATCCGAACGGCGAGAACCTTCCGAACTGGCCGGCCTTCGATCCCAAACGCGATACCCACCAGGACCTGGGCAATGAGGTCCGGACCGCGACCGGGCTTCATCGAGAATTGTGCAACGCTCTCGATCGCGGTCGCCTATGATGAATTTCGTATGCTGGAAGCAGCCGGTGATCGAAGCCAGAAGGCGGAGCCAAGACGGGTCAGCCGACGACGTGGAAGCTTTGGCCGAAGGCCAACGCGCGACTAGATACCGGCGCCGCGCCAGCCCCGGCCGTCGGGAAGTGCATCGAGTCCCTCGGAGAGCCGCTCGCTGAGTCCACCGCATACGAGCCTGAACAACCGCGTCACCGTGGAATCTTCGATGCTGTAGTAGGCGCGATTCCCCTCGGCCCGACGCGCCAGAATGCCCTCTCGTCGCAGCATGATCAGATGCCTCGACACGCAGGGCTGCTCGAGGCCGGTCGATTCGACCAGATCGCCGACGCAGCACTCTCCCTGCATCAGGATGTTGAGGATCCGAAGCCGGGTCGGGTCGCCAAGCGCGCGAAAGCGCGCCGAAAGCATATCGAGAGCCTGCTCGGATAGAACGGGGTGCTGGGCGCGTTTTCTTGCCATCGGCGTAGCGTATTGAGTTTCAATCTAAATATCAATACATGCATATGATTATATTCAGTCAGTTGTGCCAAACTGATGGCACCCACGTAGAGACCGCGGTGCGCCCGCGCGCAGGAGGCCGCGTGATTTTCCGCCAGTTCATCGATCCTGAGACGTCAACCCACACCTATCTGCTCGCCGACGAGGCGTCGCGTGAAGCGATACTGATCGACCCGGTACTCGAACAATTCGACCGCGATCTTGCACTCCTCCGCGAGCTCGAACTCACCCTTCTCTACACGCTCGAAACCCACGTCCACGCGGACCACATCACCGCAGCGGACCGTTTCCGAAAAGAGATGGGATCCCAGGTCGCGTTGAGCGCCACAGCAGGAGTGGAAGCCACGGACCTCCAACTCGAAGACGGTGACATCATTCGATTCGGATCGATGACCCTCGAGGTTTGCGCAACGCCGGGGCACACCGATAGTTGCATCACCTACCTATGCCGAGACCAGGGCATGGCGTTTACGGGAGACGCGCTCTTGATACGCGGCTGCGGGCGCACTGATTTTCAGCAGGGAGACGCCGCAATCCTCTTCGACTCCGTTCGAAATCGGATCTTTTCACTCCCTGACGAGACGCGACTCTTCACAGGACACGACTACAAAGGTCGCATGGTGACCACCGTGGGAGAGGAAAAGCGCTTCAATCCGCGCCTCGGACTCGACAAATCGGTAGCGGACTTCGTCGCGATCATGGCTCAGCTAGACCTCGCGTATCCGAAAAAGATCGATGTTGCAGTGCCCGCCAACATGGAGTGTGGACGTCTGGCGACGCCGATTGCCGACCCACCTGCCCAATCGCGGCAGGCCAGGGTGAGCTCGGTCGCGAACCTGATGGAAGAACAGGGGCGCCAGGACGCCGAAATTTGGATGGGACTCGGGATCTGATCGATGGTCGCTTCTTCCCCCGCGCCGCTCGACCTCTACAACCATCCGGAATTATGGCTCTGGGCTGGCGGCATGGAGGGCATCCCCGAATGGGTCGGCCCGTCGGAGACATTCGATGAGCGCGCGGATCGCGCGCCGTGGCAGGCGCGCGGTAACGAACTCCTCGCCCTGCTCGGCGCGTTGCTGCCCGGGATCGCCATCGCACTCGGGCTCGCCCTCGTCGGCCGCGCGGGCTCTCAGGGGATCGGCGCAGCGTGGCTTGGCGTCGAAAAAAGCCCGATCAGTCCGATCCTGTTGGCAATCCTGCTCGGACTCGTGATCCGCAACACGATCGGACTTCCGTCGGTCTACGAAGCCGGCGTCCAGATCTGCCTGAAGCGGATCCTGCGCGTGGGTGTCGCGCTGCTCGGGATCCGCTTGAGCCTGGTCGCCGTCGGGAGTATCGGACTTTTTGCGCTTCCGATCGTGATCGGCTGCATCACTTCGGCGTTGCTGCTCGTGAGTTGGATCAGCCGAGTGGTCGGTCTTCCGCGGCGGCTCGGAACACTCATCGCGGTCGGCACCGCGATCTGCGGAAACACGGCCATCGTCGCGACCGCTCCAGTCATCGGCGCAACCGAAGATGAGACCAGCTACGCCGTCGGAACGATCACGGTATTCGGGCTCATCGCGCTCGTCACCTATCCATTCGTCGCGCACGTCATCTTCGACGGAAATCCGAACCTCGCGGGCTACTTCCTCGGAACCGCGATCCACGATACCGCGCAGGTCGCAGGAGCGGGCCTGCTCTACGCGCAGCAGTACTCCGCACCCGAGACGCTGGACACCGCGACGGTCACCAAACTTGTCCGCAACCTATTCATGGTTGTGGTGATTCCGATCGTGACGATCCTCTATCACCGATCCGGTTCGGAGCAGGACGCAAGCCAGAAACCGAGACTCCGCCAGATGATCCCGCTCTTCGTCTTTGGCTTCGTCGCGATGGCGCTGCTACGCACGATTGGAGACCTCGGCGATGCGCCATTCGCGGGGCTTCTCAGCGAATCACAGTGGAAGTCGAGTATCGCTTTCGTCACGGAACTCTCATCGTGGTGTCTCACGATGGCGATGGCTTCCGTCGGACTCGGAACCAACCTGAAGCGGCTGCGCCGCATCGGACTGAAACCGCTCGCCGCAGGCCTGGCAGCTGCAGTGATCGTCGGCGGCGTAGCGGCCGGACTGATTCATCTACTCGCTTCGAGACTCTCCGAAGGTCTCTGAACGAAGTGGGGAAGGTAGGAGAGCGAAATATTGCGGAATCTGGGAGTTCTACGGTGATGATCGTGAAGGCCCGCAGCTCAGCGTTTCAACCCCCGAGACCTCGGGCGCATTCTGGAAAAAAGGAGCAATTTCATGAGCGATCCGCAACCGACACGGGTTTCGAGCCGCGCGATCCACCACAAGATCTTGATCATCGGAGGTGGCAGCGCCGGAATCAGCGTAGCGGCACGTCTGCGCCGCGCCGGTGAGAGTGATGTCGCCATTATCGAACCATCGGAAAACCACTACTACCAACCGAGTTGGACACTCGTGGGGGCAGGCGCCTACCGCGCGAAAGCATCGGTTCGACCCACTAGTCGCGTGATCCCGAGCGGCGTCCGGTGGATCCAGAATCGGGTCACGACCATCGACGCCGAAGGCCAGAAAGTCGCTACCCAGTCGTCCGGCGAGATCGGTTACGACTTCCTGGTTGCAGCGCCCGGGATACAACTCGATTGGGATCGGATCCCGGGCCTTCGGGAAGCCCTCAAGACTCCCCACGCATCGAGCAACTACGATTTCGCGCTCGCCACCAAGACCTGGCAGTGCATGCAGCAGATCAAGGGCGGCACGGCGCTGTTTACCTGCCCACCGATGCCGATCAAGTGCGCCGGTGCACCGCAGAAGATCATGTACATGGCGTGCGATTACCTCCGCCAGCACGAATTGCTCGATAAAACCCAGGTCGTATTCGGAACAGCAACACCGTCGATGTTTGGCGTACCCGAATACTCCGCGCTGCTCGACAAAGTGGTCGAGCGCTACGGGATCGATACCCGATTCAACCACACGCTCTTGCGCATCGATCCCGATCGCCGCGATGCAGTCTTCGCAGTCCCCGAAGGAGACGGTACGCGCGAGGTGGACATCCACTACGACTTCCTCCACGCGGTGCCACCGCAGAGCGCGCCTGATTTCATCAAGCGCAGCCCTCTCGCGGGCGCAGGAGGGTGGATCGAAGTCGACCAGAGCACGCTCCGGCACACGAAGTACCCGAACGTATTCGCGCTTGGGGACGCCACCACAACTCCGAATACGAAAACCGGTGCAGCGGTGAAGAGCCAGGCTCCCGTCGCGGTCGAGAATCTGCTCGCAGTCATGTCCGGCCGGGAACCAAGCGCGAGTTACGATGGCTACGGGGCGTGCCCGTTGGTCACATCCTACCGCTCGGTGCTGTTGGCCGAGTTCGATTACACCAAGAAACCAACGCCCACGATCCCGCTGATCAACACGATGAAGGAACGCTACGACATGTGGTTGCTCAAGAAGTACGGCCTGCCGTGGTTCTACTGGAACCTGATGCTGAAAGGACGCGCCTGAACCGCGAATAGATTTTCTTTTTGAATTTCGGGAACGAAATGGAGACCACCTTCACGGCTGACGACCACCATGTGAATCGCGGTCATGGGAAGAACAAGCCGCGTTTTCGGCGGCGACCGTAAAACGCATTTCGTCAGGCAGCGCTGAAGAGTGAACAACGGGGGGGGCCAATTTAAACTCTCTCCTCTAATCTATCTTCACACCGTCTTGCCAGTTTTCTGTTCTTTCTACTTCACCATTTTCGCTAGCCCACTCAGAGAGGCCGTCTTTTCTTCCGTTCTTGAAGCTCTTTCTGGATTTGAATTGACCATTTTCCCAGAACACCTCAGCAAGGCCGTCTTTTTTACCATCTTTCATGCTGACTCTGGATTGCAATCGGCCGTCTGCGTAGAACATCTCGAAAAGACCTTCTTGTTTACCGTCCTTATAATTGATTCTGGATCGCATCAGGCCGTTTTTGCGAAACGTCACAGAACTACCCGTGAAAGGAATCTCCGAATGGACTCGATACGTGACACCATTTCTCGAAACGAGTCGATCAGCAGCAATTCCAAAGGCTTGATGGACCTCAGGGGTTTCTTTTTGATTACAAGAAGCCAGCATCAGAAAGGAGAGAAGGGGGACCAGGAACTTCATGATGGTTCTCCTAATTCAGTGATCTGCCCCAGTTTTTCGTACCCATTACTGATGTCTTCAGTCTTGCGTTTTGTATTGCTCTCGCAGTTCGTAGAAGTTCAGAAACACCCCGGGTACGATTTCGGCTGAGCGCGACTTGTACAGCCTGGGCAGCAGGTCCGTGTCGTAGAAGTCCTTTTCTCGTTCCCATATGGCGCGGTAGCGGTAGGGAATGAACGGAAATTCGCTGGGATCTCGCGGGCGATCCGACACGTCGATGTTGCCGAGCAGGAGATAGGTCGGCTTGCGACTCAGGATGTACTGTCCATCGTGTTTTTCGTGGCCGGCCCAGCCCTCGCCCATGTTCGGCATTTCGCGATGGGCGATATGCCCGTCCGTTAAACCCATCATGTCGATGGCCGTCAGTCCCGAGTAGTAGGAGACAGCCCCGATCGGTACCGCGGCGAGACTCTCTCCGGGCTTTGCGTGGTTGCGCAGCCAGGTGCCCACTTGGGTCCATCGAGGGACCTCAACCTTCTTCTGGTATTCGTAGTTGGCGTAATGCGCTCCCATGGACGGCTTCGTGGCATGAACCGTCGCGAGAAGAAGGACCGCCACGCTGCACGCCGCGTGCAGCCTCCAACCGCGCACGGGCGATCGCGCGGCAGTCCGGTACAAGCCCGCAACCAGATGCGCCTGCAGGACTACCAGCAGGGCCAAGGGGGCCACCGCAAAGCGGTACATCGGGAGACCGTCGCCACCGACGACTACGGTGCCCAGCCACAGGCCTGTCGCGGCGAGAGGGCCAGGCACCGCTGTTTAGCGTTGCCGGCGATGGCTGCATAAATCAACGGCAGACTCATCAGGACCAGGCCCTCATGGTCAGCCGCGTACTGTCGCAGGTAGACGAACCCCCGACCGATTGCCTCCAAACCACCACCGGTCTTGGCGTAGAAGGTGTTGGGAAGCCACTGCCCGTAATACAGGTACCGGCTCGCGAACAGAGCGACCGCCGTACCGCAGGATGCGATTCCCCAAAGCGCGATTCGCTTCCAGCCGTACTCCCGGTGCCGAAGCAGTAGAAAGAGGCCGAGTACAGCGACGGCGATGGCGCTCTCCGGGCGTGTCAGGATGAGTGCCATGGTGGACAGGGTCGCGAGGCGAAGTCTTCCGGAGAACGCCGCAAGAAAGGAAACGACCAGCAGTGCCGTGTACAGCATCGTTTCCATCCCCGAGGCGGCCCAGCAGGCAAACGACCCGTTCGAGGCGAGCGCAAGCGGCGCGATGCCGGCAATCAGGGGGTGTACCTCGTGATCCGACGCGGCCGACACAAGCAGGTACAACAGAACGAGCGCGACAAGCCCGATCACGGTTCCCAAGATCCGGGATGTAGGCAGTAGATCTAGACCGACCCCGTGCGCTGCAGACAGCACAATCGTCCACAGGGGGCTCGAAAAACCCTCGATGCGGTCGTTGTGGTTGAATACCAGCCCATGGCCTTCGGCCAGGTTCTCTGCGTAGCGCAGGGTGATGAACGTGTCATCGGACACGAAGTCATAGGCGCGAACGTGTCCTAGGTAAAACGAGCAGATGAGGATCAAAAGAGCGACAACAGCGAGTTTCCCCCGCAGGCTTCGCCAATTTTGGAAGGGGGGAGCCTGTTGAAAGCTGTGATCGCCTGGATTCAATTCCACGGCTCTATAGTACGCCAGTGGATTCGGGCACGAGTCCAAGCAGCGTCAACTCGTTAATAACCCAAGCTTTTACGATGGGATCCGCAATTTACGGGGACCGGTTCTCATGGACGGTCTCCCACTCTCGCTTCATGCCCACCAGAATCCAGGCGTAGACCGGCCCGAAGTGCTGACTGCTGCTCAGACGAGCTATAAAATCTCGGCAAGTGGACCATCGAAGCCACTAGATTCTCTTGGAGCCACCGGGTTCTGGCGGGGAGCAGAAAACATGAGGATCGACCTGCGGTTCCTTCTGCTCCTGCTCTGCTTCTTTCTGTCGGGCTTCGCGGCACTGCTCTACGAAACCGCATGGGCGCGCGAGTTCGCGTTCGTATTTGGTACGTCGGAATTCGCGGTGGTGAGCGTGCTGGCAGCCTACATGGGCGGCCTGGCCGCCGGCGCGGCCGTGGCTGCTCGCTTCGTTTCGCGTATTCGCCGACCGATTCTCGTCTATGGGTTGCTCGAGTTGGGCATCGCGGCGAGTGCGCTCGCGGTGCCAACGGGAATCCGCGCAGCGATCTGGCTCCAGGCGGCGATCGCGGGCGGCCAGAGTGCACCACCCGACGAAGCGAGCGTCTTCGGCTCGCTCTTCTACGTGGCGTGTTCCTTTGTAATCCTGATGATTCCGACCGGCTTGATGGGCGCGACCCTGCCGCTGCTCGCGCGATACGCGGTGCGAAGCAAAAGTGAAATCGGCCGCCGGGTCGGCGTTCTCTACTCTGTCAACACCGTGGGGGCTGTGGTAGGCGCAGCCGCGACCGGCTTCGTGATCTTGCCGATGCTTGGTTTACGTAATACAGTGTATCTTGGGGCCGCCACGAACGTACTGGTGTTTGGAGCCGCGGCCCTACTCGCGCGTCGCTCGGATCCCCTTCCCGAGCTCTCTCCATCAACGTCTCGCCCCTCACTCCGTTTTCACTGGATCCTGCCACTGATCGCACTCTCGGGCTTCGCTTCCTTCACCTATGAGGTGGTCTGGATTCGCATGTTGGGCCTGTTGCTAGGCGGGAGTATCCAGGCGCTCGCGACGATGTTGGCAAGTTTTCTTCTCGGCATCGCAATCGGAAGTGCCGTGGCATCCCGCCTCGCGCGCGATTTCGTCCGGGCCGTGCACGGTTTTGCGTGGTCGCAGATTGGAGCCGCCACACTCTCGTTGATCGCGTTCTTCTTCGCCAACCGATTGCCTGAGATCGCGCAGGAACTCGGCGCAGGACGCGCAGGCTCTCTCACCGGCAATGCGCTGGTTGCAGCGCTCGTCTTGCTCCCGGGTGCGCTTTGTGTGGGCGCGACCTTTCCGTTTGCAGTGCGGATCTTCGCGAGGCATGAATCGGAAGCAGGGCCCGCAGCTGCGCGCGTATATGCGTGGAATACCGTTGGTGCGATCTGCGGAGCACTCGCATCTGGCTTCGTGCTGCTGACAACCCTGGGCTTTGCGGGAACCCTGTTCCTGGCTGTTGGTCTCAACCTGTTTCTGGCACTGGCGACCGCGGGCCTCACGCGCCCCGCCTTGCGGATCGTCGCCGGCGCGGCAGCGACATGCCTGGTTGTTCTCGCCATTCGCCCCCCGGAGACCCCGTGGGAGATCTTGCGGTACAGCGGCCCGGGCGGATCGAGATGGGAGGGCGATATCGCCTACTACGGCGTGGGCCGCTCGTCGACCGTGTTGCTCTTTGACGAGGGCAACGGCTGGCGACTCGTTTCGAATGGTCAACCCGAATCGACCATCCTTAGACCCAGCCCAATACCCGAACGCTTCATCACTGCGCGTTGGTTGGGGATGCTGCCCTCCTTGTTGCGCCCGGACGCTCGCTCCATGTTGATGATCGGCTTGGGAGGCGGGCTGTCGCTCGAGGCGGCCCCTTCCTCGATCGAGAGCATTCACGTGATCGAATTGGAGCGCGAGGTCGTTCACGCACATCACGCCCTCGAGGCGCTGCGCGGTGTTTCTCCAATATCCGATCCGCGCGTGCAGGTGGTGGTCAACGACGCGCGCGGCGCTCTGATGCTCACGGATGCCCGATTCGACGCGATCGTCTCCCAACCATCTCATCCTTGGACGGCAGGCGCCTCTCACCTCTACACCCGAGAGTTCTTTTCACTCGTCTCGGACCACCTGGAACCGGGCGGCGTGTTCGTGCAGTGGATAGGACTCGCCTTTGTCGATGAAGCTCTACTGCGGAGCATCGTCGCGACATTTCTCGAGGTCTTTCCGGAGGTGGCTGTCTTCCGGCCCGTTGTGGGAGCTGTTCTCTTCGCGGCATCGAACGCGAAATTCGATCCCGTGATGACATCGGCGCTCGCGCTCGCGGCGTCTCCATCGGACTATTCGCGTTATCGCATCTGGCGGATTGAAGATTTTCTCGCTGGATGGAGCCTCGATCTGAAGGGCACGCGGAGTTTCGCCGAAGGCGCAGCCGTCAACACAGATGATCGCAATCAATTGGCGACGCGGTCGGCGGGACTCGGCAACCAGGCGCTCCGCGTCCGGCGTGCCAATCAGATCCTGTCGCATTTTGACCCGCTTCCTTCGGTAGCAGCCGAATTGGAAATCACCTATCTGGTGCAACATCTGGCGGCCCGAGGGGAATTGGGGCGTGCAGTCAACCTGGCAAAAAGCCAGCGGAATTCGACGCAACGAATGACGGATCTAGGCTGGGCGGCGAGTGGCGAATCCCCAGGCCGTGCAGCTGCTCACTTCCGCGCCGCTCTCAAGCGTGATCCAACCTCTCAGTCGGCGCGCTTCGGGCTTTTATTGACGCAAAGACGCGCCGTCGAAGCAAGCAACCAGGAAGCACTCGAGTTGGCGGAACCACTAGAGGGAGCGGCATCGGCGGTGGTCGCAGGCTGGCGCCTGGCGGCTGCGGAGGAATGGTCGGCGTTGCGCGAACTCGAGTCCGAACTCGCATCCGCCGAACGGATCGATCTCGCCTACCAGGATGCTCAGCGCCTGCGCGTCCAATGGCGCACCGCGAGTGACGACCCCGCGTTGCACGATGAGGCGAGGGAGATCGTCCACGATCTCCTTCGCATCAGCACGCTCCCATGGGATCTGATCCTCGGCGCAAAGGCTTTCGCCGTTGCAAATCGAGACAACGACGCGCTCCAGATATTGGATGCTCTCAGCAGTCGGCGCCGCAAACCAGGGTTGGTGCGTGCGGGAGTCGAACTGATCGACGCACTCCCCCCAGAGGTCGACGAAGGCCAACGGGCGGCGATTCGCAATCGGCTCATCAGACGACAGAGGCGACGGCGCGCGGAAGTTCCCGTCGATGATGGCTGATGTTCACTCGGACTCGTCCTGGATCTGGCGAGCCCGCCTGCGCAGCCACCAGACCAGAGATCCGATCAGCAGTATCGGAAGTGCGGTCAGTAACCCCGCAGTCGCAATGAAAGCGATGCGCGTTTCATCCTCGCGTCCCGTAAAACACACCGCGCAAGCGACTGCCATTTTCGGCACGAGCCAGAGCGCCGTCGAGATCATCACCACAAGAGCGAGCTTCATCCTGATCACAGATACACCATGAAGTAGAGAACGGGCCACAATCCCACCACGAAATACCAAAAGACCTGACTGGCGACAAAACTGCCGGGTGCGAGTCGCCCTCGCGAGAGTTTGAACGCCGCCCAGCCAAGGGTCGCCAGTCCAGCGATCGCATGGAGGCCGTGCATGCCGACGATCAGGTAGAAGAAACTGCCGTGATTGCTCGAAGTCAGCGTCAGCCCCTGGCGAATCAGGGAAATCCACTCATACCCCTGAGCCGCAACAAAAAACGCGCCGAGCCCCATGGCGGTGAAGAGCGGTCGCTTTGCGAGATTTCGGTTGCGCGCATATCTGTTGTTGGCGACGAAGAGAAAGCCCGCGCTCGCGAGCAGCGCAGCGGTATTAAACGCTGTCGCCTCGACGGGGAGTCTCGGCTGGCCGGGGGGCGGCCAGCCGAGCGCCCCGGCCTTCACGATCGCAAATGCGCTCATCAAC
>Ga0209987_10000783_pt1 | contig 16827 bp, 13 predicted proteins | sample N074metaG_FD_182134 | JGI IMG/M metagenome (GOLD analysis project Ga0209987, IMG submission 182134) | Deep subsurface microbial communities from Kermadec Trench to uncover new lineages of life (NeLLi) - N074 metaG (SPAdes) (version 2) | ecosystem: Environmental > Aquatic > Marine > Ocean trench... | reverse complement strand
GACGGTTCCGGTCGCGGTGCGCTCGACCTCGACCTGCTTTTTCTGTTGCTTCCAGTACTTCTTTGCCGTCGCCAGGTCCGAGAGAGCGTCGGCGGCCGTGGTCTTCGTGGGCGTAGGGTCTTCGCTCGAACTGCAGGCTGTAGTAAGTCCCAGCAGACCGCAGCAGCTGAGGAGCACCGACAGGCGGAGCATTTTCAGGGGGGCGAAGTGGTGCACCTAAGCAGGATAGCAGAACGATTCTTGTGCGCGGGCGCTGCTTTTGGCTCGATTCCAGCCGGACCTTGTGCGCATCGATTCACACGGAGAGGCTGCCTCGATTCGGGACGCTCGCCGTCGATGGCCAACCGGGGTTCGACGACGACACTGCCATCGATAGAGAAGATCGTTGGGTGCGCTGCCACGGTCGGCCAGCGTTGCTGTTCAGCCGTCGTCGAACAGGCTGATCCTGGGCTCCTGGTTCGCGCTGACGCGGCCACGGATCATTCCGGCAGTGGTCCACGGCATGGCGATGCGCCCGCTGCCATCGACTGCGATCAGGCCGCCTCTGCCGCCGCAGGCCTCTGCCCGTTCCAGCGCTCGCCGCGCGGCGCTCTCGAGATCGAGACTGGCCAGGCGCATGCCGGCGTCCACTTCGTGGGCCACGGCAGCCCGGATGAAGGCTTCGCCGTGTCCCGTCGCCGAGACCGCGCAGGTCGCATCGTCGGCCCAGGTCCCCGCACCGATCACAGCGGAGTCGCCGACCCGACCGGGAAGCTGGTTGATGAGTCCTCCGGTCGAGGTTGCGGCTGCCAGGTGCCCGTCGAGGTCCAGAGCCACCGCCCCGACGGTGCCTCGACCGTCATCGTCTTGCGTCGACGCGTCGTGGTCGAGGCGGATGCGCGATTGGGTCCGGGCGCGATCGAGCTGTCTACGCCGCTGCGCGGTGACGAGCGACTCGGCCGGGACGGTCTCGAATCCCTGCTGGCGGGCGAAGGCGGCGGCTCCTTCGCCAACCAGCAGCACATGCTCTCCCCGATCCATCACGCGTCGGGCCACCGAGATCGGGTGCAGCACCGAAGCGAGACAGGCGACGCCGCCCGCGGCGCGATTGCGACCATCCATGATCGACGCGTCCAGCTCGACGCCGCCGGTGGAAGTCAGGACGGCGCCGCGACCGGCGTTGAAGAGAGGGTGCGCCTCGAGTCTCCGCACCATGGCCTCCACCACGTCGACGGATTCCTCGCCAGCGCTGAGACGGCTCCGGCCTTCTTCGAGACACGCCTGGAACTCCTTGCGTATCGCCGGCTCGCGCGCCGTGCCGCGCCGGATGTTCCCGGCTCCCCCGTGAAGGGCCAGGGCGAAGTGCCTGCGTTCGGTCACTCGGGCTCGACCCGCAGCGTGAGACTGTTCAGCTCGACGATGCGGACCTGGGTGCCGGCGCCGATGGCGCTGGCCCCGGCGACCAGGAGCGCCTGCCAGCGCTCCGGCCCGACTCGCACGTAGCCCACTTCTCCAGGCACCAGCTCGCTCTGGGTGGTTGCCACGGAGCCGATCAATGCGTCGGGGCCGTTTTGGCTGCTGTGATTGTCATAGGCGACGCGCGTGACGGGAAAGAACGCCAGATCTTTCGCCACCCACATTGAGAACAGGCCCCAGGCGAGCGGCTCGGTCAGTTGATCCCAGCGAACCAGGGTCCCAAGCACGATCCCGGCGACGAACATGCCGGGAAGCTGGAAGATCATGTAGCGAAGAAAGATCCGCACGCCGTGTCTCAACTCATTTCTCGCGTCGCCAGCGCTACAGGCGCCGGGAGCCGTTCTCGATCGCCTTCTGGCTACTCCGGGTCAGCGGAACGTAGCCGTCGCCGTCCTCGTCCCGGACCCAGATCGGGTCGGACACGATGCGGAGGTCGAAGCCTTCGCGCTGAAGGCCGACCTTGCGAAGCTTGAACGTGCTGGTCATGTCCGGCTTTGCGATGACGCGGATGAAGACCGGAGCCGCGTAGGCCGGCATCCTGTCGCTCACGTAGCGGCCGAATGCGGTGGCATCGAAGCTCACGCCGGGGTCGAGCACCAGGGCCGCCATGCCCGCGCGTCCGTCGGCGGCTTCGACGCGCACGCCGTAGACGTTGGCCTGCTCGATTCCCGGGAAGCTCGACAAGTGTTCGGCGACCTCCTGGGTGGAGACGTTCTCGCCCTTCCAGCGGAAGGTATCGCCGATCCGGTCGAAGAAGGAGTACCAGCCTTCGGGATCCACCCGCAGCAGGTCGCCGGTCTTGAACCAGGCGTCTCCCTTCTCGAACACGTTCCGCATGATCTTCTTCTCGCTGGCCTCGGCGGACGTGTAGCCTTCGTAGCGGCCGAACGTGCCATCGGTGATGCGACCGATCAGCTCGCCCGGTTCGTCCGGATCGCACTCGATGCAGAACCCCTGCTCGTCGCGGAGCGGCTCTTCGCGTTCGATGTCGAAGCGGATCAGGCGGCTGTTGCTGAAGCGTTTTCCCAGCCGTCCGCCTGGAATCCGACCGACCACACCGGGCCGCCCGTCGGTGTTTACGAAGAAGGTGTTGCTCTCGGTCGCACCGTAAAACTCGATGATGTTTTCAAGACCGAAGCGGTCACGGAAGCTCTTCCAGATGTCGGTCCGAAGGCCGTTTCCGATGGCAAAGGTCACCTTGTGGTCGCGGTCGTCAGCGCGCGGCGGCTGGTTCAGCAGGTAACGGCAGAACTCGCCGATGTACTGGAAGTGGGTCGCATCGAATGCGCGGCAGTCGTCCCAGAAGGCGCTGGCGCTGAACTTGCGCCGCAGCGCGAGTGTGGCCCCGGTCGCGAGCACCGCGCCCACCTGCATCGTGCCGCCGGCCGAGTGGTAGAGGGGCAGGGCGCAGTAGTGGACGTGGCCCGGATCCATGCGCAGCAGCAGACCACACAACATGCCGACGCCGAAGAAGCGGAGGTGGCTGAAACGCGCCGCATTGGGCAGCCCGGTCGTGCCTGACGTGTAGATGTAGAAGAGGTCGTCGCCCGCCCGGACCTCGTCGCGCACGCTCGGGTGCGGGTTCTCCTCGGAGCAATCTTCGAGCCCCTCGTCGAGGTCCAGGACGCCGTCGGCTGTGGGCGCGCCCTCAGCCGAGGGCGGCGCAGCGGCGGCGTACGGGTCGGCCTGACGCCAGATCCGCAGCGGTAGATCGAGCGCGCGCACCGCTTCGGAGACGTTCTGGAGGCATTCGTCGCCCACGATCACGGTCTCAGCGCCCGCCGTCGAGAGCGCATGGGCGAGTGCCTTGCCGGTCAGGTTGTGGTTGATCAGCGCCGTCGTGGCCCCGGTCTTGGCGATGCCGGCCCACGCGATCAAGAACTCGGGACGGTTCTCCATCACCAGCGAGACGACACGGCGAGGCCGGATGCCGTTTCGCAGGGCCCAACCGGCGACCCGGTTGGCCCGGGCATTGAGCTGCGCATACGTAAGCACCTGCATTGGCGCGTCAGACGCGTGCCCGGAGATGCCGGCCTCGCGGAACTTCACATAGGGCCGATCGCCGTGTTCCAGGGCGCGGGCCTCGATCAGGTCGGCGACCGTGTCACTGCACTCGGGCCGAAGTCGACGAGCCTGGGGCAGCAGCATCAGGGCGCGACGCGCGAAATCGATGCGGCCTGCCATGGAGGAAAGACTATCATGCTCCGACCATGGGCAAGTCCGTGCACGCGCTCCCATTCCCGCTGGCCCTTCGGGTGCTGCGGACCCTCGGAGTGCTGCTGACTCTCCCCGTGCTGTTGTCGGCCTGCGGCCCCGCCGAAGAGATCTCCGACGCGCCGCTGAACTTGGTCGTTCTCACCCTCGACACGGTGCGCGCCGACGCCTTGGGCGTCTACGGTCAGAAGCTGCCCACGACTCCCAACATCGACGCCATGGCAGCTGACGGCATCGTCTTCCGGCAGGCCGTCACCTCGGCGCCGAGTACCTTCCCCTCCCACTCGACGCTCTTCACCGGCAAGCAGCCCTATGTCCACGGCGTCCGGGCCAACGCCGGCTACGTGCTGTCGGAAGAGAATGTCACCCTGGCCGAGGTGCTGCGGGCGGAGGGTTATCGCACGGGTGCCGAGATCGCGGCCCCCGTGCTGGCCCGGAGCCGTCACCTGGATCAGGGTTTCGAGGCGTATCACGACCCGGTGACGATGGAGACCGGACTGGAGAGGATGGATGCCGGTACGGCCGATCTGCGCCAGAACAATCGCGATGCCGAGGACATCACCGAAGCGGGAATCGAGTTCATTCGCGCTCATCGAGATTCGCCGTTCTTCCTGTGGCTCCATTATTTCGATGCCCATCAGACCCATGATCCACCGCCGGAGTTCCGTTCCCGAGTGGCTGGCAGTCAATACCTGGCCGAGGTCGCGCGCATTGATCACCAGCTGGGCCGTCTGATCGATGAGATCGAGAAGCTCGGTTTGCGCTCTCGAACCCTCGTCGTAGTGACCGCGGACCACGGCGAGGGGAGTGGTCAGCACGGCGAGGCCACGCACTCCTTCTTCGTCTACGACTCCACGATTCGCGTGCCCCTGATCTTCTGGGGCCCCGACCTGATTCCGCGCGGCCGCCAGGTCGACGCGCTGGTTCGACTGGTCGACGTCATGCCGACCCTGCTCGGCCTGCTGAAGCTGGAGGTTCCTGGAGGCTCCCAGGGCGTTTCGCTTGAACCGCTGCTGGCCGACCCCGAGGGCGACCTGGATCTGGTTGCGTACGGGGAGTCCGTGGAGCCGACCACGTCGTTCGGATCGAGTGTCTTGCGGTACGTCCGTCAGGGTCGGTGGAAGTACATCCACAAGGTCGACCTCGAGCTCTACGACGTCGAAGCCGACCCGCGTGAACTCGACAATCTCGCCGCAGAACATCCGGAAATCGTCGAGAGGCTGCAAGGTCTTCTCGAGGCGATGATTCGCGAGGCGCCCGCAAAGCCAGGAGATGCGGAGGTGCAGATGGACGAGGCGACCCTGATTCAGCTCCAGGCACTGGGCTACGTGGGCGGAGCAGCGGCCGAGGGTCTCGAAGACGAGGTCGCGGCTCTGGAAGTGCGGGGGCCCGATCCTGCCACGCGTGTCGAAGACGTCCGAAAGCTCGCGATGGCCTATGGCCAGCTTCTCTCGGAACACGCCGACAACGCCGAGCGGCTCTTCCGTGAGGTGGTGGAGAACAATCCCGGCAGTCCCTCTCCACTCGATGGTCTGATCAAGGCGGTGCAAGCCCAGGGCAAGGACGACGAATCGATCGTGCTGTTGAGGCGTGCCATCGAGTTCGATTCTCCCAAATCCGTCGAGCATGCAATCCGACTCGCCGGAATACTGCGCCAGCGCAACGAGCTGATCGAAGCCCAGGTGCTTCTGAGGGGTGTCCTCGTCGCCGATTCCTGTGTTGTCGTCGCCCGACTCCAGCTGGCCGAGATTCGCCGGCAGGAGAAGGACTACGCAGCGCAGCGGGCGGTTCTCGAGGATGGGCCAGCGGATTGTGCCGGGTCGGTGAAGGTCCGGAACGCCATCGCCTACTTGCTTTCGACTTCGCCGGCCGACGACGTGCGCGACGGGGTGCGCGCACTCGAACTCGCCCAGGAGGCGGTACGCGAGACCGGCGGGCAGCACCCGGATTACATCGACACCCTGGCCTGCGCCTACGCCGAGTTGGGGCAGTTTGGAGCGGCGCAGCAACAGATGCGCCAAGTCTTCTTACTGGTCGAGGGCCACAAGGTTCCCGACGAATTGCGCGAGGTCTACGAGCGGCACCTGGCCCGGGTGAAAGCGGGCGAACCGATCCGGGAGCCCTGAACCGGGATCGCACACAGCGGACACCGCCACGGCCTCCCACTCCGGCCCGCGGACCCCGATACCGACCCGATCGATGCCGGAGCCGAGGTCTGGGGATTCGTCCGACGCTTCTCCCAGAGCGTCCCTCAGGGTCAACCCGAGTTGCCGGTCGGCCGATAGGGGGTGGATTCCATCTCGCTGGAGGGGATCTACCCATGGCAGAGCGCGTCCATACTTTCGTCGTGATCAAGCGCGGGGGAAAGAACGAGAAGATCGTGGTGTTGGATACGCAGGACCTGTCGGTGGGCCGGGCGCCCGAGAACGATCTGGTTTTGGAGGACGCCGAGCTGTCGCGCAAGCACGCAGCCTTCCGGCGCACCGAGTCGGGTTGGGTGGTCCAGAACTACAGCAACTCGAACCCGACCCTTGTGAACGGCGAAGCCGTGACATCCCTTCCGATCAAGAGCAAGGACGTCATCAAGGTGGCCGACACCGAACTCATCTACTATCAGGTCGCCAAGAACCCGGTGACCCTGGGCTTGCCGGTCGACTACGCGTCCCAGCTCAAGGACTTCGGTCCCAATCTAGGCGTAGACGGCGAAGCGACGATCCTGGGCGATCTCGACGCACTCGGCGGTGGCGGCGGCGACGACGACTTCGTGGTGGGTCCCATGAACAACTTCGCCGACGCTCTCGAAGACGTGGAGCCGCCCGCGTCGAGTGGGCCACGCAACCTCGATCTCGAGTTGGCCGAGGACGGTCTCAAAGATCTCGATCTCGATCCGGCGACTCCGGCTCCGGCCGCCGCGGCTACGCCGGCACAGCCGGCCCTGGAGGCGTGGACGCTCGACGAGAAGCCCGCGTCCGGCACGCTCTCGGTGCATCTCGAGATCCAGGGCTTGACGGGCCCCCAGCGCGCCTCAATCGAGGCGCTGCTCGGCAAAGTGATCGATCTTCCCAAGCTGCGAATTCGGCTGAAGGGCGACGACCTGGGCTGACGAGGTCCCCGAGCGGCCCGCGGATCCGATAAGGTGTGCCGCGGGATGCGTGGCGTTGGGAGCATGAGCGGGGTAGCCGTCTTGGCCGCGGCACTCTGGCTGATGGCCTGTGCGGCGGGGGGTGGCTCGCCGAGTCCGCAGGGTACGCCGAGTGCGGCCGCTGCGGAGGCTCCACCGCAGTCGGGCGAGAAGCGACCCGGGAGCTTCCCGAGCCCCGACCAGCTGGAGAAGCTCGGCGACGAACCCGCGCCCGAGAACCTCTTCAGCCTCAACGTCGAGCCCGTCGACGAGTGGAAGCTCGCCGGGCCGTTCCCGGAGCAGATGGCGTCTGTTCCGTATTCGGATCCGAACGATCCGTGGAGTGCGCTGCTCGAAGCTGCCGCGCGGCATCGGGCCGGGCTCGTGGTGCCGACCGAAGCCATGTATTGCGTGGCGCGTGAGCTGGGTCGCTTCTACCTGGCGCACGGCGCCCAGCCGACCGACAGCCTGCGAGATTTCCTGACCACGCGCTGCAACGCGGCCGTCTCGCACGTTGGACTCGCCTATGTCGACGGAGCCGTGAAGCCCAGGCATCACGACGCCACGATCTACGGGTACTGGCGCGAGTCGGTGATGGACCTGATTCACAAGAGTCTCGCTGGCGGCCCGCGGTCGGTGGGAATCTGGTACGGACGCGAGGCGGGCCACGCGGTTGTGATGCTGGCCTATGGCCATCGGAACGCCCGGGTCGAGCCGCTGTCCCCGTTCGCCGATGAGCACGGGCGCATCGAGATTCGCGGCGAAGTACTGGAGCCGGTCAATCAGGTACAGGCGCTGGTGAACCGCGGTGACTTCGGGGTCGAGCCGTGTGAGCGACTGACCGACGTCGAGGCACCGCTCTTTCACTTCATCTGCCGGCTCGAACGGAACGATCTCTACGCCCGGATCAGCGTGAGCTACTCACCACCGGGGCGCCTGCTCCAGAAAGTGGCGCTCTCGGTGATGGCTTGGCCGGGAACCCGGACGACCGAGACCTATCATGCGCCACGCTATGTGGATCCCCATCCCCTGTCGTCGGCGGAGAAAGCCTCCGAGGATTTCGTTTCGCTCTTGAACGAAGTCCGCCGTGACGCAGACCTCGATCCCCTGGAACTCGATCTCCGGCAGTCCCAGGTCGCATCCAAGCTGGCGCCACACTTCTTCTCTGCGATTTTCCAGAACACGCGCGTGATGACGGCCGACCTCATCGTGCTCGGGATGATGGCCGGCTGGTATGTGGACGGCATTGTCGAGAGCGGGCACTTCACGGCCGGCTGGGTGATGCACTCGAACGATCTCGGGGCGCTGCTGTCCACGGCACTCGAGCGACCGGCGGCGCGAGAAGCGCTGCTGGCCGACGATGTCGAACGCATCGCGATCGGGTCGATGGTGGAGACGCGTGAGGGCCACCAGTCCCTGGCCGCCATCTTCGGGACCTATGCCCTCTTCGCGGCCGAGTCCCACGATGCCATGTCGCTCCGGGTCTTCCAGAAGATCGAGGACGAGCGCCGCGCTCGCGGCTACCAGAGTCCGGAGCGCTTGATCGACGTGGCCGGCCCGTGCCAGCGGGCCGCAGCACGTGTCCACGCCGGCGGCGACCAGACCGACGCCCTGAACGACCTGCTCCGCCAGAGCGCTGATATTCTCCAGCGCCCGGTCACCGGCTGGATCGCCGAGGTTCGGGACATCGAGACGCTGCAGATTCCCCTGGAGTTCATTTCTCGTCCGTCACTGGGCGTGGCGGTGTCGGTCACCCACCGACGGGTTCCCGGAGAGGCGTGGGGAACCTACGTGGTGATGTTGGTGGTTGCCGATCCCGAGGCGTTCGGCGCCTGAAGTCCACCGGCGCGGCGGCGCAGCTCGCGAGACCATGCCCAGCCCAGGAAGCGCTCTACGCCGCGCACCACGTGGGTCGTGCGCAACGAGTGGAAGATCTCGAATGCGTGCTGTGCGCCCGGGATCTCGGCATAACAGACCGGCTGCTGCGACGTCGCGTGGAGGCGCCGATGGAAAAGCCTCGCCTCTTCGACCGGTGTCAGACTGTCGTGGGTGCCTTGCACGATGAAGAAGGGCGGTGCGTTTTGGTGGATTCTGTGGAGTGGAGAAGCTTTCTCCCATTCCTTTCGGTGTGTTTCGAGTGATGTCTTCATGACGTGCTTCTGGAGGAACTCGATCAGTCCATCGTGGAGCTGTCGTCCGTGGGTGTTGGTGAAGTCATAGACGCCGTAGAACGGGACGCAGGCCTGTACGCGGGTGTCCTCGTCCTCGAAGCCGGGCTGCCACTCGACGTCGTTGCCGGTCAGTCCGACCAGCGACGACAGGTGCCCGCCCGCTGAGCCGCCGGTGGCCACGATGAAGTCGGGGTCGCCGCCGTAATCGGCGATGTGGTTGCGGACCCAGGCCAGGGCCCGTTTCACGTCGATGATGTGATCGGGCCAGGTAGCCCTTGGCGACAGCCGGTAGTTGATCGAGACGCACACCCAGCCGGCCCGGGAGAGCTGCAGCATCAACGGCAGGGCTTGGTGCCGCTTCTGGCTGATGACCCAGGCACCGCCATGGATCTGGAACAAGACGGGAGCGCCCTGGGCGCCGACCTTGGGAACGTACACGTCGAGCAGGCCGCGAAAGCCGTGCTCGGGCGCATACGGGATGTCGGCGTGTCGCTTGACCTCGGGGTCGAGCAGCAGAAAGGGAATCAGCCTCCGGCCCGGCCGGAGCGGTCGCTCCATCGCCTTGGCCACTTCCGGCTCGATCTCGTCCCGGTAGGTCTCGCCGAGTCCGTCCTCCAGGGCGAGTTCGATGGCCGGTGCGGCGTGGTGCGAGATCACGGCCAGGCCGAACAGGCCGATCCAGGATGCGAGGGTGATGCCCAGGCCCAGCCAGCCGGGCCAGGCCTCCAGGGCGCCGGCCCACACGAAGAAGACGGTCGCGATCAGCTGCCAGGCGAAGTGATGGGAGGAGAGCTCGGAGGTGAGCCAGCCCGCGAGGAAGCTCGGCCCCGTCAGGCTTCCGCGAACCCGTGCGGGCAGGTAGGCGTTGAACGTGAACCACGCTCCGACGACGGTCACAGCAAGAAAAAACCACGGCATCTCGAGAGTCTGCCAGAGCGCCAGCTTTCGTGTCGCATCGACCCCCAGTCGCCCAGGGGCTCGGGTAACCTCACAACATGAGTTCGCGCCGCTATCAGCTACAGGATCCGGAACTGAACCAGTCCGTTGAGGACCTGGTCGAGCGCGCCAGCGAGCTCTACGGCGTCGAGGTCGGCGCTGAATACGTGCGAGAGATCCTGGTGACAGGGCTCCGGCTGCTTCACGACGGTGCCGCGCCCTCCGATATCCGGCTCACGAACAACGCCCTGAAGGAGCTGAGACACGCCTTCCGCGTGTTTTCGCCCTATGCCCATCACCGAAAGGTCGCCGTCTTCGGCAGCTCCCGCACCAAGGCGGGATCGCCGGACTGGGAACAGGCCCGGCTGTTCGCAGAGAAGATCGTGCTTGCCGGCTGGATGGTCATCACCGGCGCGGGCAGTGGCATCATGGCGGCGGCCCAGGGCGGCGCCGGGCGCGAGGCGTCGTTCGGGGTCAACATCCGCCTGCCCTTCGAGCAGGCCGCCAACGAAGTGATCGCCGACGACCACAAGCTCATCAACTTCCGATATTTCTTCACGCGCAAACTCATCTTTGTGAAGGAGGCCCATGCCATCGCGCTCTTCCCCGGCGGTTTCGGCACCCACGACGAGGGCAACGAGGCGCTCACCCTGATCCAGACCGGCAAGGGCGAGATCCTGCCGGTGGTGTTCATCGACCGGCCCGGTGGCAGCTACTGGAAAGACTGGAGCGCCTACGTCAACACCCATTTCTACGAAGAAGGCTTCATCAGTCCCGAAGATCTCAGTCTGTTCAGCGTCACCGACGACGTCGGCACGGCGATCTCCGAAATCTTGAACTTCTACAGCAACTATCAGTCGAGTCGCTGGGTTCACGACCGTCTGGTCTTGCGTGTCCACCAGGCTCCGAACGACGAGGAGCTGGATCAGCTGAACGCGGACTTCAAGGACATTGTCGTCGAAGGTGAGATCGAGGTGAGCGAGGGCCTGCCGCAGGAAGGCGGAGAAATGGCGGAGCTGCCGCGGGTCGTGCTGCGCTGCGGTCGGGGCAAGCGGGGCCGGATTCGGCGCCTGATCGATGCGTTGAACGAGCTGGTACCCCACGTTTCGTCGCCGCCCGCCGAAGCCAGCCCCCCTGAAATCCTACCCGAGCCGATGCCCGATTCCGCAGAGACTGCCGAGGACGCCGAAGACTGACGGTCCCGTGCCGTGATCGGACGGCCGGGCATCCGCGCGGGCTCGCTGCGGTTCAACCGCAGGGCTGGGGCGCTTTGGGCGCCGGCCCCAGGTGGACCAGACGGTCGCCGGTCCATCGCATGACCTGGTCGCGGGCCTCGACGCGATCCCAATCGAAGTCCGCCAGCAGCTCGCGCGGTGTGCGTGGAGCGTCATCGTCGGTCAATCCGGCAACGTGGGCGAGGAGACCGCACAAGGCGTCGGCTGCGACGTGGCGCTTGAGCGAGTGCCAACCGACGGCGCCGTGAAGCTTGGCGAGCTTGTCCCCGTCTTCCTCCAGCAGCAGGAGATGGTGGCGCATCACGGGCTCGGGCAGGCCGAGTGCGCGCTGCAACACACGATGGATGGCGGTGCTGGACGCCAGGTCGCGACCACGGACGATCCGGGAGATTCCGTCTTCGGCGTCGTCGACTACGACGGCCAGGTGGTAGGCGAAAGTTCCGTCCCGTCGGAGCAGTACGGGATCCCCCATGGCGTCGAGCGGGTTCTGGGAAAGGTCGAGCCCGGATTCATCGCTGATTTCGATCCGTCCAGCCGGGAGTCGCAACCGCAGCGCTTCGTTCGTGTCGCGCCATCCGTTGGCGGTCAAGGGTCGCTTGCGACAAGTCCCTGGATATCGAAAGCCACCATCGGCCGCGGGGAGAGCCGAGCGGCGGATCTGGGCGCGACTGCACCTGCACGGATAGAGCAGGCCGGCTCTCGCCAGACGGTCGAGAGCCGCCTCGTGTGCTTTGCGCTGATGGCTCTGGATGGCCTCGTCGTCCCAGTCGAATCCGAACCAGTGAAGCGCCGCGCGCATGTCGTCTGCGAACTCGGGCGTGCAGCGTGTGGTGTCCACATCCTCCAATCGAAGCCGGATCCGAAGACCGCGCTGGCGCGCATCGAGCCAACAGAGCAGGGCGGCCAGCAACGTACCCGGATGAGCCGGTCCCGATGGGGTCGGTGCAAATCGGCCGACTCGGCTGGCTTGAGCGTGATGGGTTATCACGGCTTGAGGCGGTCTGCGGCCCAGCCGCCGGGAACCGTGCCGTCGATGCTGACCTGACGCTCCTGAAAGCGCCATCCCGCGTCGGTTCGCCGATAGCGGTCGACGTAGCGACCCCAGTGATCGAGGCCCGCATCGGTCAGGACCTGGTAATAGCAGCGCCCTCGGGCTGCGTCGGGATCCAGCACGTCGATCTGATGGGTCGCGGTGAAGTGTCGGATCAGGCGCCCGCCGGGTCTGCGGCCGTTGCCGATCGCGACGGATTCGAAGAACACTCGGATGTTCTCGCGTCCTTGATGGGTTCCGTCGGGCACCACGAGGACGGCGTCGTCGGTGAAGAGTTCCAGCATCGTCTCGAAGCGGCCGGCGTCGCCGCTTGCATTGTAGCGGGCGACCAGGTCCCGGATGCTCTCTCTCGCGACGAGTTCCCACGTCTCCATGCGGCTGCCTGCTCGGATCCTACTGGTTCGGAGCCGTGAGGCTTGGCGTTACGATCGTGCCCGGCAGCGTGCCACGATTGATGCCGATGCGGATCGGTGCGTCTGGACGCGTGCGATCGAAGATCAGGAAGTCGGTGAGTCCATCGCCGTCCAGGTCGCCGAGTCGCAGTGAACCGTTCGTGTCGAGCTCCTGCCGCAAGTCGCGGGTCGCGAAGGGTTTCTTGCCGCCGCCGAGATAGATCTCGATGGCCTTGCCGTCGCCGGAGCTGATGCGATCGGGCAGGCCATCGCCGTTGAAGTCGGCCGAGAGAGTTGGCACGAAGCCCCGAGGTTCGAAGATGTCGAGTCGAATTCCCAGATCGAGCTTCGATTTGTGGGCCGCCGGGACGGCGTACACCGTTTCTGCGTCGGGAACGAAGATCGAGATCTCGATGTCGATGGCCTCCTGCACCAGCAACTCGATGATTTCGAGCACCGTCATGGGAATTCGAGCCTGGATCAGCTCCGGCAGACCGTCGGCGTCCAGGTCCGCGAACTGGTACGAGATCCACGCATCCTCATCGAGAAACTTCTGATCCGGATTTTCGAGGTCCCAGCGGCCATTCTTGTTCAGGTGGAACGTGGTCTCCGATTTGGCATTCAGGAAGCCTCCCGTCGTGTAGGTCACCAGTAGATCGATCGCGCCGTCGCCGTTGAAATCGACGGGCAAAACCCGGACGTTGCTGGTGCCACGGATCTGGTCCTCGACGGTGAGTCGACCGAGAGTGAGGCGCAGGTCCGGCTGGCTGTCGAACGAGCCATCCGGGCGCTGCAGGAACACCCGGACCTCGTGGCGATTGCTCGCGATCACGTCGCCACGTCCGTCCCCATCCACGTCACCCACGTCGAGGCGTGGGAAGTCGTAGTACTGCTCGATCTCGTTCTCGCCGATCAACGGTCCCGGACGAGGCGGGATGAAGTAGTTGGCGCGGTGGCCGACTTCGAGTAGGGCGACCAGGCTTCCGTCAGGCTCGAAGATCGCGCATTGACCATGGAGTGGAACCAGCAGGCGAATGTTGGGGCCGATGCCGGTTCGTGCCATGCGCAGCCGGTCGAGACCGCGTTCGTCCGGTGAGGTTCCCAGCGTGAGCCGGTTGGGAACGCCGATCTCCCGCTGCTTCAACTCCCGATTGGCGAAGGAGAGAACCGAGACGCCCGGGCCTCGCAGCAGCAGGATCTCCTGACCGGGTCCATCGGGAAGATCGGCCACGTCGAAGGCAGCGGCTCCCGCGACGGCCGAGCTTCGAATATCCGGCTGGGCCAGCAGGCTCCCGTCTTCGCGCTGGAAGCGGACCTGGAGCTCGCGCCGCTCGTTCGGGGGAACGCCGTCGAGGGAGACCGAGAAGAGGTCGGTCCTCCCGTCGCCATCGAGGTCGGCGAACTCGGCCGCCACAATCCGGCCGCTGCCCGGTAGCTCGGCGATGTCGAAGGCACGCACGTCGGCGCGAGCCGGCGCGAACGCGAGGCAGGACAGCCCGATCGCTGCCAGTCCGGATCGGGTTCCGAGGCGGATTCGCATGGCACACCCATATAGCGCGTCTGCTCGGTCGCGTGCGGGTCGACCGTGTTCTGCCTTGCGAAAGCCGAGGCGACTGAGGCAGAGTCTTTCGTTCATGGAGCTCCAGGTTCACGGTCATCCGCTTCACACCCGATCCCTCAGCATCACATTGTATGCAGCCGAGGCCGAGTCCATGCGCGTCAGCGCAGAGCTGGTCGATCTGCGCAAACGCGGCTTCGTGCCCGTGGGCGGTGATCTCCAGCCGGCCGGCATCGTGCACCTCATGCAGCTCGAGGCCGAGGTCGATTTCGCCGCTCGCCGTCTGCGCCGCATCGAAGCGAAACAACCCCGGGTAGCCTTCGAACCGTCGGAGCGAACCGCCGGCGAGAGCTGCCGCGATCCGGCCGGACGCCTCGACGCTCTCGCGGGGGCGGGTCTCGGTGAGGGCTGGGCGCGGGCCGTGGGCGAGCGGGTCGGCGGGCCGCGTGGCTGTACCCACATCCTCACGCTGGCCCAGCTGCTGGGGTCCACCGTGTCCTGGGCCCTGGAGAGCGACGAACTTCGGGACTTCGATTCCGACGCCTGGCCCGAACGGGCGAAGCTCTTTCGCCGCGATCTGATCTTCGACGGCTACTGCGAAGACGGACGGCTCCAATTGGTGGGACAGCTCACGGACCTGGCGTTCCGGCCGGCGGCCGCCGTGGTCGCCCCCCTCGAGCGCTTCGGTGGGTTGTACGAGCTTCGGCTGGTGGCCGACGTGGAGACCGAGCGTTTCTCGATCGCTTCGCTGCGTGCAGCCGATCGGCATCGGAGCATCGAGGGCGTGGCGACGCCCTGGCGAGATCTCGGATCGGACGTGGCCGATCTGGTCGGAACCGAGCTTCGTGCGGGTGTGAGCGCAACGATCCTTCGCCAGCTGGCGGATCGTCCCGAAGCGCAACCGCTGCTCGCTGCGCTCCTCAACCTGACACCCGCCTACTACCAGTGCCTGGCCAACCTGGGCGAGGAGGTGCCGTTCGATGTCCGCCATCGCGCCGACGTGGTCGGCATGGGTGGACTGCCCGGGTCCTGTTATATGTGGCGCACCGACGGGGCTTTGCACCAGCTTCGGACGGAACCGCGCCACCAGAACCGGCATGAACCGGAAGAGGTGAAGTCATGAGACATGCGTTCCGATTTGGAGTCCAGCTTTCGAATCTGCCGGGCCGCGACTGGCGTGACCGGATTGGTTCGATCGAGCGGCTCGGCTATTCGAGTGTCTTCTGGCCCGATCACTTCGGAAGCCAGTGGGAGCCGACTGCGGCGATTGCGGCCGTAGCCGCTGTGAGCGAGCGTCTCAAGATCGGAACCCTGGTGTACGACGTCGACTATCGACACCCGGTGGTGCTCGCCAAGGCAGCGGCGACGATCCAGCTGCTCTCGGGCGGGCGCCATGAGTTCGGCATCGGAGCCGGCTGGATGGAGAGCGACTATCGCGAGGCCGGCATGCGCTACGACCGACCGGGTCTGCGCATCGAGCGACTGGACGAAGCTCTCCAGATCATCCGCTCCATGTGGTCCGAGGACAAGACGAGCTTCGCGGGCCAGCACTACCAGATCCAGGACATTGCCGCGGCCGTAGAGCCTTCCATGGGAACGCCGCCCAAGCTGCTGATCGGGGGCGGCGGGCCGCGCATCCTGCGCCTGGCCGGGCGCCATGCCGACATCGTCGGGATCAATCCCAAGATCGTCGAAGGTCGCGTCACGGCGGAGACGCCGGCCGACCAGGCGCCCGAGCGCGTGCGGCAGAAGGTCGCGTGGGTTCGCGAGGGCGCCGAAGCCGCCGGACGTGACCCGGACGCGATCGAGTTCAATTCCCTCAGCTTCGTGGTCGCCATCACGGACGATCCCAAGGGCCTGCGCGAGGCGCTCGCGCGCAATAGCGGGATGACGCCGGAGCAGGTCGCCGATTGTCCGCTTTTCCTGACGGGCCCCGGCTCCGAGATCCGCGACCGCCTCGAGAAGCGACGCGAAGACTGCGGTATCAGCTACGTGGTCATCCAGGGACGAGACCCCGAAGTGCTCGAGAGCTTCGCCGAGCAGGTGGTGGAGCCGCTATCGGGCCACTGAACCCGGCGCGAGTCGGGGATTTCCGGGTCGGCGTTTTTCAGGTCATTGTTTCCCCAGGTAGACCGAGTACTCGAAGCCGTCGGCGATGTGGAGCGTTGTCGACGCGAAGCCGCGTTCACCGGACTGCATCGACTCGACGTAGGGCCTCAGCGACTTGCGGAAGGTGAAGATGTTGTCGGCCAGCACGACCGAGCCCGGCCGCAGTCGCGGCGTCACCCGCTCGAGCACCGGGATGTAGAGGTCCTTCCAGCCGTCGAGCAGGACCAGGTCGATTGGCTCGGGCAGATCTCGAAGCGTCTCCATGGCGTCTCCGAGGCGGACGTCGGCATGGGCTGCCAGACCGGCTGCCTCGAGGTTCGCCTTGGCCACCTGCACCTTGGAGGCTTCGATTTCGGAGCCGATCACCTCGCCGCTTCCGTTGTCGCGGACCGCGGCGGCCAGGTAGATCGTCGAGATTCCGAACGAAGTGCCGAACTCGACGACCTTGGTAGCGCCGATGGCGCGCGCCGTCAGGTACAGGAACTCGCCCTGCTCCCTGGAGACCGGGAGGTAGAAGTCCTTCATGGCTTCGGGCGTGAGGACATCGAACAGCTTCTGACCGCGCAGCAAGCCGGCGGCAAAGCG
>Ga0209987_10000782_pt1 | contig 16839 bp, 10 predicted proteins | sample N074metaG_FD_182134 | JGI IMG/M metagenome (GOLD analysis project Ga0209987, IMG submission 182134) | Deep subsurface microbial communities from Kermadec Trench to uncover new lineages of life (NeLLi) - N074 metaG (SPAdes) (version 2) | ecosystem: Environmental > Aquatic > Marine > Ocean trench... | reverse complement strand
TTTACCCCTGTCGTGGCTGACTAAAACGTATGGTTTAAAATCTGCACGCTTATGATTATCAAATGAAGCATACACTGTATTTGGATCGTGCAATGAGGCATAGAGACAGCTTACATAAGTTATGTCAGGAACGTCAGGAAACTTTTCAATTTTTCTCCACGTAGTACCGCCGTCTTCCGTTACCTGAACCAGGCCATCATCAGTGCCAACATAAATTAGTCCTTCTACCAACGGCGATTCGGCTAAGGAAACGATGTTACCGTATAAAGATGTTGAAGCATTTTTAGCAACAGCATCCACACTCCATACTTTACCCATTACCTCAAGTTTGTTTCTATCAATCTGTCTTGTAAGGTCATCACTTATTGCTGTCCAGCTATTGCCGCGGTCATCACTTCTGAAAAGTTTGTTCGCAGCAAAGTACAATCTTGTGTGGCTGTGCGGAGAAATTATTAAAGGTGAATCCCAATTCCATCTATATGGCTCTTCATCTTTTCCTTCCTGTGGTTTGATAGAAATTACTTCGCCGCTCTTTTTATCGTAACGTGCCAACCCACCGTATTGATACTGTGTGTAAACTATGTTCGGATCAGTTGGATCGATTGCAGCTTCGTAGCCATCGCCGCCAAGAGTTGGAATCCAATCAGCATTTACTATGCCTTCATTATTAATTGTTTGTGAGGGCACTCCCATACTATTGTTATCCTGCGTGCCGCCGTAAACCCAGTAAAATGGTTCAGAGTTGTCAACGCTAACTCTGTAAAATTGTGTGATGGGAAGATTGCCTTTAAACAACCACGTTTTAGCGCCGTCGAATGTTTCATAAATTCCTCCATCGCCGCCAATTAAAAAGTGATCTGTATTATCCGGGTTTATCCATAATGCATGATCATCAACATGCCTTGCTTTATTACCAACATTATTAAATGTTTTTCCACCGTCAATTGAAACTTTGGTGCGTGTATCCAACGAATAAATTTTATTTACATCTTTCGGATCACAAAATATTTCATTGTAATATTGAGCGCTTGTTGTTTTATAATCGTTTGTCTTTTTCCATGATGCCCCCCTGTTTGTTGATTTATAAAAACCACCTTTTTCACGCGCTTCAATTATTGCGAAAACATAATCGGGATTTACAGGTGAGATGGCGAGACCAATTCTTCCAATATCGCCTTTGGGCAAACCTGATTTTAACTTATTCCATGTCGCACCTGCATCCGTTGATTTATAAATTGCACCTTCCGGTCCGCCGTTAAGTAAAACCCAAACGTGCCGTCTTCTCTGGTAAGATGCCGCGTAAAGAACATCAGGGTTTCTCGGATCCATCACAACGTCGGTTACACCTGTGTTTTCACTGATGTAAAGAACCGAATCCCACGTAGCGCCATAATCAGTAGATTTATAAAGTCCGCGCTGACCACCCGGTCCCCACAAGGGTCCCTGTGCAGCAACGTAAATTACTTTTGAATCTCTCGGGTCAACCAATATTTTAGCAATGTGTTCTGATTTCTTTAACCCAATATTTTTAAAACTTTTTCCTCCGTCTTCCGATCTGTAAATTCCATCACCCCAGGAAACAGAACGCTGACTGTTGTTCTCTCCTGTCCCAACATAAACAACGTGTGGGTTATTAGGATCGAGTGTAACACATCCAATTGAGTACGAATCATATTTATCAAATATCGGTTTCCATGTTGTGCCTGAGTTTGTGGTCTTCCAAACATTACCCGAAGCAACCGCGGCGTAAAACTCATGGTAGTTATTTGGATTAACAGCAAAGTCGGTAATACGCCCGGACGTAATTGCAGGACCAAGCAAACGAAATTTTAATCCGTTAAACGTTGATGATGAATAAGGGTCTTTATCCTTATCTTCTTCTTCATCATCATTTTGTGCAAAGACATAAGTTGATGTAATTAAAACTGCAAGTAAAATGACGAATATCTTTTTGATCATAACAACACCTTTGAAATGGGAATGATTGGATAATGAAGATTTTAGAAAACGCATTTTAAAAATTAGAGAAAGATGAGAAGGAATTCAATATGAATTTGATGAATGGTTTAATTTGTCATTGCGAGCCTGCCTTCCGGCAGACAGGCGATAGCGAAGCAATCTGTTATGTGTGAGATTGCTTCTCCCGCTAAAGCGGTATCGCAATGACTAAAATCATTTGAATGCTGTTACTGATAATAAATAGATTATAAATGTATTAACAGCATCCGCCGCCATCGTAAAAGAAAGTTGATTCTGAAATGAAAATATCATCTCTTACTAAGGATGCAAGATCACCGGCAGTTTTATCGCAAATAGCTAACGGCTGATTCTGCAAAAGGATGTGTCCTTTATTATCGTCAAACAATTCATTTTCACCATAATAAATTGCTGTCTTCCCCGTAAACACACAAGCGCCGTCTTCAGGCATAGGATCTTTTATTGCGCAGATCTCAACGCTCTCGATAAAAATCAATTCATTTGTATCATAATGTTTTGGGTCGAGTAATCGGTAAGGTCTTTTTGCTCTTACTTCAATCGTTCCAAAACCGATTGATGTTAATCTTTTTAAATATTCGTTTAACGGAATAGCGCCGCTTAAACAAAGTGCACGAAGCTGCTCATCATTTTTAAGATTCTCCGGCATTAACTGTTCGCAAACGGGGTCGGAAAGAACCAACCTTCCGCGAGGTTTTAAGACTCGATACATTTCTTTTATTGCTGTTTCAAGTTCTTCATCGTGAAAGATATTGAACAAACAGTTTTGTGCAGCAACATCAATCGTTTCATCTTCTATCGGTAAACTAAGTGCATCGCCTTCTCTTAAATCAACAAACTCTGATTTGAACCAACTGTTGGAACTTTCTGCTTCTACCAGGTTCTCTTTGCATGCATTTATCATTTCAGTAACAGGATCAATTCCAATCACTCCGCCTTCTCTTCTGCTGAAGTAAGCAAATTCTAACACTTCCATTCCGCCGCCAACCCCAACGTAAAGAATTGATGGATTGTTTACGAGATCTCTCGGGTTAACTGTACTGCCGCAACCGTAATTCATCTCAAGCATCTTTCCAGGAATGGTTAAATCAGGTAACTGCCAGATGGGTGTTGTGGTGCAGCACAATCCCTTTTCCGGATTTAATGCGGCTTCTTTATAAACATCTTTGGTTGTTGATAAGTAAGAGTCTCTCATTCTTTATACTTTTATTGTTGTTGTGATTAAAAGTGCTGCCAATTTACATAAAAAGATATTAAAAGAAATAGATAATTCAGGTTTTTGTCTTGCATCAGACATAGTTAACTTTGCCCAAAACAAATAATTAATTGGAGCAAGTAATGAATATTGAAAATTCAGCATTTCTAATAACAGGCGGAAGTGCAGGGATAGGTAAAGCGACTGCAAAAATGTTAACGGATAAGAGAGGGAAGGTTGCTATAACCGGAAGGGATAAATCGAAACTTGAAAAAGTAGCAAATGAAATCGGTGCTTTCCCAATTCACGCCGATGCCGCTAAAGAAGAAGATATTAATAATACATACGAATTATTTTTAAAAGAATTCGGTAAACTTGATTGTTTAATAAACAATGCAGGTATTGGCGGTGGCTGGGGAGAAATAACAAAACTAGATATGAATGCATTTCACAATGTTTATGCAGTAAATGTTTTTGGCGCGGCGATGATGGGAAGCAAAGCTGCGCAGATATTCAAAGAGCAGAATTACGGAAATATAGTTAACATTGCTTCAACCGCTGCACTAAAAGGATATGCGAATGGAACAGTTTATGCCTCATCTAAATTTGCACTAAGAGGAATGACACAATGCTGGCAGGCAGAACTTAGAAAATATAATGTTAGAGTTATACTCATTAATCCAAGCGAAGTTACTACTGCATTTGGAAATTCTGAAAGGAAAGAACGTGAAGAGATTCCGAATAAATTAAGAAGTGAAGAAATTGCACATACTATTGTTTCTACGTTAGCGATGGATGACCGAGGATTTATTCCCGAAGTTACGGTTTGGGCAACTAATCCTTTTTGAATTGAAACAATCCACAGTCATTCCGAAGGAAACTTGTTATTGATATGAGAATCATTAGTAAAGTTAGATTACTGAATATTAAAAAGATTCTTACCTGCCTATGGGACAGGCAGGTAGAATAACAAATGAAAGAAAAGATGGAAGAAAATAAAATCCCCCGATGGCTCAATTGGGCAAGAGAAATTCAGCAGCTTAGCCAAACTGGCTTAGCATTTGCCGTTACCGATTATGAAAAACAGCGTTACAAAAGATTAACTGAAATAACTGCAGAAATTGTTGAGCATCATACTTCGCTTGAAAAAGATTCAGTAGAAAAAGTGATGATGAAGCAGCCGGGATATGCCACTCCCAAAATTGATGTACGAGCAGCAGTTATGCAAGACAATAAGATTCTTTTAGTTCAGGAAATATCAGATGAAAGATGGGCAATGCCAGGCGGCTGGGCTGATGTGGGAGACATTCCTTCAGAAGTTGCAGTAAGAGAAACAAAGGAAGAAAGCGGTTACGATGTAAAGCCAACTAAAGTAATTGGTGTATTTGATGCAAACCGTTTGGGCGGGCAGTTGGAATTTTTTCATGCTTTCAAAATTGTTTTCCTGTGTGAGCTTATTGGAGGTGAAGCTGCGACGAGTGATGAAACTCAGGATGTCAGCTTCTTTAGTTTTGATGATCTTCCACCGCTATCGCTTAACAGAACAAACGATAAACATATAATGGAAATTCTCGCTCATCTGAAAAACCCCCAAAAGTCAGCTTTTTTTGATTAATAAATTGTTGTACACAACATATACAATTTGTATTGTACGAATCCGTTTATTGCTTTATAATGTGGCTGTGTTACTTATAATTGTTCTTAACAGCAAATGATTAATCAATTGAATGTTGCTCATGTAGTTTGTCATGCTGATCTCAGATAATTATATTCATTTATAATCCGGAAGAAAAAGGATATCTAAACCTGCAAGAATATTATCTCCCAAAATTAAAATTAATTAACAGTGCTTTGAGAATTTAAATCTTTGACTAATTACATAAAAATATATTGTTTCATCGTAATATTCATTTTTAATTTTACTTTTTATCTTTATTCCCAAACAGAAAATGTAAAATTCGATCGCATCTCAATCGAACAGGGATTGTCTCAGGCGAGCGTATATACCATAATTCAGGATAAAACCGGATTCATTTGGTTTGGTACGACTGATGGACTTAATAAGTTCGATGGTTACAATTTCACTTTGTACAAGCATAAATCTAAAAATCAAAACTCACTTTCAAATAGTCGTATCACCTCTATTTGCGAATCTTCTGATGTAGATGCAGATGTAATTTGGATAGGTACAATTGATGGGTTAAATAGGTTTGAACCGGTTTATAAAAAATTTACACGCTACTTTCATGATCCTGAAAATCCGAATAGCTTAAGTAACAATCAGATTAACACAATTTATGAAGACCCATCGGGGAAAATTTGGGTTGGGACTGCAGGAGGTTTATCATTATTAATACAGAGTGATTCACTGAATGTTGAATTTGTCAATTTCACTTTTGATTCAGAAGACCCTACATCTTTAAGCAACAATATGGTTTATTCAATTTATGCAGAACCTGATACAACCGAAAGCGTTTTATGGATAGGGACGGCTGATGGATTGAATAAACTTATTCTCCCTGCTGATTACTTTAATGCTGAAACTAAAGTAAATAATTTAAAGTACACCCAAGCTAAATTTATTCGTTACCTGAATGAACCGGGCAATCCGCAAAGTATTAGTAGTAATGATGTTAGAGCTATTTATGTAAATCCTGATGAAAATGAGAATGTAGTTTGGATAGGGACTTATGGCGGCGGATTGAATAAACTTGTTAAAGATAAAGATCGATTCATCCGCTATAAATACAACCCGGGCAACTACAATAGTTTAAGTGATAATTCAATTCTATCAATCCATCAGGACATAGCGGGGAATATTTGGATCGGTACATTCGGTGGGGGATTGAACCGGTTTGATCCTAAATTAGAAATATTTACTCACTACAAGAGAGAGAGATTTAATCCACGCAGCTTGAGCAGTAATGTGATCTTTAAAATTTTTGAAGACAGAGCCGGTGCTCTTTGGATTGGAACTTCCGGTGGAGGCGTTTGTAAATTTGATAGGAATAAAGAAAAGTTCAGGCATTATACTGAGGAGCCTGAAAATCCGAATAGTCTCAGTAATCATTATGTTAAAGCATTCTATCAGGATGCTAAAGGTATAATTTGGATTGGAACGGGAGATGGATTGAACAGTTATGATCCTCAAGGTTCTGGTGAAAACCCAAATTTTAAACAGTATAAATACGAACCCGGCAATCCAAACAGCTTGTTACACAGTATCATTTTTTCAATCTATAATGATCCGCGGCCAAATGGTGGAAAACTTCTGATAGGCACATTACGCGGACTATGTCAACTTAATGTGGATAATAGTTCAAATGTCTATTTTTCAAATTTTAGGAACAATTCGGAATATCCCTATAGCGTAAAATTTGGAAAAGTTATGTCAATTTATGAAGACAGCTATAGTGAATTATGGTTTGGTACAGATGGCGGTTTATGCCGTTTAAATTATGACGATGCGAACATTGGACGTTTCACTTGTTTTAAACATGACCCTGCTGATTCCACAAGCTTAAGCAGTAACTATATAAGAAAAATTTATGAAGACAGCCAGGGTGTGCTGTGGATTGCAACGAAAAAGGGTTTAAATAAATATGATAGATTGAAAGAAAAATTTGTTAGATATATCCACAATCTCGGAAACGGTAATAGTCTGATCAATGATGATGTAGTTACCCTGCACGAAGATAAATTTGGTGAGAGGAAGATAATCTGGATTGCCACTGAAAACGGACTTGATAAATTTAACCCCGAGCTAAATTCGTTTAAGCATTATACTGAGCAGAACGGACTTCCTAACAACACAATTTTGGGAATACTAGAAGATATAGAAGGAAATTTATGGATAAGTACAAGTTATGGATTTACAAAATTTGATCCTGATAATAATACTTTTACAAACTTTGATCTAAGTGATGGATTACAGAGTTATGAATTCAATTACAATGCCTATTTACAGGCAAGAAATGGAGAAATGTATTTTGGTGGTGTGAATGGGTTTAATGTATTCTATCCGGATAGTGTAAGAGATGATAACTATTTTCCGGCTATTGTCATCACTGATTTTCAAATATTTAATAAACCGGTTTTCATTGGAACTAATGGAAAACCAATAGATCAGGAAGAGAAGAAAATAGGACTATTCCTCCATAAATCTATCACAGCAACAAATAAAATCATTTTAAATTATGAACAGAACGTTTTTACTTTTGGATATGTAGCGCTTGATTATACTGCACCTGAGAATAATAAATATGCGTATATGTTGGAGGGATTTGATAAGATTTGGATTGATGCAGGTACAAGACGCTTAGCTACTTACACAAATCTTGATCCTGGAGAATATGTTTTTAAAGTAAAGGGTACCAATAACGATGGAGTATGGAGCGAAGAAGAAGCTGCAGTTATTCTCATCATCACTCCGCCGCCCTGGAAAACCTGGTGGGCGTACACTATTTATGTACTCATCATAATTACAACATTGGTTGGATTCAGGAGATATGAGCTTAATAAAAGAATACGTAAAGAGGAAGAACAACTTAGACGGGAACGGGAGACAGCAAAACTTAGAGAAGCGGAGTTACAAGCAGAAACAATTCAAGCCGAAAAAGAAATTGAGAAACAGCAAATAAGAACACGAATCGCCACAGATTTACACGATGAGATCGGCAGCAATTTGAGCAGCATATCTTTGATAAGTGGAATGTTACATAATCAACCTGGTCTTTCAAAGGAAATAAAAGAAGCATTTTTAGATGTTAACCAGGCTGCCAGTAAATCCACAGAAAGTATTCGCGATATCGTGTGGTTTATAAATCCAATGTCCGATCAACAGGGTGATCTTATCAGCAGGTTGAAAGAAACCGCTAACTCAATGCTTGCAAATTTTGAATTTAACCTCGTTAGCCCTGAAACGGATTCGGTTAAGAAAATTAATCCGGAAGTTAAAAGAAATGTTTATCTTATCTTTAAAGAGATTCTGAACAATATCATCAAACATTCTCATGCATCACAAGTTAATATCCGTATTAATGAAGATGGAAATAATCTTTCAATAATTGTTAAAGACAACGGTCTTGGTTTTGAAGAATCTACGGTTAAAAAAGGCAACGGTTTGCTGAATTTAAGAAACAGGGCAAAACAAATAAACGGTAAATTAGACATTTTAACTTCGTTAGGTGAAGGAACAAAAATCACTCTTCATTTAAATATTACGTGATTACGTTATTGTACTCAAAATCTTTTTTTTGTAATGTGCTAATAAACTTTAGAAGGAAATAACAAAAATGAAGTCCGATAGTTTTTTAATTATTAAAGTCATTCAAAACATAAAACTGAGTGTTGTTTTTTTTGGTTGTATTAGCGCACTCATTCTATTGTTTCCGGTTTACTGTATAAATGCTCAAACTATAGATTCAAAACATTTTCGTCTGGAAAAATTAGCCGAAGGAGTTTATGCAGCAATACATATTAACGGCGGCTACGCTATTTGTAATGCTGGTATAATAAACCTTGGAGAAAAAACACTTATATTCGATCCGTTTATTACACCTGAAGCTGCTTTGGATCTTCGCAGTGCAGCCGAAGCATTATTTGATAACCCGATCGCTTATGTTGTCAACAGCCACTTTCATAATGATCATATTCGCGGTAACCAGGTTTTTGTACCCGGTGCTTCTATCATCAGCACAACTACAACACGCGAGTATATTGTTAAACATGAGCCGGAAGCTATTGCAGATGAAAAAGAATATGCACCTAAGCGTCTTGCTCAACTTAAGGCAGAATTACAAGCAGAGAAAGATTCTGTGAAACGAATTGAACTCGTTATGTGGGTTGGATATTTTGAAGCATTAGCAACATCAAATTCGGAATTGAAAGCAACGATTCCGGATATAACAATTGAAGATAAACTGATTTTATATGGTGAAGAGCGTACCATAGAGCTTATTGAATTTGAAAATGGACATACTGAAAGTGATCTTATACTTTATCTTCCAAAGGAGAAAATAGTATTTATGGGGGATCTTCTCTTTATTGATAACCATCCATGGCTGGCAGACGGTTATCCCGAAAATTTGATCACAATTTTGAATAATATTCAACAAATGGATGCTGATACATTTATTCCAGGCCATGGTAAAGTAGGTAGTAAAGATGATATTGTTACAATGATAGACTACATTGAAATGATAAAACTTACCGCGCTTAATTTATTAATCGAAGGAAAGAGCGCAGAAGATATTGATGGGCTGAAGCTACCGGAAGATTATGAAGATTGGTTATTAAGCAATTTCTATAAAATAAATGTAAAATTTATGTATGAAAATCTTCAAGCAAAGGATTGAGATATGAGCGATGAATTAATAAAAGTATTAATTATTGAAGATAATGATCTGTTCAGAAAATCATTAGCTAATGTTATAAACAAAAGCAGTAAAATGAAATGTGCCGGCTCATATATTTCAGCGGAAGATGCATTGAAAGATATTGAGCAAAAAGAATTAAAACCCGAAGTGGTTTTGATGGATATCGGGCTGCCGGGAATCACCGGTGTTGAGTGTATAAGTTATATCAAAGATCTCAGCCACGAAACAAAAATAATAATGCTTACAATTCACGACGATGATGATAATATTTTCAAAGCAGTCTGTTCCGGGGCGGCAGGATACTTGTTAAAAGATATGCACCCGGATAAAATTATTGAATCTATTGAAGATGTATTGCACGGCGGTGCACCCATGAATTCCAACATCGCAAAAAAGGTTCTTGATTTATTTAAAAACATGACCGCACCGGTAGCCAGCTATGATCTTACCAGCCGGGAAAATGAAATATTAAAATTATTAGTAGATGGTTTAAGCAAAAAGCAGATTGCCGAAAAAATATTTCTCAGCTATCATACGGTTGATGTACACATCCGCCATATTTATGAAAAGCTGGAAGTTCATACCTGCAGCGGAGCAGTTGCAAAAGCTCTTAAGGAACGGCTGCTCTAATTCTTCTTTTTTATTTGAGTTAAGTCATTCTGAGAGAAGGGAAGAATCTCAACGATTACGAAGGTAGAGATTCTTCTCCAAAGGAGTCCTTCGGACAATCCGCTTCGCTCCACTCAGAATGACAATGATATTCATCATCTCCCAATTCCCAAACCTATTCAGAATAACGTGATTACGTTATTGTGGAACAGTATCCTGCAATTTATTTTGATTCCGGAAGTTAGAATTAATTTTAAAGAAACAAAGGAGTTTTGATATTATGAAAACTTATAAACTTTTCGGATTTGCATTTACTACAATTTTATTGATGGCTGGAGTCAGCTATGCTCAACTATCCGGCAATTATACAATTGGCGGAAGCAGTCCCGATTATGTATCAATTTCTGATGCTGTAAATGAACTGCAAACTAACGGTATTTCCGGTCCTGTAACTTTTAACCTTCGTTCCAATACTTACGAAGAGAGTGGCGGCACAGAAAGAGTTCTTTATATAGAACAGCAAATAAGTGGTGTTTCGGAAACTAATCTTATTACTTTCCAGCCGGATGCTGCTACAGGTGCAACTGTTGATGATGTTATTCTAAAACGTATCGTCGGGTCCTATAATGATGATGGATGGATAGTAGAAATTAGAAGCGATGGGATTATTCTTAATGAACTTACATTGGATTATGCAGATACTTCAACCGCAGGATATCATCCGAACACTACTTTTGCAGGTATTCACATACAGGGTATTAGTGTTCAGATTAATTATATATCTGTAATTGGGTGCAAGATAATAAGAACAAGCACAGTGCAGCGTATGAGGCAGGGTATTAATGTATATGGTGATGCAAACAAAATAAAGATAGAATATAATCTTATTAGCCACACTTTTGATGGTATATTATTTACAAATGGAGGAGTGAAGACGAATATTGATGTAAACAATAATGTTTTAAAAAGTCTTAAAACCCATACATCTGCAGTTGGAAGCTGGAAAGGATTTGGAATCATTATTGGAAATGGGCAGGGAAATATTAACGTGAAAAATAATATTATTGATTACAGAAAATATGAAGGTCATACAGGTTTTGGTGTTATTGCTATACATATAATTAATGGTTTTGGTCATACCATAGAAGCCAATACAGTTATTGAGGGACAAAATGATCATTGGGGACAGCGGAGCTTTACCGGAATAAGATGCGATGGCACCAATTTACAGGCCAAAATAGTAAACAATATGGTCTCAAGCAGGTCCCCCGGATTTACGTTTTATATAAAAGCTAATAATTGTGAAATTTACTATAATACAATTGTCTCATCTCTTGCGGGAGCAAACGGGCAGGAATCTGGAACCACGTGTTTGATAAATGGTACGAGTAATAAAATCTATAATAATATGTTTATCGAATTACGCGGCGGTAGTAATCTGCGAGCAGTATTTGATATTACCGATACAACAGGAAATAGCATTAATTACAATTGTTATTATAAAGCGCAGAACGATGGCAAATTTATTAAAGCAAACGGTGTATTTTATGATTCATTATCTAATTGGCAGAATAGCGGTTATGATATCAATTCAATAAATAAATTACCTGAATTCATTGATAGGTTATCTGATCTTCATCTTGGCGGATGCTCTGTTTATGATCCGGAACTTCAGGCAGCCAATCCACTTAACGGCTTTATCGTTGACCTTGACGGCGAGGAGCGTGATGCTGAATTTCCTTACTTTGGCGCAGATGAAGAAGACGGCACGGTGCCCGATATTTTTACACCTGCTGATTTAACGCCGACAAATGATGAAGCACTTCATTTTACATCGGCTGATCTTGACGGAGATGGTGATAATGATATTGCTGTCGTCAATCTTGAAACCGGTTCCGGTGATGTCTCTCTTTTCTGGATCGATGGTAATGCAAACTTTACAGGACCCGATCATATTTCTTTCGGAAGTATTCCGGAAGTAATTAAAGCAGAAAATATTGATAATGATAATGCGGTTGATCTGCTTGCAACAAGTGATGGTAAATTAGTAGTCCGTTACGGAAGCGGAGGCGGTAACTTTGATATTGTAATTGATATGCCGTATCAGAGTGATGTTGAGGATTTCTTGTTTGTGGATCTTGATAATGATGGTGATCTGGATATATTCCAAACACACCTTGGTACTATTGGCGTTCAGGATGGTGAAGTTACTCAGTTGATTAATACAGGTCCACGGGACTTCTTTTTTGCAAATCTAGGCAATTTTTATACAGGGCAGCACCCCTCTGCAGCCACAAGTGGATTCATTAATGGCGATTTGTTTGAAGACGTTGTTGTAGTTGATTTTGTAAACCAAATAGTTTCTGTATTAATTAACCTTGGAATTGATGGTGGTGGTATTTGGAATGGTTTCAGCAACGGTGTTGAATATCCTGTATTTGCCGGTAGTTCTCCACTGCATGCAAATCTGTCAGTAGGTGATCTTGATGGAGATGGTGATGCAGATATTCTAATTGGAAGCTGGGGGGGCGGCAGCGATAGTCTGATGATTTTAAGAAATAACGGTGATGGTAGTTTCTCGGATGTTGAATTCTTTTTAGTTAATGATTTTCGCTCTTCCCATGTCTTTGATCTTTTCGATTATAACGATGATGGAGATCTGGACATTATAGTGGCTACACCGGCGCACGATCTTGTCTATTTAAGCAATGAAGGCAATGGAAATTTCGTTTCTTTTCTGCTATGCAATTTAAGCGAGCTTGGAGGAGAGCCGCTTACAATACTAACCAAAGACTTCGATATGGATTCCCGCCCCGATGTTGCGGTGCTTACAATTACAGATGACATTGCGGTTATGTTGAACCTGGACTATGTGGTAAGCGTTTCGGAAGACAAATCAGATCTATCGATTCCAAATAAATTTAGTCTGGAGCAAAATTATCCGAACCCGTTTAACCCTTCAACTACAATAAGATTTGAATTGCCGACTAATGCACAGGTTGATTTGCGCGTGTACAATTTGCTTGGGCAGGAAGTAGCAGTGCTAATTAATAATGAAGAGTTAAGCAGCGGTGTATATAAATATAGTTTTAATGCTTCGCGGCTATCAAGCGGAGTATATTTCTATAGAATAATAACTAAGGATTTTGTTGAGACGAAGAAGATGATTCTCCTTCGCTAAATGTTCACTACACGAAATGTTTCGTGAAGTGTAGCTATGGAGGACAGGTTTTGTTAAGATAATTTCAATTTAATAATTAAAGGAGGTTCGTTATGATGAGCAGGGTTTTTACATTTAACAGCTTTTTATGTGCGAGTATGTTGTTGTTGATTTGCGGTTCAAATATTTTCGCACAAGGAATTTTTATGGGAGACTCAGTAGCATTAGGAGATGGAACTGTTTATACCTGGATAAAAATTGATTCGGATGCAGTACCGGAAGAAATAGGCGTAACAATGACTGAGCAGGTATTTAGTAACTTGCCAACGGGTGCCCGTGAATTCTCGTTAGATTTACCCGATGTTGCTGCTGATTCACTATTCAAACACATCTTATTTGATTGGAATCCTCAAGGGCATCCACCGAATAATATTTACGGCTTGCCTCATATGGATTTTCACTTTTATATAGTAACGGAGCAAGAACGTGAAGCTATTCCACCAGGTATTGATACATTCCCGATACCAGCCGAAAATATACCCCAGGATTATAGATCTCTTGAAGATCCGCCTTTCTCTGTTCCTAACATGGGTGTTCACTGGATCGATTCACTTTCATCAGAATGGCAGGGTGAAACATTTACAGAAACATTTATATATGGGTTTTATCATGGCGATATGTATTTTGTTGAACCAATGATAACTGTGGATTATTTCCAAACAAACCCCAACGTTACACTGAAGATTAAACAACCTCAGTCATTTCAAAAAGATGGATATTATCCAACTAATTACAGCATTGAATATGATGGAACTGGACAAGTGTACAACATAGTTATTAAGGATTTCGTCTTTTCGGGTCCGGCAACATTGGTAGAAAATGACGGAGTGGGCAGTCCTTCGGAATTTCTTTTATTTCAGAACTATCCAAATCCGTTTAATCCATCAACAAAAATAAAATTCACAATCTCACAGTCTCCCCTCCTTGCAAAGGATGGAAGGGGAAGGTTAGTCACCTTAAAAGTTTATGATATTTTAGGTAACCAAGTTGCAACATTAGTTAACAAAGAATTGTCAGCTGGAGAATACGAAGTCGAGTTTTCCGCCATAGGCGGATCCGCCTCCGGTGGAGATGCAAGCAGACTTTCAAGCGGATTGTATTTCTATACGCTCCAATCAGGTAGTTATAAAGTAACAAGGAAAATGGTTCTCCTTCGCTAAAGCTATGGAGGTTAGGTTCTGTTAAGATAGTAAAGCAAGGAAACTATTAATTTTTTAATCAACTACCTGTTCCATATTTCACTCAATGAAACTTATTTAGGAGGCAAATAAGGCGGGACAGGTGCTTTTTTAAGTTGAAATGAATTATTAAAAGAAATAATTTGCATCTCATTTATCAGGCTCGTATGTTCAAACAGAACATTTCTCCCCTGACTGCTATTCTTCCTTCCGTTGAGAGATAGATTGTTAGCTTAAATGCTAATCTAAATCAACCAACCAATAACAATTTAATGGAGGAGCACTATGTACATGAGGCTCACTTTATTTCTCGCAGGGGTAATGATCTTAATGGCATCTGCGTTCACCTTCGCACAGGATGAACCAAAGGATGTTCTTTACATGGTTCATAAAGATGTGATCAAAGCCAATATGGTTAAGCAGTACGAAAAAGCTGTTAATGAACTATACGATCAGTTTAAGGCACATAATTTTGGTATGCAGATTCAATTCGCTTCATCAACAGATGAAAATGAGTATTTCTTTCTTACCCCCATAAGCAGTTATGCTGATCTTGATAAAACCGATGCCATTTGGGAGGAGCTCTATAAGAAAGCAGGAGAGGAGACAATGTCGGCTATAGATAAACAGTTTGAAGGATGCTACGAACATCATAATAATTATGTTATTCGTTTAAATACAGAATTATCTTACATACCTGAAAATCCAAGGTTTAAACCTGAAGATGCAAATTTTATTCATTGGGATTATTATCAAATCGAAGAAGGTAAAGAGCAACAAGCGATTGAATTTGCTAAGAAATTCAAAGAGCTTTGGACTAATAATAATGTTGGAGATGGATATAATCTGTGGATGGCAGATATAGGTCACGATCTGGGATTGATAGTAATTACTCAATCGGCAATAAATGCTGTTGATTTTTACCAGCAAGGTGAAAGATTGATGGAAACTATGGGTGATGAAATAAATAAGCTAAATGAAGACTTTATGAAGCTAACAAGAGACTTTAGACATTTAAATGGTAAACCTCATCCCGAGTGGGTTTATACACCATCAGAATAAAAACATTTAAAATAATTTAAGTTATTTTAACAAGGCAGGTAATTCCTGCCTTTTCTATTTTATAAGGTGTGATGATTTATGGTTAAAGAAATTGTATTAATGAATATTGATGTTGAACTAACAAGAGCCAGGAAAGCTATGGAAGAAGGCAATATTGGTATGGCAAGAGTTTGCGCCAGACGAGCTTGTGGAATTTCAATTTCCTTTTGGTTGGAGGATAGTCCACATCGGGGTTATGGAGAATCTGCTATGAGTCAACTGAAAAGTATTCAATCGGACGATACAATTCCGAATGATGTTAAAAATGCTGCTGAACGTTTAACAACTAGTGTTACAAATCAAACTGATTTGCCGTTTACCGATGACCCGATTGCAGATGCGAAAATCTTAACAAAACATTTTTTGAATGTAAAATCCTAACTTGAATTTGCTGTGTTTCACAATTCATCGGAAATAAATTTTTTAATTACAAAATCTTTACGATAATAATTAACTAACTATCTTGCCGGCGAGGGTTCTGCTTTTCTGTTTTTTCCTTTCTCATCCTGTTTGAATGTGTTATCAATATCTACGTTTTGATTTATCTTCGAATCAACCTCATTAACAAACCAGAATCTTTTATTCTTAAAATCGGGTGGTAAATCTCCAATTGCCCATCCGGGATGTGTTGTTTCGAGAAAGTAATATTTCTTTCCGTTGAAGATTTTATAATTCCCTCGTGTTGAAATTCTAACACCAAGCATGGCATGTTTATACTTTTGACTCCACATCATTGCACAGTCAATTCCCATTCTTTCCAACAGAACGTATAAAAGAATTGCTTTTGTATCGCAATCCCCAAACTTTTTTGCCAATGTAGCCAACGGCGAAAGTAGATCGAGCGTTCCGCCCGGGCGGTCATATTTTATATTTTGTACAAATGAAATAACGAACAACACTTTATCTTTTCCACTCATATTTTCATTTCTGAATACTTCGTTGAATCCTATGGCAATAGTTTTTAATTGCGGAAAAGATTTTTCGTAAACAATTTGATAAATTCTTGCCCATACATATTGAGCTTGAATTCCAGGATCTCTGTAATTGTATCGGGGATCAAGCCCTAATTCTTCAAATGTCATCCCACCAATCCGGTCTATCAAACTAATTGCTTTTCTTACTTCGTTTGCCAGCAACCTAAACGTGAGATTGTACTTTTTCTTT
>Ga0209987_10000779_pt1 | contig 16871 bp, 12 predicted proteins | sample N074metaG_FD_182134 | JGI IMG/M metagenome (GOLD analysis project Ga0209987, IMG submission 182134) | Deep subsurface microbial communities from Kermadec Trench to uncover new lineages of life (NeLLi) - N074 metaG (SPAdes) (version 2) | ecosystem: Environmental > Aquatic > Marine > Ocean trench... | reverse complement strand
TCATCAGGAAGCGATAGTAGTCGCTCTTGTGCTGGATGATGTGGCGGCTGAGATAGAGGATCGGCGAGTCGAGCAGGCCCTGTTCAACCAGGAACAGGATGTTGATGATGCGCCCGGTACGGCCATTACCATCCGTGAACGGATGAATGGCCTCGAACTGGTAGTGCTGCACGGCCATGCGCACCAGCGGATCGATGTCATCATGCTGGTGCATGAAGTCAGCCCAGTTTTCGAGCTTGCCATGGATCAGCTTTTGGCCCACGGGCGGCGTGTAGATGACTTCGCCGGTCTTGCGATTCGACAGCTTTGTCCCAGAATCCTCTCGAATATCCAGCTCTAAATTTTTGATAGTACTGCAGATCTGTATAGCCATATCGATCGTCAGCATGCCCCGGCGAACCATCTTGGTGCCCTCGAACAGGGCGGTGCGGTAGCGCAGCGCCTCCTTGGTGGCCGCGTCCGCCTTGTCCTCCGCTATTTCCACAAACTCGAACAGCTTGTCGGTAGTGGTCACGATGTTCTCGATCTCGGAACTGGCCTGAGCCTCCAGCAGCGGCAGTGCGTTAACCAGCACCGCCGCATTGGGAATCAGCTCGGCAGCCTGCTTGAGTTCGGCCAGTGCCACGCGCGCATTGATGCATTTCTTGAGAATCTTGGTGCTTTCGATCAGTTCCGCCGGTGGCGGTAGCTCGGGAAGCTCGTTGTGGGGTTGATTTGGATCAAAATCAGGCATTTAGCGTTGCTCCACGGGCGTTTCGGGATCTGTCGACGAAATCGACACGTCAAGCGGATATGTCGATCAATAGCCCTTCTGTCGACATGTTTTCCGAACCTGTCGATCATATCGACATTCGGCCAGGATGTGTCGATATTTGCCCGGTTTATCGACAGGTCGCGAGTATAGGTCGATCAGATCGACAGATGAGTGATCCAGGTCCGAACTAATGAATACCGCACGGTTTTCACAAATCTGAGCGTTATGTCAAACACTCGGCAGAGTTATGACAAATCCGGACAGAGTTATGTCAAACAGTACGGAAGGCCGGCATCAGCGGCCGCTGACTTGCGAATAGTCCAGCGCAAAGCCAACCAGGGTCCGCACCCCGACAATCAAGGCGTCTTCCTGCGCGTTGAATAACGGTGAATGATTGGATGGACGGTCGCTCACAGGAATGTTCGGGTCGCTGACGCCGAGCATCAGGAACAGCCCCGGAATCCGTTCCTGGTAGAACGAGTAGTCCTCGGCGCCCGTGATCAGACGCCCTTCGATTACGTTGCTGTCGCCGGCCGCCCATTTGAGCGTCGGCATCATTTTGCGGAGCAATTCGGGATGATTTTCGGTGACCGGGGCATAGCCTTCGATGGTGACGGTGGCCGTCGCGCCATTGGCGTCCGCAATCGCCTGCACCGTCTTGCGAAGCTTGGCATGCAGCTCCTCACGAATGCCGGTATCGAAGGTGCGGATGGTGCCCAGCATTTCCACTTCGTCCGGAATAATGTTGCCGCGGATGCCCCCGTGGATACTGCCGATCGTGATCACGGCCGGACCTTTTGTGATATCGAGATGGCGGCTGGGAATGCCCTGAATGGCGGTGGCAATCTGCGCTGCAACATAAATGGGATCAACGCCAAGCCACGGCGATGAGCCATGTGTTTGCCGTCCCCGCACGTTTATTTGCAAGCCATCCGCGGCGGCCATGAAGCTCCCGGACCGGTACATCAGCGTGCCGGAATCAATTGGCCATGCATGCAGCCCGAGAATCGCCTCGGGCGCGTCGGGACCATCCAGGACGCCTTCCTGGATCATCATCACGGCGCCGCCGTTTTCGCCGGCCGGCGGTCCTTCCTCGGCCGGCTGGAAGATGAACTTGACCGTTCCGGCTAACATGCCGCGATTGTTCGCCAGCACTTCCGCTGCACCCATCAGCATCGAAACATGGGTGTCGTGACCGCAGGCGTGCATAACTGGCACATCCTGGCCGTTGAATTCACCACGCGCCTGGGAGGCGAATGGGACCCCGGTCCGCTCCAGCACCGGCAGGCCGTCCATATCCGCCCGCAACGCAATCACCGGTCCTGGCTTGCCGCCGACCAGGGTGCCGACCACACCCGTGTGGGCGATACCGGTCTCGACCTTGTCCAGTCCGAGACTTCTCAGGTGCTCGGCGACTTTCGCCGCGGTCCTGAATTCACGATTCGAGAGCTCCGGGTTCTGGTGAATGTCCCGCCGCCATTCGATGACCTTCGGTTCTATCGCCGCGAATGCTTCATCCAGGGTGGATTTAAGGTCCTGTGCCGGCGCCGCTGCGCTCATCATTGCAAGGCCTGACAAGCACAATAATTTTGTCTTATTCACAGTCCATCCCCCGTATTGGCCGATTCGCGGCAAGTCTAACGTGCACGACCGATGGGAGGAACGAATTTAGATTTTCAGGCTTGGGCGTCTGCGCAACGCTCGGCGATCTTGATCAGGTAAAACCAGGTGCTCGATGCGCCGATCCGCGACTGCGGTACTGCTCATTCGCCCGCTTCCCGTAGCTGGTGGCTGTCCGCCGCTGTCAGCGGGCAGTGATAGACCTTCTTCAAATCCTGAATCGCCGCGAGGGTTTCGGGGGAGAAGGGCGCCTTGCCCTCGAAGGCGTGCAGTACGATACCCTCCAGCAGGTCCCCCAGGGTGATCTCGCAATACTCAGCCAGCCCTTTCAGAACCTTTAAGAGGGTTTTCTCGAGCCGGACACCGGTTTGAGTACGTTCAATCAGCAAGGTGTTCATGTGTGCTCCCGGTTATGGTGTTACCCAGGTAACATTATAACAACCAATACCGAATTGCACCCATCCCGTTCTTATTGTTTGACTGGCCTGCGCGACTGTTTGAGGCGTGAGTGCCGCGATTTATCCTCCAGCCATTTTTCCCGGTTCTTTTTGGACGGCCTGGTTTTCTTACGCGGTTTCTGCACCACAAGCGCCCTGCGAATCAAATCTGCGAGTCGCCGCAGCGCATCTTCCCGATTCTTGTCCTGATTGCGGAATTTTTTGGACTTGATGACGACAACACCCGCTTTGGAAATGCGCTGGTCGTTGAGTTGCATCAGGCGCTCTTTAATATCGTCGCCAAGTGTTGCCGAGTTGCCGAAGTCGAATCGTAAATGTATGGCGCTCGAGACCTTGTTGACGTTTTGCCCCCCGGGTCCCTGTGCGCGAATCGCGGTCAATTCAATTTCTGAATCGGCAATAACCAGGTTTTCGTTGATTTTGAGCATGCGCCGATTATAGCGATGGCATCCCCTGTGATAAGCAGTTAATTCGAAAAATGCAACGCGATAGTCCGAATATGTGAAAATGCGCGCCCATGCCGCTTCGCAATATCCTAACCCTGCTGGTCTGTCAGATGATCTCGGCCACGGGTGCAATCGTTGTGGTTACCCTTGGCGGGATTATTGGTTCCAAGCTCACCCAGAATCCTGCATTTGCGACCCTGCCAATTTCGATCATGGTCATCAGTATTGCCGCCACGACAATTCCGGCAACAGTCCTGATGAGAAAGGTTGGACGCAAGCTGGGGTTTTCGATGGCGTCACTTTGCGCTGTGGTAGCGGTGCTGTTGGCCGCCTACGCGCTTTACGCCAGCAGTTTCTCGCTGTTCGTGGTCGCTGCCGGTTTGTTCGGTATTAACATGGCATTCACCCAGCAATATCGGTACGCAGCAGCGGAAAGTGTTGATGCGGAACATACGCCCCGCGCAATATCCGTCGTGCTGCTCGGCGCGATCGGTGGCGCAATGATCGGGCCAGAGCTCGTCAAGCACGGCCAGTTTTTTTTCCCGTCGGTGCAGTACGCCGGAACGCTGGCCGCCGTCGCGGTGCTTTATCTCATGCAAGCCGCAATGTTTTTCGCCCTGGTGCCGATGAGGGGAGACGAGTCAGATCATCATTCGAAAGTGCAAAGGCGGATCGGCGACATTATCCGGCAGCCCGTTTTTTTCGTTGCGGTGCTTGGCGGAGTGACCGCCTACGGCGTGATGACGCTGATTATGACTGCAACACCGTTGAGCATGCATATTACCGACGGCTTTTCGCTCGAAGAAACCGCCGGCATAATTCGTGCGCATGTGCTCGGCATGTACGTGCCGTCCCTGTTTTCAGGATTCCTGATCGAAAGACTGGGCACCGTGAGAATGATGTCGTTTGGCGGCCTGGCCCTGATCATCGCGTCGGTGATCGGGATGCAGGGCCATGAGTACGCGCATTACTGGTATGCGCTGATATTGCTCGGCGTCGGCTGGAATTTTCTGTATGTCGGCGGTACGACGATGCTGACACTGACGTATTCCATGAATGAGCGTTTCAAAGCGCAGGCAGTCAATGAATTTACTGTCTTCGGCATCTCGGCGACGGCATCGCTGCTGGCCGGGACCGTCATTCACCTGTATGGCTGGTTCACACTTGTCGTGCTCCCATTGCCGTTGCTGATACTGATGCTTGCGAGTTTGTATTTCGTCCGCGGCGACCCGCTGGTGCACCGCCTGGCGCCCAAGGGCGCCTGACAGCCGGTGCCAAACAGGCTATACCACAGGAATCTATACCGCTTCGGGGATCCGGAGCCGTCTTACTGGGAGGCGACCCAGGGCGATACCAAGCTGGCGGCTAAGCCGTTAATTGGTAACGAGCAATGTGAGGTTGCCATCATCGGCGGCGGCTATACGGGACTGTCGGCTGCCTACCATCTATGCCGCGATCACCAGGTCGATGCCAGGGTACTGGAAGCCGGCCATATCGGTTGGGGGGCGTCGGGGCGCAATGGTGGTTTCTGCAGCATTGGCGGTTCGTCACTCGACATCGACAACATGATTCGCAATTACGGCGTTGACGAGACGCGCAAGTATTATCAATCGCAAGTGGATGCGGTTGAGCTGGTGCGTCAAATCATCCACGAAGAAAAAATTGATTCGCCGCTCCAGGGTAATGCCGAGCTCCAAGTGGCGTGCACGCGCAAGGCCTTCAAGGAAATAACGGACTACGCCGAAAACCGGATTCGGCTGCTCGGGCTGACTACCACGGTACTGAAACGCGAGCAGTTTCGTGAACAGTACTTTGATTTTCCGAAATTACACGGTGCATCTACGCTGCAACCCACGTTTGGCCTGCACCCAATGCGATACATACGCGGCTTGGCTGCCGCCGCCGAAAAGCAGGGTGCATTCCTGCATCCACAAAGTGAGGTTATCGAATGGGGTAATGATGGCGCGTCTCATGTGCTGACGACAAGGTACGGCACTCTGCGTGCCCGTTACGTTGTGTTGGCGACGAATGGTTTTACGCCGGAGCATCTGCTGCCTGCTTTTTATGCCAGGACGCTGCCGATTATCAGCGCAATTGTTGTTACGCGGCCGCTCAGCGATGACGAATTGGCAGCACATGCCTGGCAAACCGAATCACCGGTCATCACGTCCTATGACCTACTGAATTATTTTCGCTTACTCCCCGACAAGCGATTCATGTGGGGAGGCCGTGGAAGTTTCAACGGGGCGCCGGGCGGCGCCGCCAGAAATTTTGCGGCATTGATTGCGGCGATGCACAAGATGTTCCCCGAGTGGCGAGATATCGAGATTGATTACCGGTGGCATGGACTCATTTGCCTGACGCGCAGAATGACTCCCGCCATTGGCAGGCTGGAAGACGATCCTTCGGTATTTTTCGGTTTCGGCTATCACGGCAACGGCGTAAATACCGCAACCTGGGCGGGGCAAAAAATTTCCGAATGGATTGGCAGCAGCAGGGTCGACGATCGCAGGGCCCCTGAATCCGTGCCGGCAGTGGTCAAGGGACTAAGTGGTCGTTTTCCGCTGCCGTCAATGCGCCTGCTTTACGTGCAGGCGCGCATCGCCTCGTTTCGCGTCACGGACTGGCTGAAATAAAAACATCTTTGACATATTGTTAAATCGCACGATTCGATAACAACGGCTGAAACTTCAGCCTGGTTCGAAGTCTTCCTTGTAGCGGACCGAGCAATCGGGACAGACATAATCGTCCGGTAGCGACTGAAAGCTGGTGCCGGGCGGATAGCCCTCATGTTCGTCGCCTGCTTCTTCGCTATAAACGTAACCACATTCCGGACATTTGAAATCAGTCATTTTCGGCGCTCTTGCCGTACTTCCGGACAATCCGTTCTTTGCTGTGCGGGTCGATGTTGATTTTGTCGAGATCGCCATCGATATGCGGCAATGCCAGCAGCTTTTTGTCCATTACCCAATACCAAAGCCACGGCACGTACGACAGCAGATAGGAGCCGAAATAACCGTTTGGCAGCGTCGGCAGATCGGCAAAATGGCGCAGCGACTGATAGCGGCGCAGCGGGTGAGCGTGATGATCCGAATGTCTTTCCAGGTGAAACAGGACCAGGTTGCTGAATATATGGTTACTGTTCCAGGAGTGGTGCGGCTGGCAGCGTTCGAATTTGCCAGTTTGGTCTTTGAGACGCAGTAATCCGTAGTGCTCGATGTAGTTGGCGCTGGTCAATTGCCACCAGGCGAAGACGTTGTGCACGATTAGAAAAGGAATCATCTTCCAGCCAAAAAGAACGATTAGCCCGAGCTGTAACACCGTGGCCAGGGCAAGCGATTGCAGGACCTGGTTATCAGTATCCCAGACGGACTTGCCACGGCGCTGCAGTCTTTCTTTTTCAATCGCCCAGGCGCGCAGGAATGCGCCGGGAATCTCGCGCCGGGCAAAACGATAGATGCTTTCACCCATGCGTGCACTTGCAGGATCTTCCGGCGTAGAAACATCGCGGTGATGGCCGCGGTTGTGTTCTATCCAGAAGTGACCGTATACGGGCACGGCCAGGACAATTTTCGCGAGCCACCGCTCGAGCCTGGATTTCTTGTGGCCCAGTTCGTGTCCGGTATTGATGCCGAGTCCGCTGGCGATGCCTGCGACCACCGCAAGGCCAAGAAACGCCCACCAACTGAGGTCTTGCGTACCTGCCCACCAGGCAGCACCGATCAGGGTGGCAAAATGCAGCGGCACGACCGCGTAGGTCAGGAAACGATAGTAGGCATCCTGATCCAGCTGCGGCACGATTACCTCCGGCGGATTGTTCCTGTCCTCGCCCAGGATCCAGTCGAGAATTGGTGCCACGACATAGCCCGTGAACAGCGGCAGCAACAGCCAGGCCTCGTTGCCAGTCTCGGCGTGCAGCCAAATTCCCATAAGGGGCTGTAAAGGATAAAAGACCGAGAGCGACCAGAGCCAGCGCTTTCGATCGATATAGTGGATAGCTTCTCCAGATGGCAGAGCGGCAGTGTAGCCCTTCATCGCGGGTTCCTCGGTGGCATGTTGCGAGGTAATTATCGTCCTTTTACGCCTGCCTTCCAATGCGTATAAACCGGGCGGCGGTGGATTTTTTTTACAAAATACCGAGTTGCGTCCTGGCGATTGAGCACCGAAACACCCTGATGGCGGGCCTTGTGGGAGTGACTGGGGGCCAGTTCACTTCTCGTTCGGACAAAAAATGGTATTGTTGGAATGGCTACTGGAGATCGAGTTAACATATTGCAAAACCTCCAATCGAATAATTAGAACAAGGAATAGCATTGACTAGTTTCGAAGGAATCGAAGAAACCATCATTGACCGGACGGATTCGGAACGGCGTGACTTATCGTGGCGCACACTCGTTTTCGGATATCTGCGTTCGCGCAGGCGCACCACAAGGCGCGCTAGCGAAGGCGTGCCGATTTTTACCGACTACCACCATCCATGGCTGTTCTTCCTGGCAACCGGCATCATGATGCTGAGTTGTTTTGACGCATTTTTGACACTGCAGTTGCTCGACCGTGGCGCCATAGAAATTAATCCCGTCATGGCCGCTGTCATCGGCCAAAGTACACTGATGTTTGCCATGACCAAAATGCTGCTAACGAGCATTGGCATCCTGGCGCTGGTGTTCCTGGCCAGGGCGAAGTTCATGAGGCGGTTTCGTACCGGACTGATCCTGACATTTTTATTCAGTCTCTACGCAATTCTCGTGTGCTACGAATTCGTCTTCCTGATTCAACAGATATAATTCCAGCGTCCGCCTTGTCGTCGCATTCCCTCTGCAGGAGGCATGCGATAAGATAGCGCCCCTTTTTTCGGCATTCGTCAGCCGAAATGTCCGGCTTCCGGATTTCAGGCGCTATGAGTAATTCGCTGCAAGACCAATATGCTTCATCACCGCTCTATGGCAGCAATGCGCCTGCCGTGGAGGCGATGTATGAGCAGTATGTAAGGAATCCGGATTCTGTCACGGAGGACTGGCGCCGCTATTTCCGGTCGCTGGGGGACGGGCAGGCGGAAGTCGCCCATGGTCCGATCCGTCAGCGGCTCATCGAAAAAGCGCGGACGTCGAGGACGCATGGCCAAGGTCTGGCGACCACGTCGGGACCAGCCGTCGCCGCCGGGGAAAAGCAGGCCGCGGTTGCGCGATTGATCCAGGTTTATTATCTGCGAGGCCATCAGATCGCGGACCTCGACCCGCTTGGAATCATGGAACGGCACACGCCCGGTGTGCTGAAGCTCGACTACCTCGGGCTGACGGAATCTGACATGGACACCGAGTTTTATGCGGGTGGTCTTGCCGGCACCGGCCACCGCCACATGAAACTTCGTGACATCCTGGATCTCCTCAGGAAAATTTACTGCGGCAAGCTGGGTGCGGAATTCGCACATGTGTCAAGGGCGCGGGAACGGCTGTGGCTGCGCAAACATTTTGAAAAGGGCGTCGTGTCTGGCGGTTTCCCTGACGAAACCCGATTGTGGTTGCTTGAACAGCTAATCGCGGCCGAAGGCATTGAACGCTATCTGCACACGCGCTTCGTCGGCCAGAAACGATTTTCGCTCGAAGGGGGAGAAAGCCTCATACCGATGCTGGCGGACCTTATCCAGCAAGGCGGAATGTCCGGTGTGAATGAACTCGTCATCGGCATGGCGCACCGTGGGCGTATCAACGTGCTGGTCAATGTCCTGGGCAAGTCGCCGGAAGAACTGTTCGAGGAATTCGAGGGCAACGTCGAGCCTGCCGACATGAAGGGCTCGGGCGACGTGAAATACCACAAGGGTTTTTCCGCGGACATGAAGACCCCGGGCGGCAACGTACACATCGCCCTTGCATTCAATCCGTCGCATCTGGAGATCGTGAATCCGGTGGTGGAAGGATCAGTGCGCGCCCGTCAGCAGCGCAGAGGTGATCTCGAGCGGCAGGAAGTCATCCCCGTTCTGATACACGGGGATGCTGCATTCTCGGCGCAAGGTGTCGTGACAGAGACCTTTCAGATGTCACAAACCAACGGCTTCCGTACCGGCGGTACGATTCATATTGTCGTTAACAACCAGATTGGATTTACCACGAGCCGGCTGCAGGATGCGCGCTCGACGCCGTATTGCAGCGATGTGGCGAAAATGATCGAAGCGCCGGTGTTCCATGTCAACGGGGACGATCCGGAAGCGGCGTTGTTCGTCACTCGCCTGGCGCTGCAGTACCGGCAGAAATTTAAAAAGGACGTGGTCATCGATCTCGTTTGTTACCGCCGTCACGGCCATAACGAGGCCGACGAGCCGGCGGCGACGCAACCCGTGATGTATTCACACATCCGCAAACACAAAACCACGATGACGCTGTATGCAGAGCGCCTGATCGCTGCCGGTGTTGCCGATGCGGCCGTTGTTGCGGCATTGCAGGACAGCTATCGTGATCGTCTCGATCGCGGCGAGCCCGTGCCGCAATCGACGCTGGGCATGATCGGCAATGAATTCACGGTGGATTGGCGTCCGTATCTCAATGCCGACTGGAACGCAGAGGTCGATACGACATTGAGTGTGGAAAAAGTCGCCGAGCTCTCGAAAAAACTCACTGACTTGCCACCTGGTTATGTGCTGCACGGTCGCGTGCAACGCGTTATTTCCGATCGTATCAGGATGGCCGCAGACGAGATCCCGATGGATTGGGGCTTCGCCGAGACCATGGCCTATGCCGGGCTTGTCGATGAGGGTTTCGATTGCCGGGTTACCGGGCAGGACAGCGGGCGCGGCACGTTTTTCCATCGCCACGCGGTATTGCATAACCAGGCGAACCGCCAGGAAATTATTCCGTTGCAGTCGATCTCTGCGAAAAGCAACGCGTTCCGGATTATCGATTCGCTGCTCTCCGAGGAGGCTGTCATGGCCTTCGAATACGGCTATGCATCCACAGACCCGCAAACGCTGGTCATCTGGGAAGGACAGTTTGGCGACTTTGCCAATGGCGCGCAGGTGGTTATCGACCAGTTCATCAGTTCTGGCGAGGCGAAATGGGGACGCCTTTGCGGGCTCACCTTGTTCCTGCCGCACGGCTATGAAGGGCAGGGCCCGGAACATTCCTCCGCCCGGCTGGAGCGTTTTTTGCAATTGTGTGCGGAGGACAACCTGCAGATTTGCATTCCGTCAACGCCCTCGCAGATGTTTCACATGATTCGCCGGCAGATGCTGCGCGCCTACCGCAAACCATTGATCGTGATGACGCCAAAAAGCCTGCTGCGGCACAAGTTTTCCGTGTCACCACTCAGTGATCTTTCAACGGGACGCTTTGAACTGATTCTTGAAGACGATGCGGAGCTGGACAAATCCAGTGTCACGCGCGTCGTGTTCTGCAGCGGCAAGGTATATTACGACCTGGCGGAGGCCAGGGAGGTGCACGAGGTTTCGACCACCGCCCTGGTTCGCATCGAACAGCTGTATCCGTTCCCGATAGACAAGTATGCTGAGGTCATCGCAAGCTATCCGCAGGCGCAAGATATCGTCTGGTGTCAGGAAGAGCCGCAGAACCAGGGCGCGTGGTATCAGGTCAGGCACCGTTTGCAGGAGCCCCTTGGCGACGAGCAGCAGCTCTATTACGCGGGACGGCCTGGCTCAGCAGCACCTGCTTCGGGCGTTTTTAGGTTACATTTGCAGCAACAGCAGGCGTTGGTCGAGGCCGCGCTGGATCTCCAGGTAAAGGCGAGCAAGTCGAAACAGCCTGTTGGCAACAAGAAGAAAAGCAAATGACGATCGAAATCAAGGTACCGCAGCTGCCGGAGTCGGTGACTGACGCGACGCTCGTTGGCTGGCACAAGAAAGTGGGGGATACCGTTCGGCGCGACGATAATCTTGTCGACCTGGAAACTGACAAGGTCGTACTCGAAGTGCCTGCGCCGGCTTCCGGAACCTTGATCGAAATCAAAGTCAGCGATGGCACCATCGTTACCAGCGGCGAATTGCTGGCATTGCTGGACGAAAGTGCGGTGCCTGCGGCAGTCGAACGGCAGGAAGCCGAGGCGCCAGTGCAAACTGCAGCACCTGCCGAAGCAGCACAAAAACTGAGCCCAGCCGTCAGGCGTCTGCTGGACGAACACGATCTCGACGCGACCAGCGTCGGCGGATCGGGCAAAGACGGCCGCATCACCAAATCAGATGTTATGGCGTATCTGAAAAGTCACAGCGATGAAGATGTGACGCCGGGTGATCCTGCACCTGCATTGCCGGCTGCTGGCGCACAGCGCACCGAACAACGCGTTCCGATGACGCGTTTGCGCGCACGAATTGCTGCAAGGATGGTGGAAGCGCAACATGCCGCCGCCATGTTGACGACGTTCAATGAAGTCGATCTGACCAAGGTCATATCATTGCGGAAGCGCTACAAGGAGTCGTTCGAAAAAGAACACGGTGTGCGCCTTGGATTTATGTCGTTTTTCGCCAAGGCGGCGGTCGAAGCGCTGAAAAAGTACCCTGCCGTCAACGCGTCGGTGGAAGACGAAGACATTATTTATCATGACTATTTCGACATCGGCATCGCGGTCTCCTCAGATCGCGGTCTCATGGTGCCGGTCCTGAGAAATGTCGATCATCTGAGCTTTGCGCAAATAGAGTCGGACATCGCGGCGCTCGGGAAAAAAGCGCGCGACGGCACGATGAGCATGGAAGATCTGACCGGCGGCACCTTTACGATCACCAACGGGGGCGTATTTGGCTCGATGCTCTCGACGCCGATCCTGAATCCGCCGCAAAGCGCAATCCTCGGTATGCATGCAATTCAGCAGCGGCCGATGGTTGTTGATGGTGAGATTGTGGTGCGCCCGATGATGTACCTGGCGCTGACCTACGATCATCGCATCATCGACGGCAAGGAAGCGGTGCAGTTCCTCGTCAATCTGAAAAACTCGCTTGAGGATCCGGGTCGGCTCCTGCTGCAGGTTTAGGCAGGCGCATTCAGGAATATGGGTAGAAGTTTCGACGTTGTTGTGATTGGCGCCGGTCCGGCCGGGTACGTGGCGGCGATCCGTGCCAGCCAGCACGGAATGAACGTCGCCTGCATCGATGAATGGGAAAACAAGGATGGGAAAAATGCGTTCGGCGGTACCTGCCTGAATGCCGGGTGTATCCCGTCGAAGGCCTTGCTTGAGTCATCCGAACTTTTTCACCGGGCACAACATGAATTCAGCAAACACGGTATCAATACAACGGGTGTTACAGTTGATATCGGGCAAATGCAAAAGCGGAAAAATGGAATTGTCCGGCAGCTGACCGGTGGTATTGCCGGATTGTTTAAAGCGAATAATGTTACCGGGCTGGTTGGCCACGGACGCTTGCTGGCGGACAAGAAGGTGGAATTCACTCCGGTCGATGGCGAAGTCGAAGTCCTCGATACGCGCTACATCATTCTCGCCACCGGCTCGACCCCCATAGAGCTTGGTGTTGCGCCGTTCGATGGAGAGCGCATTGTCGACTCCTGGGGTGCACTGGATTTCGACGCAGCGCCAAAGACACTCGGCGTGGTCGGGGGCGGTGTCGTCGGGCTTGAACTCGGCAGTGTCTGGAGCAGGCTGGGTTCCGAGGTTACCGTGCTCGAGGCCATGGATGACTTCCTGTTCATGGTGGACCGCCAGCTTGCGAAGGAGGCCGGCCGCCAGTTCAGGAAACAGGGCATGGCCATTCTCCTGGGCGCCAAGGTCATTTCCGCAATGGTCTCAGGGAACAAGGTAGTCGTCGACTACGAGGATCATTCCGGCAAGCAGTCTCTGACGGTGGAGAAACTCGTCGTTGCAGTCGGGCGGCGTCCGTTTACGGACGGACTGCTTGCGGATAATTCGGGAATTCAGATCGATGAACGTGGCTTCATCGAAGTTGACGATGAGTGCCGGACTAATGTCAAAGGGATCTATGCCATTGGTGATTGCGTGCGCGGGCCAATGCTGGCGCACAAGGGTTCAGAAGAGGGCGTCATGGCCGCCGACCTGATCGCCGGGGAAATCGCGGAACTCAATTACAACGTTATCCCGTCCGTCATTTACACGTCGCCGGAAATTGCCTGGGTTGGCAAGACCGAGGAAGAAGTGCAGGCGAGCGGTCGCGAGTACAAAGTCGGAACCTTTCCTTTTGCGGCAAGTGGCCGCGCCAAGGTGATGGAACAAACAGCGGGAATGGTCAAGATTGTTTCGGCCGCGGACGACGACGAAATTCTCGGCGTACATATCATCGGCCCGATGGCGGGGGAGTTGATCGCAGAAGCAGTACTTGCGATGGAGTTTTCGGGCAGCACTGAAGACATTCAACGCACCATTCACGCACATCCCAGCCTGGCCGAGGCAATTCACGAGGCGGCCCTGGCCGTCGACAATCGAGCACTGAATTTTCCCAACAAATAGGCGAGGGTCATCATGAAGAGGATTTTGGTTGTAGGGTTCGTTGTGGCGCTCTTGCAGTTTGTTTCCGGTTGCGAAAAACCGCAGGAGCAGTCTCAGGTACAAACGCCAGCGAAGAAACCCAATATCCTGCTCATTGTTGCCGACGACATGGGTTACTCGGATATAGGCGCTTTTGGCGGCGAGATTGCGACGCCCACGCTGGATAGACTCGCCAACGAAGCGCTGCGTTTGTCCAACTTTCATGTATTGCCCAGCTGCTCGCCGACACGATCAGTGCTGCTATCCGGGGTGGACAACCATCTGGCGGGTATCGGCACGATGGGAGAGTTCCTGACGCCAGAAATGGAGGGCTACCCGGGATACGCCGGGTATTTGAACGATGAAGTCGCCGCCCTGCCAGAACTGTTGAGAGCTGGCGGCTACCATACTTATATGGCCGGTAAATGGCACCTCGGCGATGAACCGGAAACGCGCCCACATGCCCGGGGTTTCGAGGAAACTTTTGCGCTCATGCCCGGCGGAGGCAGCCATTGGAATGACCGCAGGCCGTTGTCGCCGCCCCAAATAATGCATTACATGCGTAACGGCGAACCTGTGGAATCGCTACCGGACGACTTCTATTCAACAAAGTACTACACAGACACCATGTTGGAGTTTCTTGAGGACGATCGTGGCGATGGCAGCCCGTTTTTTGCCTACCTTTCCTATACAGCAGTGCACGATCCGCTGCATGCACCAAAGGAATACATCGATAAGTACCGCGGGACATACGATTCGGGTTGGGACGACCTACGTCAAAAGCGACTTCAAGCACTAAAGGACCTTGGTATTGTTCCAGCCGACGCCGAGCCGTATCCGCGTATCGCTTCGGTTAGTGCCTGGTCTGAAATGTCGAATGAAGAGCAAGCAAATGCCGCACGCGACATGGAGGTATACGCAGCGATGCTGGACTACCTGGATGAGCAGATCCTGCGAGTTTTCGACTACTTGAAGGAGATTGGCGAATACGACAACACCATGATCCTCTTTTTCTCAGACAACGGCGCCAACGGCGCACTTCCGATGGCATACCCCGGTCAAACAGAGGAATTTCTTAACTCCTTCGATAATAGTCTGGACAATCGTGGCTTGGTCAATTCCTACATCGAAATGGGACCGGGCTGGGCACAGGCAAGCATGTCCCCGGGTCGGATGTTCAAGGCATTCACGAGCGAGGGAGGGATCAGGTCGCCATTCATCGTCAAGCTACCGGGTTCCATGAGTAATGCCGGATCAATGTCGAATGAATTCGTCCATGTTCGCGACATCATGCCAACGATTCTCGATATTGCCGATGTTTCTCATACCAGGGAGTTCGAGGGTCGTGCGGTGTTGCCGATGCAGGGTCAGTCCTTGTTGGATTTTTTCTCTGACCAAGCGAAAACGCCATATGCCGGTGCTGCACAAGTCGGCTACGAGCTTTTCGGCCTTAAGGCCTTTTTTGACGGGAACTGGAAAATCCTCCGGATGCCACCACCCTTTGCGAGTGGTGAGTGGGAGTTATACAACCTTGCAGAAGATCCTGCGGAAATTAACGATTTGAGCAGCAAGCACCCGGAAAGGGTCGGCGAAATGGTCGAGAGGTGGGAGCAGTACAAGGATCAAAACAAGGTGCTCGATGTTTCCCTCGATCTGTCACGTGGAATTTAGTGGGTAGGACAAAGCCGGACGGAATGGTCTTCGTTCGTTAGTTTTTTCTTCGAACCGATGTAACGTTAGCCAGTTGTTCCAATCGGGTTATCACGCGGCTGAGCGTAGGCAGGCCGGGAACCATGACGTCCAGTTCCATTGTCACCTGCATCGACTGTTTGTCGGTCTGTGTCTGGATGCTGTCTACGCTGACATTTTCATCGGCAAATACACTGCTGACATCGCGCAGCAGGCCTTGTCGGTTGAATGCATGCAGTTGCAACTCTGCTGGATAAGTGGCGTCAGCAGCATGTCCCCAGTCCACTTCAATGACGCGCTCCGGATGACGGGCATGCAAACTCAGATAGTTACCGCAGTCCTGGCGATGAATACTGACGCCGCGACCTTTTGTGATGTACCCGACAATGTCTTCAGGCGGTACCGGTCGGCAGCAGCGTGCGAAATTGCATAGCAAATCACCAACGCCGCGAATTGCGATGCCAGCAGAGCCGGTTTTTTTCTGTGTCGAGTGTCGCCGTTTGCGAATGAGATCCGTCGGCTCTTCCTGGCGCAGGTTCTGCACCGCTGAGGCGATTGACGCCGCCGTTATGTCGCTGGCACCAAGGGCGATATACAGCGCATCGTTGTTGCCAAACTTCAACTGTTTGGCTAGCTCTTCCGTAGCAAGATCGCGAACATTCAGGCGGCCAAGTTCGCGCTCGAGAATTTCGCGACCCTGCCGCTTGTTCTGATCCTTGTCCCGTTGACGAAACCAGCTTCGAACCTTGGTGCGACTCCGGGATGCAGCAAGGTAGCCGAGTTGCGGACTCAACCAGTCGCGACTCGGTTGCGCGACTTTGCCCGTAATGATTTCAATCTTGTCACCATTTCGGACGGTGTAGGTCAACGGCACGATGCGGCCATTGACCTTGGCGCCACGGCAGCGATGCCCCACCTGCGTGTGCACATGGTAGGCAAAGTCGAGCGGGGTTGAGTTTGCCGGCATTTCGACGACATCGCCTTTGGGACTGACCGCATAAACGCGGTCCTCGAAAATGTCGCCGCGAATCTGGTCGAGAAGATCGAGATCGCTCCCGCTCGGTTCCAATAAAGTGCGCAAGAAAAGAATTTTCTGATCAAATGCTGCTTGAGTCGTGCCGCCTTCCTTGTAGCGCCAGTGCGCGGCGACGCCAAGCTCCGCATCGCGATGCATGTCATGCGTTCTGATCTGCACTTCGACCGTCTGTCCACCTGGCCCGATGATGGCGGTATGTAATGACTGGTAGTTGTTGTCTTTCGGATTCGCAATATAATCGTCAAACTCTCCCGGCAAATACGACCAGAGATTGTGCACGATCCCTAACGATGCATAACATTCGCTGAGATCGCTGACCAGAACGCGCACTGCCCGGATATCGAAGAGTTGATCCAGGCCACGGTCCTTGCTCTGCATTTTTCTCCAGATACTGAAAATATGCTTGGGTCTGCCACTGATGTCAGCCTTGATGTCAT
>Ga0209987_10000776_pt1 | contig 16907 bp, 12 predicted proteins | sample N074metaG_FD_182134 | JGI IMG/M metagenome (GOLD analysis project Ga0209987, IMG submission 182134) | Deep subsurface microbial communities from Kermadec Trench to uncover new lineages of life (NeLLi) - N074 metaG (SPAdes) (version 2) | ecosystem: Environmental > Aquatic > Marine > Ocean trench... | reverse complement strand
CGGCTGTTGCTTGCGTGCATCACCGCAACAGCGACGCTGCTTGTCGGCACTGCCGGCTGGGCGCAGAACGCCGTCGATGCCGTCAACGGCGTCGACGCGGTCGCAGTGCTGGGTGACAGGTTGCCCGCCCTGGCAAGACGCCATGGCATGGCACCGGCTGACCTCGCAGCGCTGCTGCAGAGCGACACCACACTCTGGCTCGACGCCCTCGATCGGCTGGTCTACATCGACACCGCCATCCCCGGCGTCCAACACGCCCCCGCGGGCGTACCGGTCGCACTCGCAGGGATCGAGCTCGAAGACGCGTTCCTGCTGCAGACCGATCCCGGCGCCGACCGGACGATCTACCTCGACTTCGACGGTCACCATTCGTTCAACAACTCCTGGGGGCACGACATCGAGTTTCCCGAGTTCAACGTCGATGGTTTCCCGGACTTCCACACCGACGGTGAGCTGGAGCAGATCATCGCGATCTGGCAGCACGTGGCCGAGGACTTCGCGCCCTTCGGCGTAAACGTGACGACCATGGATCCCGGTCTCGCAGCCCTGACCCGGTCCAACGGGGCCGACCAGACCTATGGCATCCGGTGCCTCATGACCCAGGCAACCGATGGCTTCGGCAACGGCATCGGTGGCGTCGCGTTCCTGAACTCGTTCGACGACAGCATCGACAACCCGGTCTTCGTGTTCAACAAGGGCGACAACAACGGTTCGATGTCCGCCAGCCACGAAGTGGGTCACGCGTTAGGCCTTTCACACGACGGCGTCGGCGGCTCGACCTACCACCCCGGCACCGGCTCGGGCGTGACCAGTTGGGGACCGATCATGGGAGCGCCGTTCGGCAAGAGCCTGGTGCAGTGGAGCGACGGTGATTACCCCGATGCCACGAATACCCAGAACGATTATGCGTTCATCCTGAGTTATCTCCCGACGCGACCCGACCTCTACGGCGACACACTGGGGTCCGCGACGCCGTTCGACTCCGGTTGCATCACCAGCATTGCCGGCGTCATCGGTTCGCCCGACGATGTCGACGTGTTCAGCTTTACCTCGGCCCCCGGCAGTGTCCTGGTGGTCGGGGTTCCGACCGATCCGGGCCCGAACCTCGACATCCAGCTGACCCTCTACGACGACGAAGGTGTCGAGGTGATCTCCGTCAATCCCCCCAATGCCGTCCAGGCCGTCCGGACGACCCCGTTAGCCGCGGGCCAGTACTTCGTCGAAATCGACGGCATCGGAAAACCCGACGTTTACACCGACTACGGGTCACTGGGGACGTACTCGATCACGTTGCAACTGCCGCTGTGCGACTGCGCCGCCGACTTCGATGGGGACGGCACCGTCGGGATCCAGGATTTCCTGGACGTCCTGGGCGCCTGGGGACCGTGTCTCGGTTGTCCGCAGGACCTCGACGGTGACAACGACGTGGGTATCAACGATTTCCTGGATCTGCTGGCGGCGTGGGGTCCGTGCCCGTAGACAACACGGTCACCGGACTCGGTCCAGTAACCGATATTGGATCGCTTCGGCGACGTGATGGGTCTGCACCACTGCCGACTCGTCGAGATCGGCGATCGTTCGCCCCACACGGCGAACCTTGTCATAGGCGCGGGCCGAGAGACCAAGCTCCGTCATCGCCTGGCCCAGCAGATGGATCGCCGCGTCGTCCAACGCCGCGTGGCGGCCGAGCATCGGTCCCGACAGCTCGGCGTTGGTGTACGGTCCCTGTCGCGCTGCCTGGAGACGACGCGCCGCCAGCACACTTCTCCGCATGGACTCGGTGTCCGTACCGGGCCGAGTCGCCTTGAGCTGGCAGAACGGCACAGGTGGAACCTCGATGTGAATGTCGATGCGGTCCACCAGCGGGCCCGAGAGCTTCGCGAGGTACCGCTGCATCGCGCTGCGACTGGGCTCGTCGTCGGCCGCTCCGCCGCCGGGCGTGGGATTCATCGCGGCGACGAGCATGAACTTCGCCGGAAAACGCACCGAACCGTGCACGCGGGCGATCGTCACGCACCCGTCCTCCAGCGGCTGACGCAACGTCTCCAGAACATTGCGCGCAAACTCCGGTAGCTCGTCGAGGAACAGGACGCCCCGGTGGGCCAGGCTCACGTCACCGGGCCTGGGGACGGTGCCACCGCCGATGATCGCGGCGGCCGACGCGGTGTGGTGCGGCGCGCGGACCGGGCGGACGGCCTTGATCAAACCACGCGCGCCGAGCTGGCCGGCGCAGGAATAGATCCGTGTCACCTCGACCACTTCGGCGCGGCTCAGCGGCGGCAGTATGCCGGGCAATGCCTTGGCCATCATGGTCTTGCCGGTGCCGGCGGGACCGATCATGAGCACGTTGTGCCCGCCGGCCGCAGCCACAGTGATCGCGCGCTTGGCGGCCTCCTGACCCCGCACGTCGGCGAAGTCGACGTCGGGTCGCGCGACGTCGGTCAGACTCTCGATATCCACCGGCGGGTGCGGCTCGATCACGCCGTTGCCGTTGAACATCGCCACCACCTCGTCGAGCGTCGAGGCGCCAAGAACCTCGATCCCGTCGACGACCGCCGCTTCGTCGGCGTTCGCGGCCGGCACGATCACGCCGCGCTTGCCCTGCGTCTCGGCAAGCTGCGCGAGGCTGATCACGCCGCGTATCGGCCGCAACCGCCCGTCGAGTGCAACCTCGCCGGCGATCAGGTAGTCCTCGACCGCCCGGATGCCGTCGCCTGACGGCGGGCGGATCGTCCGGCCCGACAGAAGCACGCCCAACGCGATCGGCAGGTCGTACACCGGCCCCTCCTTGCGGACGTTCGCCGGCGCGAGGTTGATCGTCGCGAACGCGCGAGGGATGGGGAACCCGCTGTTGTAGATCGCCGCCCATACGCGACGGATCGACTCCCGCACCGCGGCGTCGGGCAGACCGACGATCGCCTGGGCGGGTTTCTCGGCGTCGGAGAGCTGCACCTCGATCTCGCAGGCAACGGCGTCTATGCCGCGCAGGACAAAGCTGTGGACACGGCTTATCACCGGCCGATGGTATCGGTGCCTCTGCGAGCTCCGGCGTTTTGGTCAGTTCCAGTCCGGCTGTTCCACGGGCGCGTCGGTGACGCGTGTCGGATCGGGCCGTGTCGGGCCCGGTGACGGCGGGACCGGCTTGGCCGTCTGGTGGTACACATACCGCCCCGCATCGAGTGCGCGTTGCGGGATCAGCGCGATCTCGCCGTGAAAGCTCTGGAAGTCGAGCTTGTCGGCGCGACCGTTGGCGACAACGTGGATCGGCGGCGTCGTCAGCAACTCCACCCAGAGTTGACGTCCGGTCGGAACCCATGTCGGGGTCGCGATCTCGACCTGGATGTGCACGAGGTTGCCGGTCGGCTTGTAGCGGACGGTCTCACCCGGCTCGACCATCAATGACTTGCGACGGTAGAGGTTATCGGGTCCGTCAGACTGAGTCTCGGATCCTCCGACGTAGAACGAGACGTTGAGCCACGTATCGGAGACGTTCGTGAAACGGACGCCGGAGGTCTGACATCCGGTAAGAACGGCCGCCGCGGCGAACGCCGGTATCACGACCAGTCTACGAACCCTCAGAAGCAAGGCGCACACAGCGCAGCGATCGTCACAAGACCACCAGGGCTTGAGAGAAATCAGGCCGCTGTCGGCCACCGACGCCGCGCGACCAGCATGGCCCGGGCCTCGTCCGCCGTAACCGGCTCGGAGAAGTAGAAGCCCTGTGCGAAATCGCAATCCAGGGCCCGCACCTGCGCCAGTTGCTGCTCGGTCTCGACGCCCTCGACGGTAACGCCCATCCGCAGTGTTCGGGCCAGTGCCACGACGGTGTGGACGACATCGCCGTAGTCATGGTTCGTGCTCAGCGAGCTCATGAACGCGCGGTCGATCTTGAGCACATCGATCGGGAGCCGATGCAGGTAGCTCAATGACGAATACCCGGTGCCGAAGTCGTCCATGTGGATCTCGGCGCCCAACGCGCGAATCCGCTCGAGCACGTCCGTGACCGTCTCCGGGTTCTCCATGATGACGCTCTCGGTGATCTCCAGCCTCAGGTCCGCTGCCGAAATACCGGCGTCAGCGAGAATCTGTTCGAGCTCCTCGACGAACTTCGGGTGTGCGAGCTGGTGCTGCGAGACGTTCACGCTGATCGACAGCGCGTGCTTCTCCGGTATCGCCTTGCGCCATTCGGCGAGCATGCGGCAGGCCTTGTCGAGCACCCACCGCCCGAGGTCGATGATCACGCCGGTGTCTTCGGCCTGCGGTATGAACTCCACCGGCGAGATCGACCCGCGCTCGGGGTCCTCCCAGCGTGCAAGCGCCTCGAACCCGCAGATCTGTCCGGACTTCAGCGACACGATCGGTTGGTAGACCACGGCGAACTGTCCCAGCTCCATCCCGCGACGCAGATGCAACGCCTGCTCCTCGCGGGCCGTCACGGCGTCGTTCATACCGGGGCGGAAGACGACAAAGCATCCCTTGCCGCCGGCTCTGGCGAAGTGCATCGCCGCATCGGCATTGCGAAGCAGTGCCTCGGCGGACTCGATTCCGTCCTCGGCCAGCGCGATGCCGATGCTCGCCGAAACCTTCAGCGTCTTGCCCTGCACGACGAACGGCTCGGCCAACGCTTCCTCGACACGTTCACCCACGATACTGGCGTCGTCTCGCCCGTCGAGGCCGTCGAGCAGGACCGCGAAGTCGTTGCCGCCGAGCCGGCCCAGGGAGATCAATTCCACCGCGACGACGCCGGCCAGGTCGCCCAGCCACTTCCGGAACCGGTCGGCGACCGCGATGGTGAGTTGATCCCCGACAAGTCGACCCAGGCTGTCGTGGACCTCCATGAGTTGGTCCACATCGATGAACAGGACGGCGAACTCGTAATCTCGGCGCCGTTGCGCCCGGTCGAGACACTGACCGATCCGATCCAGGATGATGTCACGGCTGGACAACCCCGTCAGCCGGTCGCGGAGCGCGGCGAAACGCAACTCATCCTCGGCACGCCGACGAATCCTCACCTCGGTCTCCAGGCGCTGCTTCTGGCGAACGACCTGGGCCGTGCGGACCTTGACATTGCGCTTGATGGTGTCCCCGAATGACGCAAGCATTCCCGCCATTGTCGCAAGTTCCTCGGTGTTGCCGTGAGCGATCGTCGGCACCGTGGTCTTGCCACTCATGATCTGCCGGGCCGTGTCGGCAAGCGTCTGCATGGGATCGATGAGATGCCGCGTCGTCCAGTGGCGGACACGCTCGATCAGGGCGAGGTACGCGAAACAGATCACGCCGATGATCAGCAGGATCACGCGGCGGCGACGTGCAAGGGTCCGGCCCTGGCGATTCGCTTCGTCCGCGGCGGTGATCTGGACCGCGGTCAACGCGGTGACGTAGCCGGCGACGCCGCGACGGAATCGTTCCAGATCGTCGGGGTGCTGCACGCCCGTGCTCCGATCGTCGGCCAGCTCGCGGCAATATTCGATCGAACGCAGGGCCTGGTCGAGGGATTCCGGATTGAACGCCACGGCATCCCGACGCAGGTCCCCCAGGGCAGCCGCCGCCTGGTGAATCGCCCGGTCAGCGGTGCCGAAGCTCACCGCCGACGAGCGCGGCGTGATCTGGGCGGCGATCTCCATCAACACCTGCCCCCCGTCAACGAGCAGGTCCACCTGCCGCTGCTGGTCGATCGCACGGCCGTATGCGTGCGCCGATTCCTCGACACCCCCCATGAGCACGCCGACCGCGGCGGCCAGGCCGATCGCTCCGACGACGGCGACAAAGAGGATGATCGACAGGTGGTGTTGTATGCGCACAGGGGGCCCTTGGATCCAGAGATACTGTTCTGATCGGCATTTCCACAGTTTGATTACACTGCGACCCGTGCCCGTGGATGAAATGGTCAGCCTGCTTGTGCTCGGCCTGACGGCCGGAGCGCTTGGCGGCCTCGTCGGCGTCGGCGGTTCGATCGTCATCATCCCGGTGCTGACCCTGCTGATGGGGCAGGATCAGCACCTCTCGCAGGCCGCCGCCATGATCATCAACGTGCTGGTGGCGGCCGCGTCGCTGTTGCAGCACTCCCGCGCGCGGGCGGTCCGCTGGGCGGTAGTCGGCCGGCTCGTACCGTTGGGACTGGTGATGGTTCTCGCCGGTGTTGCGGCCAGCAACGCGGTGCACGGTGAGATCCTGACAAAGCTCTACGGCGGGTTCCTGCTGTACGTCATCGCGTTCACCGTTGCGAAGCTCGTCGGCGACCATCGGAATCGCCCGGCTCCGTCGGAGCCACGGACCGGCTGGCTCCGTGTCGGCAGCGTCGGTGCGGCGATGGGCTTTGTGGCGGGATTGCTGGGTATCGGCGGCGCGCCGGTCTCGATTCCACTGCTCCAGCGGCTCGTCCACCTGCCGCTGCGGGAGGCCATCGCCGTCACGAGCGCCGCCATGGTCGTCACCTCGATCGCCGGTGCCATCGTCAAGAACGCCACGCTCTCGACGTTGACTGACGCCGCCGGCCAGAACCTCGGCCTTGGCTTTCTCGACAGCTTCGTGCTGGCTTCGTTCCTGGCCCCGACCGCGGTCCTCGGCGCCCTGGCAGGCGCCAAGCTCACACACGTCCTGCCGGTGCAGTTGGTGCGTGTCGCGTTCATCGGGCTGATGATCTGGGCGTGTATCAAGATGCTGGGGGTACAGTAAGCGCCATCTGCGAGCGAAGCTCCAGACGCATCGTGTCGATACGACGCCGCAGCATGTCCAGCCCTTCTTTGCAACCGTCGCCGAGCAATTCCTCGGCGGTGATCGGCTCACCGGTCGTCATCGCAATCCGGCCCCTGCACTTCGGTCGCCCGTACCCTGCCGGCCATGCGTCGTGGGCGCCTTCGATGGCGACGGGGACGACCGTCGCCTTCGCGCGGCGCACCAGCACAAGCATCCCCGGCAGGAATTCGCCGATCGATCCGTCGCGGCTCCGTGTTCCCTCCGGAAAGATGAGAATCCGACCACCGGTCTTCAGGACGTCAATCGCCGCTCGCATCGCGCCGATGTCGCCCTTGTCCCGGTCCAGCGGGATGCCCCCCAGTGAGTACAGTGCCCGGCCCCACATCGGGATCTCGAAGAGCGTGGTACGGGCCAGCGGCGCGAACGGCCCGCAGTGCACCCCCATGAGCAGGGGGTCCAGGTGCGACTGGTGATTGGATACGAAGATCACGGCGCCGGTCGTCGGGATCCTGCTTCGATTCATCGACCGCAGTCGGTACATCAGCTTGAAGATGAAGAAGCACAGCCAGCGGACGATGACCCACCAGAAGAACACCTGCAGCGGCGACCGTTTCGGCATCAGGCTCCGGTAGTCCTTGAAGCTCATGCCTTGAACCTCGCGGCCGGAAAGTGCTCGCGACAGATCCGATCGAGCTCATCGACGACCTGCTCCAGCGTCAGCTGGCTTGTGTCCACGACGACCGCTCCGGCGGGACAGACAAGCGGTCCGTCGCGTCGAGACGAGTCTCGTCGATCGCGCTGCCGGATGTCCGACACGATCCGGTCCCGATCGGCGGGCAGGCCCGCCGCGATCAACTGGCCCAGACGCCGTTCGGCGCGCACTTCGACCGCGGCGTCCAGGTAGACACGGAGCCCAGCGTCCGGAAAGACGACCGAACCCTGATCGCGTCCCTCGCTGACGAGCCGGGGATGTTCCTCGGCAATGCGTCGTTGCTGACACACAAGCACGTCACGCAACCGGGGCTGCGCCGCGACGATCGAAACCAGATCGCCGACGTCCTGCTCGCGGATCCTCCGGCTGACGTCACGGGTGCCCAGAAGCACCGTCGGCGGATCTGCAGTCCAGTCGAACGTGGGACCGCCCGCCTCCAGTGCGACGGCCAATGCAGTGCCATCGTCGGGATCGATCCCCTGCTCGATCGCAACCAGCGCGGCGACGCGGTACATCGCACCTGTATCCAGGAATTCGAGCCCCAACCGTTCGGCGAGGCGGTGGGCCACGGTCGACTTGCCCGTGCCGGCGGGGCCATCGATCGTGATGATCACTGTCACGCGGAGTCGGCCTCGATTGCGTTCTGGAGCGCCGTACGCGCCATCTCGATATTCGCCACGGCGTCGCCCGTACCGACGTAGTCGATGGCGAGCGTATTGAGGAAACCGACGCTCCGAATCGCGGCCACGCCTTCGGCGAGGTCGAACTCCTCGTGGCGCCCCTTCTTGTCGAATCCCCGCACGGTCGCGTGAACCGCGCCGGCGTAGGGAGCGAGCTTCCGCAACACCTCGACAAGGTCGCCGGAAGCGGCGGCATGGCCGAAGTCCGGCAGCGAGCCGATACGGAAACCACCGATGCGTTTCAGCAGATCGGTCAACCGATCTGTCTCCCGCGTGAGCCCGTCATGCGGCGCGATGAGCAGGTTCAGTTCGAGCCGCTCCACCGCGGGCATCAGGTCCTTGATCTGGATCGCAGTCTGTTCGAAAGCCTCGTCCGTGTCGGGCGCATCGCATCGGACGGCCAGAGCGTTGCATCCGAGCCGGTTGGCCGCGACCGCCAGCCGCTGGACCCGCTCCGCCGACTTGTCGGCCTCCTTGAGGTCGGTGGAGGCGAAGTGCAGCGGCGTGTCCTCGATGAGGACCAGGCACGGGCAACCGGCCTTGTCGCCGCGGTCACGCAGCTCGTCAAGATCCTCCAGCGACCAACCCGCCAGCATCGACGAGGGGACGTTCATGCCCCTGAGCTTCAGCTCCCGGATCGCGAAATCGGGCACGTCCACCAGGCGCATAGACTCCTCCCCGTTACCTGAAACGAGGGTGCGGAGCGAGCGGGCAGCAAGCGTGAGCAGCATGGCATTCCCAAAAGAAAACGCCGACCTGAGACGGCCGACGTTTTCCGGAGGGGAGAAAGATCCGTATCAAAAAGCCCATATGCCCAAGGCAGACCCTTGGCGCTGATAAGCATATCCGGGGCCTTCGGCATGAGCAACGCCCGGCCTTCACATTTTGCCTATCTTCTCCGGCTCTCCACCGTAACGTCGGCAACCCGGAGCCTTTCTGCCGTTACCATGACCGCCGCCCACACCGGAAACCAACGACAATGCCCATCCCCGCCGAATGCCGATTCACTGAAACGCACGAGTGGCTCGACCTCGACGGCGACATCGTGATCCTCGGCCTCACGCAGTACGCCGCCGACGAGTTGACCGACGTCACCTACATCGAGTTAAAACCGGACAAGACCACGATCCTGCCGGGTGATTCCATCGGCGAGATCGAATCGGTCAAGACGACCAGCGATGTCTTTTCGCCGGTCGGCGGTGAGATTGTCGCCATCAACCAGCGCGCCATTGACCAGCCGTCGCTCGTGAACTCCGACCCGTTCGGCGAGGGCTGGCTTGTCAAGATCCGCACCGCCGACCCGTCGCCGCTCGATGGGCTCATGGACCGCGAGACGTATTCCAAGCGGTTCCCTGTGTCGGGGTAACCCGCGCTAGGATCGCGTTGTGAGTTCGTTCAAACTCGTCAGCGACTTCAAGCCAACCGGGGATCAGCCGACCGCGATCGCCGCGCTGGTCGACGGCATTCGAGCCGGTCGCCGTCACCAGACCCTGCTTGGCGCCACCGGCACCGGCAAGACCTTCACGATGGCCAACGTCATCGAGCAGGTGGGGAAGCCGACGCTGATCATCAGCCACAACAAGACCCTCGCCGCACAGCTCTACGAGGAGATGCGAGAGCTGTTCCCGCACAATGCCACCAGCTACTTCGTCAGCTACTACGACTACTACCAGCCGGAAGCCTACATCCCGCAGCGGGACATCTATATCGAGAAGGACGCGTCACGCAACGACGACCTCGACCGGTTGCGGCTGGCGGCGACAAGTAACCTTCTGTCGCGTCAAGACGTCATCATCGTCGCGTCGGTGAGCAGCATCTTCGGGCTGGGATCTCCCGAGGACTACCGCAGCAGGATGCTGCCGCTTCGTGTCGGCGAGAAGATCAAGAGGCGAGAGCTGTTGATGAGCCTCACGGAAATGCAGTACGGGCGCAACGAGATCGAGTTCAAACGCGGCCAGTTCCGTGTCCGTGGCGATGTCATCGAGGTCTACCCCGCGTCCGAGCAGTTCGCCATCCGCATCGAACTGTTCGGCGACGATGTCGAGCGGCTGGAGTACATTCACCCCACCAGTGGTGAAGTGCTGGCCGAGCAGGAACAGATCTTCATCTTTCCGGCCGTCCACTACGTCATGCCCCAGGAACGCCTGCAGACCGCAATCGACGGCATCCGCGCTGAACTCGACGAGCAAGTCATGCACCTTCGCGGCCAGGGCAAGCTGCTGGAGGCGCAGCGACTGCTCGCACGCACCCGTTACGACCTGGAGATGATGGAGGAGATCGGCTACTGCGCCGGTGTCGAGAACTACTCGCGTCACCTTGACGGGCGTGCCCCGGGCGTGAAACCCTACACGCTGCTGGACTACTTCCGCCACACGCCCGGGCGGGCACCGGACGACTGGCTGGTCTTTCTCGATGAGTCGCACGCCACGGTCCCGCAAATTCGAGGCATGCACCACGGCGATCGCAGTCGAAAGCAGGTGCTGATCGATCACGGGTTCCGGCTGCCCAGCGCCCTGGACAACCGACCGTTGCGTTACGAAGAGTTCGCCGAGATGGTGCCCCAGGTGGTGTACGTCTCGGCGACGCCGTCCGCATTCGAGCTCGATATCTGCGGGGGCGAGGTTGTCGAGCAGGTCATCCGCCCGACCGGCCTGGTCGACCCGCCGATCGTCATCAAGCCGGCCCAGGGACAGGTCGCCGATCTGCTCGACGCGTGCGCCGAGCGGGCGGACAAGGACGAGCGAGTCCTCGTGACCGTCTTGACCAAACGCCTGGCCGAGGACCTGACCACGTACCTCGCCGGGCAGGGCCTGTCTGTCCGGTACCTGCACAGTGAGATCGACACCCTGCAGAGATTGGAGATCCTCCGCGACCTCCGTGAGGGCGCGTTCGACGTCCTGGTCGGCGTCAACCTGCTCCGCGAGGGGCTGGACCTGCCGGAGGTGACCCTGGTCGCCATCGTCGACGCCGACAAGGCGGGGTTCCTGCGCAGCCAGACAAGCCTTATCCAGACGATGGGCCGCGCCGCCCGGAACGTCAACTCGCAGGTCATCATGTACGCCGACACCGTGACCAAGCAGATGCAGGCCGCGATTGACGAGACCGACCGCCGTCGGGTGAAGCAGATCGCGTACAACATCGAACACGGCATCACCGCCCGATCGATCAAGAAGGCGATCCGCCGGGGCCTCGAACAGGAACTCGCCGGTCGCAAGACGGCTGAGGCCGCGATGAACCGGCCCGAAGACGACGAGGAGCGGGACCGTGACGAGCTGGTCGCCATGCTCACGACCGAGATGATGCAGGCCGCCGAGCGGCTCGAATTCGAGCGGGCCGCCGGACTGCGGGATCAGATCGCCGGCCTCAAGGCCATGCCGGATTTCGGATCGCCGGATCTCGTGAAGCTCAAACCTGTGCCGGGTGAGGCGGGGTCACGCGCCGGTATCACGGGCCGGGGGAAGCGTTCCGCTCGATGACGACTCGGCTCCGGGCCGGACCTGGTCCATCCGGTCGATCCGGTCGATCCGGTCGTCCGGCCGCAGCCGGATGTGCCGGGCAGCCCGCTGGAGGAGCTCGACCTCGGTGAGTGTCGGGTACGCCGCCGGCCGGGCGATCGTCCGTCGCCGGTCGGCGAGCTGCGGATTGGAATGGTCAGCGTCGTGTGCCATATCGCTTCGAATGACTTGTGGTACGCACGAGATGCATGTTGCGGTTCCACAAGCCCTGTATTCTTTTCGTCGGCCACCGACGGGGCCGGCTGAACCCGACCCGCTCCGATTGCCGGCGTTGAACCGCTACACTGAGGGCCATGGCCCCCCCGCCCCGAGATGCCCCCAGACGCCGGCGCGCCCCTGCCCTGCCTGAAAAGGCCAATGTCCTGCTCATTGGCGGCGGTGGTCGCGAGCACGCGCTCGCCTGGAAGCTGAACCAGTCGCCGAGACTCGGCACCCTGTGGCTCACCCATCCGGACAACGACGGCCTCGCGGGCCTCGGCCGGCCGTGCCCGATCCAACTGGACTTCTCGAACATCTTCATGTTCCAACGGTGGTGCGACCGCGAACGGATCGACCTGGTCGTCGTGGGCCCGGAGGGACCCTTGGCCGACGGGATCACCGATGCCCTGAAGACCGAAACCCGCCTGGTCTTCGGTCCGACGCGCGCCGGCGCCCGAATAGAGTCGGACAAGAGCTTTGCAAAGAAGCTCATGCGGCAGGCCGCCATCCCGACGGCGGAGACCCGCGTCTTCAACGACGCCGCAACCGCGCGGGTGTACCTGGAAGCCCATGACGAGCCGTGCGTCGTCAAGGCGTCCGGTCTCGCCGGCGGCAAGGGAGCGATTGTCTGTGAGACGCAGGATGAAGCGATCCGCACCGTCGAACGGATCATGGTCGATCGCGAGTTCGGCGATGCCGGCGAAACGATCCTCGTCGAGGAGAAACTCGTCGGCCAGGAGGTCAGCGTGCTGTCGCTCGTGGCCGGCCGATCGATCTGGCTGCTGGATCCGTGCCAGGACCACAAGCAGGTCGGCGAGGGCGACACCGGCCCGAACACCGGCGGCATGGGCGCCTATTGCCCGACACCGCTGCTGGACGCGGCGATGCTGGACACGATTCAGCGCGAGATCGTGGTCCCGGCGGCGGACGCCCTGCGACGCGACGGTATCGACTACTGCGGCGTGCTCTATTGCGGAATCATGATCACGCCCGCCGGGCCGAAGGTGCTTGAGTTCAACTGCCGGTTCGGTGACCCGGAGTGCCAGCCATTGATGGCCCGGCTGCAGAGTGACCTGCTGGAACTTCTGTGGGCCACCAGCAGTGGCGCCGAACCCGGCCGCCCGGGCTCGTTAGACGAAGCGATCGTGTCTTTTGACCAGCGAACCGCGTGTTGCGTGGTGATGTGCTCGGCCGGTTATCCCGGTCCGTACGACACGGGCAAGGTGATCACGGGGATCGAGGAGGCCGAAGCGCTCGCCGGCGACGGCCGCGAGGTCATCGTCTTCCACGCCGGCACGACACGCGATGCCTCCGGAGATCTCGTGACCAACGGCGGCCGCGTCCTGGGCGTAACGGCACTGGCCGACGATCTGCAGTCGGCCCGCGACCTTGCCAACGCCGCCTGCGACCGGATCCATTTCGACGGCGCGTTCTACCGACGCGACATCGGCGACCGCGTGCTAAAAAGGGGCCAGATCTATTTACCGGCAGCCGGTAAATAGATCTGTCCCCTTTTTCAGGGCCGCTGAACTGTGACGCTCTCGCGCAGTCGTGTCACCACGTCCACCACGATCTCGACCGCGCGAAGGACCTCGTCGTCGGTCGTCTCCCGTGAGAGACCGAAGCGGACCGATCCAAAGGTCTGCTCCGACGGCAGTCCCATCGCCTGCAGCACCGGCGACGGCTCCATCGAACCACTCGAACACGCCGCACCGGCCGACGCGCAGACGCCGCGTTCCGAAAGCATCAGCAGGATCGCCTCTGCCTCGAGCCCGATGAACGCGATGTTGGATGTCCCGGCGACTCGCGGGGCGCCAATACCGTTCACCGCGGTCTGGTCCAACGTGTCGACGATTCCTCGCTCGAGCGTGTCCCGCCTTGTGGCGAGGGCTGCCGGTCCGCCACCGGCCAACCAGTCCATGGCCAGCTCCGCCGCCACGCCGGTCCCGACGATACCCGCGGCGTTCTCGGTGCCGCCCCGGCGCCCCCGCTCCTGCGGCCCGCCGATCACCTGCGCCTCCAGTCGCACGCCCCGTTTGACGTACAACGCACCCGTTCCCTTCGGGCCGTGGAACTTATGGGCCGAGAAGCTCAGCAGGTCCACCGGCAACGAGGCAACGTCGATCTCCAGTTTGCCGACCGCCTGCGTGGCATCGGTGTGCAAGCGGACACCGAACTCGCCGCAGATCGCGCCGATCGTCTCGACCGGCTGGATGACACCCGTTTCGTTATTCACCCACATGACCGAGACCAGAGCGACCTCGCCGGCACGTCGGCCGAGCACGATCCGCAGCGCGTCGAGGTCCACGACCCCGCCCGCATCGTTGTCGAGCCACACCACCTCGACACCGAGCGACGCCGCCGCCAGCGCGAGATCCCGGACAACGCTGTGCTCCAATCGGCTGGTCACGAACAGACGACGCTCCGGCTGGGCGCCGAACGATCCACGGACCGCCAGGTTCACCGACTCGGTCCCACCGGAGGTGAACACCAACTCCCTGTCCTGGCAGCCGATGAGCCGGGCGACCGCCGATCGCGCGAGAATGATCTCACGCCGCACCACCTGCCCCGCACGGTGCATGCTCGACGGATTGGCCCATCGTTCGCAGAGCGTGCGGTTCATCGCCGCGACGACGGCATCGGCCGGTCGCGTCGTCGCATTGTTATCCAGGTAAATCGCGGACGTCATTGTCCAAGGATAGGCCCGTTTCGCCTCAACTTGATCACGAAGAAGCCCGTTCCGCAGATCATCAGGGCCGCGCTGACGAGAAAGATCGCCTCCGGCCGATCGAACCACGGCCGTATGACCCAGTAGATCACCGACGCCACCGAGAGAAACCCGAACGAGATCGCGTTGGCGGTCCCAAGAAACCGGCCGCGCTCGTCATCCGGCGACAGTTTCTGAAGCAATGCCTGCAGCGGGATGATGTAGAAACCCGCGAAGAACCCCGCACCCCCGATGAACACCGCCACGTTCGTGAAGGTCGGGGGGACCACGCCCAGCAGGATGAAGAACACCGAGAGTCCGGCACCGCCGACCGGGACCAGACGCGGTTCGATTCGATGCCCCGAAACGAGTCCCGCGACGACGCTGCCAACACCGATACCGACCGCCATGACGCCAAGCAGAAGGCTCGCCTTACCGCGGTCGATCGCCAGGACTTCCACGTACTCCGGGATAATCAGCAACGCGATACCGGCGAGCAGGTAGAAGTACCCCCACGCCAGCGCGACCGTCAACAGCGGCGTCCTGGACATATGCCGCAGCACCGTTACGTAGGTCGTGAACGGGTTCCAGTCGTACCGGAGGTTGCGGTCGCCCGGCTCGAGCTTCACGAGAAACAGGACCGCACCCAGGCCCGCCACCGCCACGATCACCATCGCGACACCCGGTACCCACGGCAGCGCGTCGGCCACCGCCCCGTTTGCGTCCGGGAGCGGGTCATACCAGTCCGAAAAGATCCCGGCTCCCAGCGTTCCGGCGATGACCGCGATGTTGGTCATCATGTTGATGGTGCCGTTGGCGCGACTCAGGTCGCGGGATTCGACCAGTTCGGGGATCATCCCGTACTTGGCCGGACCAAAGAACGCGCTCTGGCACGTCAGCGCGAGCAGCGCTGCCATGGTCACCCACAGGTTGCCTGTCCAGAACCCCACCATCGCGACGATCGCGATCGGGATCTCGACGACCTTGACAAGCACACTCACGTACCGCTTGCTGTGCCGGTCGGCGAATTGCCCGGCATAGCCGGACAGAACGATGAACGGGATCGTGAAACAGAGCCCGACGATTCCCTGGCCGCCGGTGCCGAGCTGCCCTGTCCACGCACCGGCGATGACCATGTAGGTCAGGACGCCCTTGAGAATATTGTCGTTGGCCGCCCCAAGAAACTGGGTCGCAAGCAGCGCCACGAATCCACGTTTAACGAGGTTGCTGCTCACCGCTGCGCCAACTCATACCCGTCGGTGAATGCGGCTGAGAGGACTCGAACCTCCACGGGATATTACTCCCACTAGAACCTGAATCTAGCGCGTCTGCCAATTTCGCCACAGCCGCAGCGAAGGCGAGGCAGATGATAGCGGCATCCGCGAAGCGCCGCCCACCGCCGGCGCTGTCGCGGGCCACTGCTGTGCCGCGCGTTGCTCAGGCGTCCGTCGGCGCCACCTCGACCGGGGCCCCGAGCCGGGGTTCCTCGGCTGGATCAGCCGCTGTAGTGGTCGCGGACTCGTCAGTAACCTTAACCAGTCCTCGCTTCACCAGCATCGCCTGCCGGACCTCCTGGAACAGGTCGGGGTTCTCCCGCAGGAACACCTTGGCATTCTCCCGACCCTGACCCAGGCGAACGTCGCCGTAGCTGAACCACGCACCGGACTTCTTGATCACCTCGTCCTGGACCGCCATGTCCACGAGGTCGCCCGAGGCGCTGATCCCCTCATCGAACATGATGTCGAACTCCGCCTCGCGGAACGGCGGCGCGATCTTGTTCTTCACCACACGGGCACGAACCCGGCTGCCGATGACGGTGTCGCTGTCCTTGATCGACCCGATTCGCCGGATGTCGATCCGGACCGACGAATAGAACTTCAGGGCACGTCCACCGGGCGTGACCTCCGGTGAGCCGAACATCACGCCGATCTTCTCGCGCAGCTGGTTGATGAAAACAACCAGGCACCGGCTCTTGGCGATCGCGCCGGTGAGTTTCCGCAACGCCTGGCTCATCAGTCGAGCCTGCAACGCCACGTGGGTGTCGCCCATCTCCCCCTCGATCTCGGCCCGCGGGATGAGCGCGGCGACGGAGTCGATCACGATGATGTCCACGGCGTTGGACCGCACAAGCATCTCGCAGATCTCCAGCGCCTGCTCGCCGGTGTCCGGCTGCGACACCAGCAACTCATCGAGATTCACGCCGATCCGCTTGGCCCACGATGGGTCCAGGGCGTGCTCGGCATCGATAAAGGCCGCGACGCCACCGTCCTTCTGTGCGTTCGCGACGGCCGTCAAGGCTAGGGTCGTCTTTCCGGAGGATTCGGGCCCGAAGATCTCGACCACGCGGGATCGCGGCAGGCCGCGGCCTCCAAGCGCCAAGTCGAGGCTGAGGGTCCCGG
>Ga0209987_10000772_pt1 | contig 16943 bp, 12 predicted proteins | sample N074metaG_FD_182134 | JGI IMG/M metagenome (GOLD analysis project Ga0209987, IMG submission 182134) | Deep subsurface microbial communities from Kermadec Trench to uncover new lineages of life (NeLLi) - N074 metaG (SPAdes) (version 2) | ecosystem: Environmental > Aquatic > Marine > Ocean trench... | reverse complement strand
CTTGGTCCACAGTCTGGGGCGCTGGGTCTTCAGCGCGCTCGCCCGGCTCGCAGATCTGCGCGTGAGCGATCCTACTTCAGGTTTTCAGTGCATGAACCGCCAGGTGCTCGACCTCTACGCGCGCGACTTCTTCCCCACCGACTACCCGGACGTGGACGTGCTGCTCACTGCCTTTCGTAACGGACTGCGGGTGGGTGAGCATCCAGTTCGAATGGCGGAGGCGACGCGCGCTTCGACCCTGCACGGCGGCCTACGCTCCTTCTACTACGTTTACAAGATGCTGCTCTCAACCTTCAGCGCCACGGCGCGCCCGGCGCGAAACGCCGCGAAACAGGAGGCCGACCGATCATGAACGAGACACTCACTCCCGAACAACTCCGCGAGGTATTCCTCGCCGCCGCGGATCCCAGCAGCGCGCGGGTGCTCGCGCTCACCTGCAGCCTGCTGCTCGTCTCTGTGGTGCTGTGGCTCGTCTACCGGCGCGGCCTGCGCGAAGAATACACGCCGATCTGGATGGGCGTCGCACTCGCGCTGGTGCTGGTGAGCGTGCGGCTGGACTGGCTCTACGTGTTGACGCGGGCAATCGGCGCCTGGACACCGAGTTCGTTGATCTTCTTCCTCGGCGAGGTCTTCCTCGTCGTGATCTGTCTCAATTACGCGGTTCGCCTGTCGCGCAACGGGGTCGAGATCAAGAACCTGGCACAGGAAATCGCGCTCCTACGCGCTCGACTCGAACGGCTCGATCCAGGGGAGCGGCTGGCGGGCTGACTTTCCCTGCCGAGTTCCGTGCTCGCCGGGCCCCCTGCTTCCGTTGCGAGTCGCATTCCCAAGTGATCACCGACGTTCCCACCTACGCCCCCGCTTGGCGCTCGCCGCTCTCATCCAGGCTGTGTTCGAGCATGCGTATATAAAGGAGACCGAACGCACCCTGTTTCAGTGAGTCTTCGATGATGCCATCGACATCGCAATTCCGCGCAAGGCGCAGCAATCGCTCAAAAGTATGCCGGAAGTTGTGCGTGTGCTTGCGCCGTATCTCGGTGCCGTAAAACAGCTCCTTGAGCCCCCCCTCATCGGAGTAATCCATGCTCACGAACATCCGCGCAAAAACCCCGTAGTCGCCCATCGCTGCCTGAGAGAAGTGGTGGTCCATCTGTTCACGGGTGTATCGACCGCTGCCAATCGGACCCAATCCCGAAATCAGCAACATCCCCGAGATGCCACCTAGCTGCCCCTTGACGCCTTCGGCGATCTTGAAAAACGTTCCCTGTCGCGCGTTCATCTCGGTCGCCGCGATGGCTAGTGTTTGCTTTTCAGACTGCTCCGATGTGCGGCGAATGGCTGCGGTGTTGTTGGCGAGTTCGCGCTGCTGAATGAAGAGGCCAAGCACGAGCCACAGAAATGCGAGCGGAGCAAACGCGCCTTCTAGAAAATTGCCGACGGTGCCCAGCGAGAAGCTCGAATCGGGATCAACCGCACTCACGTGGCGGACGTACCCGATACCACCCGCAATCCACAGCACCGAAATGACGGTGCCGAGCCAGATCCGCCAGTCACGGCCACGTAAGATGTTCAGGAACCTGCCCCTATTGGCCAATCGACTGCCCCCCACGACACGGCGCGCCTTCATTTTACTGCCTGCTTCCGTGGATGCACAGCGCGACCCTGGAGACGCCAAGCCCTGTGGCGGGTCTCCGGCGGTCTCGTGGGCGCGATCGCACGGTGCGCGGGATTTGCGTAAAGCGATGATCCGATCAAGCCGATGGCACACCAACGTTCCTCTCCGCACCATCAGTGATCTGGCGCGCCAGAACAGGGAGTTCGAGTCGGTATGCAGCTGATCATTACATTGCTTTTCGTCGCGGAGGTCTCCTACGTCCTCGTCGGAATCGATCTGATTCGAAGAGCGAGGCAGACGCGCGGCCTGCCGGAATTCTTCCTGGGCCTGGCCTTCGTCTTCAATGGCCTCTCGTACCTGTTCGGGGATCTACCGGACATGATCGGAAATGAAGAAATCTTGAATGAATTCATGTACATCGGCCGTATCTTTGCCGCTTGCTGCGCGCTGACGATCGGCGTCTTCACCTGGCGCGTCTTTCAGCCGAAGGCCAGCTGGGCAAAGTGGGCTTGCTGGGGATTTGGCGCACTGCTCGCGCTGGGCCTCACGGTCTCGGCGCTCGAGGGCGACTGGGAGGGTGCCTATCCACTGACCTACACCGGCTTCTGGTTCGAGTGGGTCGGAGGCTTCTTGCCATTCGTCTGGTTTGCAGTCGAATCGCTGCGCGCCTATTCGAGATCCCGGCTCCAATTGCGCATCGGGCTCGGCGACCCCATCCTGAGCAACCGCTTTCTCCTGATCGGCCTCTACGGGACGCTCGCAGCCAGCACCTACCCCTTCTACCTCTGGATGTACATCCTCTATGAACGCCACGGAACGTGGTCCGATTCGTTGACGGCAGTCACCGGAATCATCGAGGTGATCTCGTTGGCCGCGCTCTGGACCTCCTTCGCGGCGCCCGCGTTCTATCGACGCTGGATCGAGAAGTCCCAAGCAAACGCCTAGAGATTTCGCCATGCAACGTCGCCGCTGACGTTGTAGGCTGCGGGCCGTGAAGACACCGACCGAACCCACCCACGTCATTGGCATCTGTGGCGGAGCCGTCGCCGGCTCGGAGGCCGCGCGGCGTTTTGCCGAGCGCGGCGCCCTCGCGATCGTGTTCGAGCAAAACGCCCGTCCCTACGGCAAGATCGAAGACGGTCTGCCCCGCTGGCACGTCAAGCTGCGCGAGAAAGAGTACAAGCGCATCGATGAGAACCTGAGCGCCGAGGGGGTGCTGTTCGTCCCGCAGACGACCCTCGGGGAGGACCTTTCGTTCTCCGAACTGACCGAGGGGATGGGGCTGACCGCGGTAATCCTCGCCAATGGCGCGTGGCGCGACCGGCCACTACCCATCGAGGGCATCGATCAATTCGTCGATCGCGGGCTGATCTACCAGAACCCGTTGGTGCACTGGTTCAATCACTATCACGAATCTGACTTTGCGGGACCCCAAGTTGATGTACCTGATGGTGCCATCGTGGTGGGCGGCGGCCTGGCCTCCATCGATGTGGTGAAGATCCTGAACATCGAGGTCTTCAGTCGGGCGTTGCGCGAGCGCGGCATCGATTTGGACGCGGTGACACTGGAGCAAAAGGGTATTGCGGAAACCCTCGAAGCGAACGGACTCAGCGCCGAAGACCTGGGCGTCAAGGGTTGCACGCTGTATTACCGACGGCGGATGCAGGATATGCCGTTGGCATCCATCAAGGACCCGAGCCCGGCCCAACTCGAAAAACTCGAAGCCACGCGCGTGCGCATCATGGAAAAGCTGATGCGCAAGTACCTGGTGCGCGTGGAGGAGTGCAGCGTTCCGCTCGCGCCGATCGAAGCGGACGGCCGGCTCGCGGGCCTGGTCTTCCGAAAGACGGCCGTCGAAGACGGGCGCGTGCGTGAGTTGGAGGGATCGGACTTCGAGGCACGGGCACCGTTAGTGGTGAGTTCGATCGGTAGCCTCCCACTGCCGATCGAAGGAATCCCACTCAAGGGCAACCTGTACGAGTTCGACTCGCCGGTAAGTGGCGCGCTTCAAGGCGTTGACCGCGTCTTCGGGCTCGGCAATGTGCTCACCGGCAAGGGCAACATTCGCGACAGCCGCATCAATGCCGGCGCCGTCTCGGATCGCATCATCGAGGGCTTGTTCGGCGATGGCCCCCAGAGCGGCGAAAAGCTCCCGCCCCAACGAATCGAGGGCGTTCTCGAGCGCATCCAAAAGCGCTGGAACGAGATCGAATACCGGGGCGACTACCACGCCTGGATCGAGGCACACCGCCCCACTTCGTGAGGGAGGCTCCAAGCCTCGGCGATCCCTCAGCGCCATACTGCGGTCCGTTTCCCCTATCCTTGTGGACGGCACGGGCCCGTGTTTCCTTGTCGGAGTGAGGCCGCGCGCACGGAACCCTGGTACCGGATCGAGCGGGCCGAGAGCCGCAACCGTGAGGAGTCGAGAATGAGTCGACCGATGCCCGAAAATCCGTTCTTGATGGGCAGCTACGCGCCCTGGCCGATGGAGGGTGAAATTCGCGACCTGGTCGTGGAAGGTGAGATTCCGGCGGAGCTTTCGGGCACCCTCTACCGCAACGGCCCCAATCCACAGTTCGCGCCGCGCGGCGACTACCACTGGTTCGACGGCGACGGGATGATCCACGCTTTCTTCTTCCGAGATGGGAAGGTCGACTACAAGAACCGCTGGGTACATACCGAGCGTTTTCGGCTGGAGCGCGATGCCGGTCAGGCTCTCTTCAGCGGCTTCTCGTCGGCGGGTTCGGCCGACCCCCGCGTAGACGGTAGGTCACCGAACGCCGCCAACACGAGTGTCATCTGGCACAGTGGGAAGCTACTGGCGCTCTGGGAAGGCGGGCTTCCGCACGAACTCGATCCCGACACGCTCGAGACCGTCGGCCTCTACGACTTCGAGGGAAAGCTCACGCGCGAAATGGACCGCGAGGCCGCGGCAGAATTCGGGTTTGCGCCAGACCAAGGCAGAGAGCCGGGCATCATGGGCGCGCACCCGAAGATCGATCCCCGCACAGGCGAAATGCTGTTCTTCGGATACTCACCAACGCCGCCCTACCTCGCCTACTACGCGACGTCCGCGAGCGGAAAAATCGTGCGAAGTGTCGAAATCGACGCGCCTTTCGCGAGCATGGTGCACGACTTCATCGTCACCGACGAGCATGTAATCTTCCCGGTCTTCCCGGCCGTGTTGGATCCGGAGGCTCTGGAAAAGACGGGCAGCGCTGTCAGCTGGCAACCCGAGCGCGGAACCCACATCGGTATCATGCCGAGGAATGGCGGTAGCAAAGACATCGTCTGGCTACAGACCGATCCATGCTACGTCTTTCATCCGATGAACGCGCGTACCGAGGGCTCGCGAATCATCGCCGAGGTCATGCGCTACCCGGTCGTTCCCTTATTCGGTGTGGATGGAGCTGGGCCCGCCGTGCTCACACGCTGGTTGATGGATCTCGATAGCGGCACCGTGAAGGAAGAGACTCTCGACGAGGATCCCGCCGAGTTTCCGCGCATCGACGAGCGCTTTGCGGGGCGCGCCTATCGACACGGCTACTGCGTTGGCGCCATTCCGGGAAACCAAGCCTCGGATTCAAAGGTCGATGACGGGCTCACGGGCGCGATCTTCCACTACGACCTCGAGAGCGGCACACGTCGCGAACACCGCCTAGCCCCGAAAGATTCGAGCGGTGAGCCGATCTTCGTACCGCGACACCCCGACGCGCCCGAAGGGGACGGCTTCGTGCTTGCAGTCGTATGCCGGGGCGAAAAGCGGCGCAGCGATCTACTGGTGTTCGACGCCCAGAACATCGACGCGCCACCGCTGGCGACGGTGCGTCTGCCGCACCGAATTCCAGCTGGCTTCCACGGAAGCTGGCGCCCCATAGGCTAGGGGTCACGCAGCCAGCAATCGCGTTCAGCACTTTGGCGCTTGCTGGGTGTGTGATTATTTTGTCGAATCAGAAGTCAACGTTGGAGGATCTTCGATGATCACGGGTGGCTGTGCGTGTGGCGAGGTGCGTTATGAAGTCGCGGGTGAGCTCAAGGATTTCTGCCATTGTCATTGTTCGATTTGCAGACGAATCCACGGCGCTGCGTTCGCCACCTGGGGCGGAATCTCCCGCGATGATTTCAAATACATTTCGGGGGAGAGCCTTCTGAAGGCCTATCCGTTCTCGCAACGAGCAAACAGTCTGTTTTGCAGCCATTGCGGATCCACTGTTCTCACAGATTTCAAGTCGGAATCCGACATGCTCTACATTACCGTGGGTACCGTCGATGGAGATCTGAAGTGCCCCCCGGGCTTCCATCAATTCACAGGCTCCAAAGCACCCTGGTTCGAAATTACGGATGACCTACCGCAACACGACGGCTGGCCTGATGGGAGCCCGGAGGTGACGTAACGGATCCCCATCTTTCGGGGTGGATTTTCCAACCTTGTTCACGCCAATGGCAATCGGGAGAAAGTTTTTGGACTCAGCCGACGCTCGCCTTTTCGTCTGTTACATACCCGGCCTCGATCGTCGGCTGGTCGATGCTGAAACCATGCCATGGTTGTCTCGATCCTTGACGCGTTATCCCCATGTCGAGATCCACACGCAGCCGACCACGGAACTCTTTTCCACCCTGCTCACCGGGACCAATCCGCAGACCCACGAGATTTGGCAGGTGCGACTGAAGGATGACATCGAGAACTCGGCTACAGACAAGATGCTCGACCGCCTACCGGATTGGTTGACGACGACGTGGCAGTGTTTTCGCCATCTCTTGCATCGAGGCTACGACCTTCCCGCAATGCCCCGCTAGCGACGCCGGCAGTTCCACATGCACAGGCTGAAGTACTCACGGCGATACGATTCGTCGGATGTCGTCAACGAAGTTGGCGGCACAAAGACACTGATCGGTATTCTCGGCGACGACGCCCACTATCGGATGGGCCGAAACTTCGGGGAATTGGGAGACTTGCGCGACTCCCTACCCGATGGGCGTTATGCGCTGGAGCTTCTCGAATTCTATGCGTTCGATCTGTTGTCTCACTGGAACCTTCATCTCCCGAGCGTCATCGACAAGCATCTGCGACTGGTAGACGGCTTCATCGAAGCCCTGCACGATCGTTGCCGAAAAAAAGACGTTGCGATGATGGTGCTGGTCGATCACGGCCAGGAAGCAGTGCGCGGCTGTATCGACATGAAGCGCACCATCGATTCTGTGGACGTTCCGCGAAGCGATTTCTGTTACTACATCGAGGTGGCCGTCGCTCGATTCTGGTTCCGGACCGAAGAAGCGAAGCAAGCCGTACTCGGCGCGCTCTCCTGCATGCAGCACATCGAAGTCATGCACAGGCGCGAGTTGGAGCGGTACGATATCTGCTTCGAGGATGATCGCTTCGGCGAGTTCTATGCGATCGCTGACAGCGGATACATCTTTTTCCCACATGATTTTCACCATCCACTGGCGAATCTCTTCATGGCCCTGCGTGAACCCACGATGCGGCGCCGCCTATTCAATCCACGCCAACGGGGATACCACGGACACCTGCCCGACCACCCCGCCGAGAAGGGTTTCCTCATGTTGCTGGACGAAGACCATCAGGCGATCTTGGACCCGATGAAGCTGATCGACTTCGCGCCGACCGTTTTGAATTTCCTGAAGCGGGAAAAGCCGGACTACATGTCGGGCCGGCCCGTGTTTCAGCGAAACGAATAGGTTGAAACAATTGGCGGGCCGCCAGGGGCTCGACGCCTAGACCATCGGGTTAGAAGGACAAACTAGACCCAAGAAGTAACGCCTACTTACAGCTCCTGCCTTGCAGGCGACTGCAATAGACTGCGCGGGTGACGGCTCCCGGCTCTATCCGGCCCCAACTTTCGGGCCCGCGCTCCCGCCCCCGGCGGTTTCGCGCTCGCAAGGGGTGGCCCTGCCCCCCCCTCCCTCACTGCCGGGGTTCCCTCACAAACGGTCCGGCTACAAATTCGAAGCCCCCCACAGGCCTTCGATTGCTGAACACCCGCTACTCCCACAGAAGAGAGTCGATGAGAGGGAGCCTCTAAGTAATGTTAATCGAGTCAGCTCAGGTAAGAACGCTTGCACAGGCGGAACGGCCGCGGAAACGAACATTCGAAGGGCCTGGGATATTCACCCGTCAGCGAGGCGGCGGAAAATCTCGTCGGGGTTGGCAGAGCCAGTGTCCAGTGCGACACCGCCGGTGTTCCCGAGGTCGGTGAGCACGGCGGCACAGACATCCTGCATGTCACCGATGCCGCGACTGTCGAGTTCTCCGGGCATCACCTTCTCGAAGACCACCTGCAGCTGGGCACCGGTCAGATTCTTAGGTTCGAGGCCAGCGCTTTTTAGCGCAATACGCAGCGTGCCGCGCGCCTCGAGGCGATCAAAGGACGAGTGCCGCTCGAGACTGTCGGCGGCCAGATCAAAGAGGGCGTCGGCCACGACTCAGCCCTCCACCTTGTTAATCGCCGCGGGAACGTAGCCGTTGATCCAACGCCGGTAGAAGGCGGGCGGGAAGAAAACGAGCCCAATCGTCACGATCGAGACAATCTCGATGGCTCCGTAGATGGTGTCCCACGTGGCAGTGAACTGGTTCGTCGTTTCGTAGGTGGCGTACTGCGGGAGCAGCACCAGGGACAAGCAGACCTGCAACGTACCGAACAACGCCCACAGCAGATAGCGATTGCAAACGAGCGGATCACAGAGCCCCAGCTGCTTCCGGCGCCGCGCTTGATTGAATTGCACGAACGCCTCCGAGCCGGCCCAGCCGAATGGCACGGTGTATCCCACCCACTCAAGCCAAAACCAGCCACTGCCAATCGAAAAGCCCTCCCAGTCGCCATCCACAGCAGAACCGCCAACTCCAATGATGAGCAAGATGGCCGTCCCCCACACGAGCCATCCGCCCCAGCGCGCTGCTGGGCGGAAGACACGCCATGTGAAGAGCGCGAAGATCACCGAATAGGGGATAACGAAGACACGGCCGACAAAATTGAGTGGCGTCCACAGCGACTCGAACGCGGGGAAATTGGGAAGCACGTAGGACAAAGCGGACGCGGCTATGGCAATGAAAGCCACCCCGAGCAGCCGCTCAGGGATCTCTCCGGTTCGGTGACTCAGCCAAAGCAGTCGGATTCCAGTGAGCAAATAGACTGTGCCCGCAAGCAGTTCGCCGACATAGGCGTGACCTTCCATTCATCTCTCCTTCGAGATTTCCGCCAGCGCACCGTATCGGGAAGGGACGCAGAGTCGTTAACACGTATCGGGCGTCGCGCACGATCGCTAAAGGCCCGCAGCCCATCGGCTGGCCGCCAGATCCACAGGCCCCTCGCTCCAACCGTTCCCTGTGGTGATCTTCGTTCTGACTGCGGAATGGCGCAGAGCGCGCCCCACGCCGTCTATCGTTTGAGCGCTTCGATATCTGGAGTGACCCACCCCACAGGCTTCGCCGCACCGAACACCCGCTGCTCTCACGAAAGAGATTCGGTCAGAGGGGTACTCTAAGTAGAGTTACTCTCACCCACTCCGGTAAGAATCTGTGTACTGCGGACTTCGTGGTGAGCGGCCCCTTGGTTGGTCTTGTCTGGTGCCCTCGGGTGGCGCACCGGGTAGCCGACTAGGGAAACCGGCCCCAAACACACGTTGCGCCAACCTGCTGGGATCTAGGTAAAATACGCCTCCAACGATCATGGACCAGCCGGGTCGCCTGATCTAGACCGGTACGACGTGGCGTAGAGCACTGAGCCCAGAGCGATGAATGCCAGAGCGGTCAGCCAGGCCGTCATCGAGGCTTGCGTGACCAGCCAAAGGCACAACAGAAGGGCGATGACCGGAACCAACCAACCGCCGGGCAGACGATATTGGCCCTCGTGTTCACCGATGCGATTTTCTAGCCGCGGAAGCGATGCAATGCACACTCCGTATACCAGCAATCGAACCAGTGTGCTCATGGCCGCCAACCAGATGAATGTGCCGCTCAATGCCAGTACCAATGACATCGCGCCGTAAAACAACACCGAATTGGAAGGCGTGTGGAAACGTGGACTGACGTGAGAAAACCATGACGGCAAGACACCGTCGCGGGCCAACGCATAGGTCATCCGGGGTGTGGACAGCATGGATGCGGAAACATTTCCGCTGATCGAAAACACGGCGCCCAAAGTCAGCAGTGCAGCACCAGCCGTTCCCATCAGGATCTGGGCGGCGTCGGCAAGCGGGGTTTCACTGCTGGCCAGATTCGGTGTCACCGCGAACGAAATCGCCTGGATCAGGAAGTACAGCAACGCAATCGAGACCACCGTGCTGATCAGCGCCCGGGGGATGTCGCGGCGCGGGTTGCGGCCTTCTCCTGCTGGAACTACGGCGCCTTCAAAACCGACAAAGGCATACAGCAGGATCAGGATGGTTTCGCCCAGCGTACCGGGCGACGGTAGCTCGGCCGAGATCAGGTTCTCCGGTCCCAGGTGCGGTAGTCCGAGCAAAATCAACAGGAACAGGGGAAGTATTTTCAGGAAGGTCAACACGTAGATGGTGATCATGCCCCTGCGCACGCCAATGATGTTGAGCGCAGTGAGGATGATCACCACTGCGATGATGCCGGCCGCTCGAGTCCAGCCAGAATTCAGGTTTGGCCAGTACCAGCTCGCGTAAGTCACCAATAAGTTGGTATTCGCTGCCATGGACGCGACGCGGCTGAGGTAGAAAATCCAACCCGTCTGAAAGCCGACAAATTGACCAAAGGCGTGACTCGCGTAGACGATGGGGCCACCTGTGTTGTGGAAAAAGCTGGAAGCACGGGCGAAGGACAGCACAACGGTGAGGATCAGAACGCCGCACAAGAGGAACATCCAGGGACTGAACGCGCCGGCGCGTGCTGCGGCTATGGCCGGCAGGCCGAAAATGCCCGCGCCGATGACGCCATTGAGCGTGATGGCGCTGTATCCCAGGCGTCCGATTTCCTGTTTCAGCGTTTCTTCAGCGCGTGAAAGTGATCCGGTCACCTGGCCTTCCAATGGGCGCTTTCGTCAATTGGCTGGCAGCATACACTCGTTGATTGGCTGTCGGCATACATTGTGAAACGGTTAAGTGATGAAGGGGTCCTCGATCGTAGCCTCCATGTGGAGATCTATTGCCACTCTTCCGCTCTGCTCAACCGAACGCGCATGATCGCTCAATCGAACGGGTATGTGTGGATTCTTCGATTGATCCGAGAAATTTCAGTCGAGTCTGGGGACGCTTCCGGCGACGGGCGCAGGCCGAGGACATCCGCCCCCTTAAACTTCACGCAACGCGCCATACCTGGGCATCAATGGCGCTTGAGTCTGGCAAGAACATCCGCTGGGTCGCGGATCAACTCGGACAAGCCGACCCGGCGCTCACGCGTCGCGTGTATTCAAATGTGATGAAGAGCGAAGAGCGCGATCTTTGTTCGCCGAATTCGGCCCCAAACGGCCCCTTCCGAAATCGAAGCGGGTGAGCGAGTCGCGCAACCTCTTGAAACGATTGGTGGGCCGCCAGGGACTCGAACCCTGGAACCCCTCAGTACGTAGCTGTTTCTATTAGCCTTTTTCCGAAAAAGACCGGCGGGCGACAAACGGGCGACAAAGCGCCGATGAATTCTTGGTAAGTCGTTGCAATTCGAGATGACGTCCACCATCAGGGCGATGCGATGCCCACAGAGAACTGGCTGAACTCGCCAGAAGGAGCACGTCTGAGAAAATCACCCCTCGTCACTATTAGACCCGACAAGACAGAAGCACTGACCAACACTCGTCACGAGCAGGTCGCTCAACTACTGGCGCGCGGAGCAACCCAACTCAACGCCTACGCGGAGGTGTATAAGTGCCACCTAAACGAAGACGAACGAAAGGCCTGGTGCAGTAAGCAGCTCGGAAACCAGCCCGGCAGCGTCCATAGCGTGTGTCGGCGCCCAGAGGTGAGGGCCCCCGTGTCAACGCCATCCTGAACGAGCACCACGAACGGCGGATGAGCATTGACCTGAAGGATCTCCGGGTGAACCAGGCCTACTACACGGACCGGCTCGTCGCGCTAGTGGATCGCTGTATGCAGGTTATCCCGGTGCTGAACAGGCGCAGTAACGCCACCGGGCAGTACAAGTTCGAGCCGATGGCGGCTGTGAAGTCCCTGGAGCTACTCGGTCTCGAGCAAGGGATGTTCGCGCGTCAGCACAAGCACCTCCACGCCAAGGCGAGCCCGCTCCAGGGCAACCGGGACGAGATTATCGCGCGGCTGGGAGAGCTGCTGGATCAGCTGTCCGACCGCGACCTCGAGGGTCTTGGGCTCCAGCGAATCGCGGTTGCCGAAGCCCTGTAGGGAACCAACTCCCCAGATCCCGCCCGAATTGATCCAATAGCGCTGCCCAGTTCCGCTCCAGCCGACTTTTAGTGAGCCACCGCAAACCTCAGGGATCGGTTCCAACTCCCCGTTGCGCTCCATCTCCCGCAGCCGCGCTAACTGGGTGGCCATGTCGGCTTCGATCTCGGCACTATGTCTTATTGATCACCCTTCCCGTTCCTAGTCGCGCGGTGCGCCTTCTCGCAAGCCGATTCGCTCGGTCAGATCGCGGAAGCGCGGGTCCCCGTAGAGTCGCTCGTAGCGGGGATCGCTGCCGATCTCGGTCATCAGAAAGGCGCGCCGCTCATAGCCGCGCTCCAGCCAGGCGAAGACCTAGTCGTCCTCGCCGAGGGCGAGGTGAACCGAGGCCAGGTTCACCGGGTCGACGTACCCTCGCGGTCCCAGAGGTCTTGACGACGTACACTGAATCAGCTGGATTCCCGAAGCTGTCGAGTGTAGAGTAGCGAAAACAGTCCTCCATAAGAGGACGAGCAAGCGCCGAAGAGTGAGGCACTCCGAAGGAGCGTCACTGAGCTGGCCCTTGGCTTCGAGACGAAGGCCACCCCATGGACTCGTTACGCTCACCTCATAGCCCTGTTCCTATGCTCGCGGCTCTTCCCATTCTGGCACTCCCCATTCTGACACTCCCCATTCTTTTAGGGGTGCTGTCCTGTAGCGGTAACCCGCAGACAGCCACTGCAGCGCCCGTACCTGCCAGCGCGTCAGTCGCTCTCGATCGAGCCTCCGCAGAGCTGGTGCATAGCGGCCTCGGAGAGGTGCAACGCCACATTGCACAGCGCGAGTATCGGGCCAGTGCCAACAGCGACGGACTCCAAGCGCCCAACCGCGCGCACAATCTGCGCACCTACTTCTCATCGACTGGAATCCGTGTGCACGATCGCACGCGCTCGGGTAGCCCCGAATTACTCGCGCTGAACGTCGCGGGAGTCGGCCGTGGCGAGACACTCGCCCGGATCGGACCCGGTGAAGTGACGAGCGACGGCGCCCGGGTCGAGATCAAACGCCCCGGTCTTATCGAGTGGTACGAGAACTCCCCAGCCGGTCTCGAGCAGGGATTTACGCTCAGTGAGAGGCCTGCCGGCGATGGGCCGCTGGTGGTGGAGCTTTTAGTACGCGGTGCGCACGCGTCGCTGCGCGGGGAACGGGTGAGCTTCGAGACATCGACCGGTCGGCAGTTGTCCTACGCGAAGCTCGCGGCGCTCGACGCGCGGGGTCAAGCGCTCGAGGCGCACTTCGAGCTGCCAGAGCGCTCGCGTCTGCGATTGGTGGTGGCTGACGACGAGGCGGTCTACCCCTTGGTGATCGACCCACTGTTGACCGCAAGCGCCGATACGCAGCTCGAGTCAGATCAGGAGAACACAAATCTGGGTGTCAGCGTGGCCGGGGCTGGGGACGTCAACGACGATGGCTACGCGGACGTAATCGTAGGCGCATACCGCTACGACGCGGGCGAGACCGACGAGGGCGCTGCTTTTGTCTTCCTCGGCAGCGCCAGCGGGATCGTCGTGGACGGCAACCCTGCGAACGCCGACGCGCAGCTCGAGTCGAATCAGGCCAACGCATGGCTGGGCTGGAGCGTGGCGGGAGCCGGCGACGTTAACGGAGATGGTTACGCGGACGTGATCGTGGGCGCGTACCGCACCTTTTTCCCCAACATCGAGCCCGGCGTGGAAGTGGGCGCCGCCTTCATCTTTCTCGGCAGCGCCAGCGGGATCGTCGCGAACGGCAATCCCGCGAATGCGAACACGACGCTCCTAGCGAACCGGACCGACGCATGGCTGGGCTACAGCGTGGCAGGAGCCGGCGACATCAACGGCGACGGTTACGCGGACGTGATCGTGGGCGCCCCGTACTACGACGTGAGCACGACTGCCACGCCAGCCAAATCGGGCGCCGCGTTCATCTTCCTCGGCACTGCGGCGGGGATCCCCAGCGGCGGCCCGAGTACGGCCGAGACCCAGCTGAAGTCGAGTCCTACCATGAGCAGCGGGAGTTTCGGCTGGAGCGTGGCTGGAGCTGGCGATGTCAACGACGACGGCTACGCGGACGCGATCGTCGGTGCTGTCTCCTATACCGAGGATGTTTTCAGAGAGGGTGCGGCGTTCGTGTTTCTCGGCAGCGCCTCGGGGATTGCCGATGGCGGCCCGAGCACGGCCTCAACCCAGCTCCAGTCAGATCAAGTCGACGCACGGTTTGGCTACAGCGTGGCAGGAGCCGGCGACATCAACGGCGATGGATATTCGGATGTGATCGTGAGCGCGCCTTTCTACGACGCGGGCGAAATCGACGAAGGAGCGGCGTTCGTGTTTCTCGGTAGCGCTGCAGGGATCGCCGATGGCGACCCGAGCACAGCCGCGACCCAGCTCGAGTCAGATCAAGACGGCGCACGGTTGGGCTACAGCGTGGCAGGAGCCGGCGACATCAACGGCGACGGTTACGCGGACGTGATCGTGGGCGCGAATCGCTACGACGCAGGGGAGACCCACGAGGGCGCTGCTTTCATCTTCCTCGGTAGTGCCAGCGGGATCGTCGCGAACGGTAACCCGGCGAACGCCGACGTACAGCTCGAGTCGAACCAGGCCTGGGCCTGGCTGGGCTGGAGCGTGGCGGGAGCCGGCGACGTCAACAACGACGGCGCACCCGACGTGATCGTGGGCGCCCCATCCTATAACGCGGGCCAGACCAAGGAGGGTGCCGCGTTCGTCTTTTTGTCGGAGCCATTACTCGTCGGTTTGCCGGAGCCGACATCCACCGTCGGCCTTGTGGCGGGCGCGGCGTGTCTCGCGATTTTCGCGCGGCTGAGAGCAAGAAATTAGTTCCCCGTCAGCTGAGTTTGGACCCAATCGAGGGATGAACTAAGAGAAGGTTCTAGGCTCCGAGAGGAGGAAGGACCCACGCCCCCGAAAGGCTCCACCGAGAAGGCCGTTCGCGACATCCGTCGCAAGACTCGCGACCTTGACCCATTGAAAGGGGAAAAGCGGACATTTCTACTTTAGAGAAAACCGGACATCTGTACTTTGGACAGGATCGGTTAGACCGAACACCCGGTGCTCTCGCGGAAGAGAGTCGATGAGCTGGGTACTCTTAATAGAGTCACTCTCTCCAGCCCAGGTGGGAATCCTGGTACTGAAGACATGTCGGTGAGCCTGGCCTCTTGGTTGGCTTTGTACCACTTTGAACCTGGACCCGTTAATGCAGGCAGGTCAATGAAGAGCGAAGAGCGCGATCTTTCGTTCGCCGAATTCGGCCCCAAACGGCCCTATACGGCCCCTACCGAAATCGAAGCGGGTGAGCGAGTCGCGCAAATCCTTGAAACAATTGGTGGGCCGCCAGGGACTCGAACCCTGGACCATCGGGTTAAAAGGACGAACCAGACCCAAGAAGTAACGCCTACTTACAGCTCCTGCCTTGCAGGGGACTGCAATAGGCTGCAATAGACTGCACCGGCGACGGCTCCCGGCTCTATCCGGCTCCAACTTTCGGGCCCCCATCCCAGGTTTGGGGGTTGCGCGCTTGCAGGAGGGTCCGGCCCCGGCCCCCCCCTTCCTCACTGCCCGGGCTTCCCTCGCAAACGGTCCGGCCCCGAATTCGGAAGTCCCCCACAGGCTTCGCCGCGCTAAACACCCGGTGCTCTCACGGAAGAGAATCGGCTAGAGGGGTACTCTAAGTAGAGTCACTCAAACTGACTCAAGTAAGAATCTGTGTACTATGGACATCGTGGTGAGCCTGGCGCCTTGGTTGCGTGCATATGATCCTCTCCCGAAAAGAATTGCTGGCAACGGGCTGTCCTCGCGCGATCCCGTCAGCTGTGCCTCGGATCCTCAGAAGGCGAGAGTAGCCGTTATGCCGTAGGTCCTCGGGTCCGCGTAGGCATCGAGAATGATGCCGAGGCCTCTGGACCGGTCGAAGGACTGGGTCTTGTAGTGCTCGTCCATGAAATTGCGGACCCAGCCGGTCAGCGTGAGCATCTCTTTCTCCGAAGTCCAGGTGAGAGCCGCGTTGAAGAGCCAGAAGTCGTCCTGCCCGAAGAAGCCCTGCTCGAAGTTGCACCGGTTGCCCCGGCCCCCGCAGGCGTCGTAGAGCAGTTCGTCCTTCCAGCTGAACGAGAAGCGGGGGGTCAGGGTGCCGAGCCTCCGGCCGGCGACCTGCCCGGGCAGGGAGATGTCGTATTCGATGGAGCCCGTCGCGGAGAAGTTCGGCGACGCGATCAGGGTGTTCCCCGAGTAGTCGAACTTCGTCTCGATGATGGCAAAGGCGGGATCCGGGGGCGGACACGTCCGGCAAGGCTTCGGGAGCCTGATCTTCTCGAAGAAGGAGAGCACGAATTCCTCGTACTCGCTCTCGATCCAGGCAGCGTTGAGGGTGATGCGCAGGCCGTCGATCGGCTCGGTTTCCAGGTCCAGCTCGACGCCATAGACGAACGCGTCGCTGGCGTTCGCCAGCGTCGGAATCGGAAAACCGAGAGGGGTCTGCTCGACGATGAAGACCTGAAGATCCAGGTAGTCGTAGTAGAAACCAGTGACGTTGAGCTTTAGGCGATTGTCGAACCAAGCAGAGCGCAGCCCGCCCTCGAAGGAGTCGACGATCTCGGGATCGACCCCCGTGATGACGTCGAATACCGAAACCGCGCCGCCGTTGAAGTGTCCTCCCTTCCAGCCCCGGGAGTACTTGATGTAGAGGTTGCTGTCCTCGGCGTAATTCCATGCCACGCTGGCCTCTCCGCTCCAGTCGCGCCACAGGGCGTCATCCTCGCCCTCGAGCGTGTCGCTAACACTCCCCGCGAGGGCAGATTCGCTGACGACGGTCTCGAAACGCTTGTGCTCCCAGTTGTAACGCCCCCCCAAAAGGAACGTGAAGTTGCAGAGTTCGCATTCGAGGCGAAGTCGGTATTCCATCTGCGCGTAGGCGGCGAAGTTCCACAACTCCTGGGTGTATACCTGGGTGATGCCGGCGGCCC
>Ga0209987_10000770_pt1 | contig 16957 bp, 13 predicted proteins | sample N074metaG_FD_182134 | JGI IMG/M metagenome (GOLD analysis project Ga0209987, IMG submission 182134) | Deep subsurface microbial communities from Kermadec Trench to uncover new lineages of life (NeLLi) - N074 metaG (SPAdes) (version 2) | ecosystem: Environmental > Aquatic > Marine > Ocean trench... | reverse complement strand
AGCCCGCCCCGGCGGACGATGTTACACAGTCATCGCAGGAGCCCGCCCCGGCGGGCGATGTTACACAGTCACCGCAGGAGCCCGCCCCGGCGGGCGATGTTACACAGTCATCGCAGGAGCTCGCCCCGGCGGACAATGTTACACAGTCATCGCAGGAGCCCGCCCCGGCGGGCGATGTTACACAGGCATCGCAGGAGCCCGCCCCGGCGGACGATGTTACACAGGCATCGCAGGAGCCCGCCCCAGCGGGCGATGTTACACAGTCATCGAGGAGCCCGCCCCGGCGGGCGATGTTACACAGTCATCGCAGGAGCCCGCCCCGGCGGACAATGTTACACAGTCATCGTAGGAGCCCGCCCCGGCGGGCGATGTTACAAATTCAATCCGGAAGCTCTTGCTAAGCGGGCGATAGGCATAAAAGTTGCTATAGGAGGTTCTCGGCCACGAGCACGATTGCCGTGACGCCACAAAGGATCAACAAGGCGACATTCAGCTTGCGTCCCGTCTCGGCCGTGATGCTTTCCGACCTGTCAACCTGAGATGTTGGCCGGAGGCCTTCCGGTGTTATCTCGCAGGCCCAGGCAAAAAGCACAATGACGGGGAAGCCGAGTATCAGCAGCAGCGCGAGAACCTGGATGGCGCGATCGCCGGCGCCGATGACCGGCGACAACATGTCGAGTAGTTTGACCAGCAGCCAGGACAGAAGTGCATAGGCCACGCTGACTTTAAAGACATTGCGCCTTCTCAGTTCCCCAAAAACGTGCATTAGCGGCTCCGCATCCTGACTCGCGGCGATTCTAACCCGAATAATTCACGAGTGATGGTGCAAGCAGCAAATCTCGCGGCTATTCGGCTTCACCATCCCAATAATCAACGGCCGTATCTTTGCGCGCAAAAACGATAAAGGAGCCCGGATCGCCGGGGTCTCGGGTCTTGCCGTGCCAGACGCCATACTTGTCCGAGTCCGGGTACAGGAATACATCAGTATGTTCCAGGGTACTGAGAGCAATGTAACTCAGTGATTTGTCAGATGAATTGATTATCTGGTGTGGTTGCTTCGGGTCGGGCGGCGAACAAATGAAATCGCCGGCGCGGATCGGATACTCTTTATCGGCGTGCCGCAAGGTACCTTCGCCCTCAAGTACGTAGAAGAATTCCTCGTTGACGTAGTGGGAATGATAGGGCCATGCTCTTTTGCCGGGTTTCAGGCGCACCACCGCGTAGCCGAGTTTTTCAGCACCAATTTTATCCGATATCATCGCGCGTTCAGCGTTGAATTTCTCGCCCTTGCCAAACTCGGTGTATTCGAGTTCATCCAGGTTCATCACAAGTTTTGCCATGTCATTCCTCCCCATTCGAATCCGACAATGTTACCGGACATCATACATTCGACGGGACTAATTAATGAAACGCTTCAGAAGGGGCCGTTCAACGCGCTGAACGACGAGCACGAATGGACGCAGAATCCGGACACCGGGCGCGCCGCATTTTTTTCTTTTTGACCTGTGAATCGTGAGGAGTATGATCGGGTCAGCTTGGGAGTGCTCGAACAAGGAAGAACTTCAAGAAGCACTGTCCATCATGGCGCTAGCGGCAGGCCGTAGAATTTACTGGCCAGCATTTTTGGGGTAATCCGGAACCGCACCGTGTTCGTATCGGCGAAATCAAATCATCTGCAACGCATCGTTATCCTGAATCCGAAAGGTGGATGCGGCAAAACAACGATTGCTACGAACCTGGCGAGTTACTATGCGCAGCGCGGACCACTTCCAGCTTTACTTGATTGCGATCCGCAAGGCGCAAGCATGCGCTGGCTCGAGAAGAGAAATAAGAACCTACCCCCAATTCACGGCATCGCGGCCTACAAGAGTTCAATAAATGCGACGCGCAGCTGGCAATGGCGGGTGCCGCGGGAAACCCGGCGATTGATCATCGATACGTCTGCAGCACTTGAAGGACCTGAAATCCACGATGCCATCTACGATGCCAACAATATTCTTATCCCTGTCATGCCATCGCCGATCGATATTAGCTTCGCAGCAAAGTTCATTGCCGAATTATTGCTGGTTGCACAGCTTGACCGTGGCGCGATACAGGTTGGCATCATTGCCAATCGCACGCGAAATAATACAAGAAGTTTGCAGCAACTAATGCGGTTTCTGACGAGCCTGAAGATTCCGATCATTGCTACTCTCCGTGACAGCCAGAATTATGTGGCTGCTGTCGACCACGGGATTGGTGTTTTCGAATTACCGCATCACCGGGCCAGGAATGACATAGACGAGTTGGCGAAAATCGTCAGCTGGCTTGACCGATGGCAGGCACCTCGCCGCGAGCCGATCGGCACAGCAACGACCCCGAAAGTTCCCAGCGAACCGTTACGGCGGCTGCAATAGCGTCAGAATACCGGTACCCGGCGTGGGCGGCATGCGCATGCCTCGTGCGTTACCATGTGCAAATACCCTGACAGCGTGTCCGTCAACCCGGGACCGACCAACACACAAAAGAGAATCCGATGAAAAGCAAAATGCCGATGACATGTATTATCGTTGTCCTACTGAGCGTGATCACGTTCGGTGTCCCGGGCAGCGCTATAGCGGAAGATGAGAGTCTTCTGGGTGTCGCCGATTACCTGGATTTCGAGCAGGTCAATGACGCCCGGATATCGCCGAACGGCCGTCAGGTTATTTACACCCGGCGGTGGGTCGACCAGAAAACAGACAACTGGGCCTCGGCTCTGTGGATCATGGATGCGGATGGCTCGCGTCACCGGTTTCTGATTGACGGTTCGAATGCGCGCTGGTCACCAAGTGGTGATCGCATCCTCTTTATCGCCAAAGGCGACAACGACAAGCCGCAGATTTTCATCCGCTGGATGAATGATGAAGGCGCCGTGTCCCAGGTCACGCGCATCGACATATCGCCGTCATCACCTGAATGGTCGCCGGGCGGCGAGCAGATTGCATTCGTGGCGATCGTGCCAACGAAGGACAAATGGGACATCGACCTGCCGTCGGCACCGGAAGGGGCGGAGTGGACCGAGCCACCGCGAGTCCTCGACCGGCTGCACTATCGGCAGGATGGGGTTGGTTTCACGGAGCCGGGCTTCATGCACCTGTTCGTGGTGCCGGCCGAGTCAGGGACCGCGCGTCAGTTGACTGAGGGCGACTGGAATGTCGGGTCACGGTTTGACGGTTTGTACTTCGGCGCCGGCCTTAGCTGGATGCCGGATGGCAACACCATCATTTTCGACGGATTGAATGATTCGGACGGAGATTTTGTCTACAGGAAATCCCAAATTTACTCGATCGATGTCGCGTCAAGGGAAGTCACGCAGCTTACGACTGTGCCGGGTTACTGGTCGGGACCTGCCGTTTCAAATGATGGACGAAGAATCGCGTATCTGGGTTACGAAGAATCAGACGTTACCTATGAAATGCCGCGAATCCACGTTATGGACAGTGATGGCGCCAATGCGCGGCTGGTGGCCGCCAATTTCGACCGGCCCGCAAGTAATCTCATGTGGGCGAATAACAATCGTGGATTTTACTTCACCGCACAAGATCAAGGATACGTCAACGTATTCTTCTCAAATTTAAACGGTGATGTACGGTCGGTAACAAGCGGCCAGCATTCTATTAGCCTGCAATCTGTGAATCGCGCGACATCCACGGGAGTTGGTGTCAGGAGTTCCTTCTATGAACCCGGTGATGTGTATTCATTCCTGCTCAACGGCCGCGGTGCGCCCGAGAAACTGACCTCGGTCAACAGCGATTTACTGACAGACAAATCGCTTGGGTCGCATGAAGAATTCTGGTATGAGGCGTCCGATGGGAATCGGGCACACGGCTGGATCGTCAAGCCGCCGAATTTCGATCCAGACAAAAAATACCCGCTGCTCATGGAGATTCACGGTGGCCCATTTGGCATGTATGTTGGCCGATTTAACTTTCAGTACCAGGTATTTGCGAGCAACGGTTTTGTCGTTCTTTACACGAATCCGCGTGGCAGCACCGGGTACGGTGAAGCGTTTTCCCAAGCCATCGATCATGCCTATCCCAGTGTCGATTATCTGGATTTGATGGGCGGCGTCGATGCGCTGATTGAGCGGGGCTATATCGATGAGAAGCGCATGTATGTCGGCGGCTGTAGCGGCGGTGGTGTGCTATCAAGTTGGGTGATCGGGCACACAGACCGGTTCGCCGCGGCAGCCGTGCGCTGCCCGGTTACCAACTGGCTGAGCATGGCGGGTACCACGGACATACCGTATTTCTCATTCTCGTTTTTTCAGAAACCATTCTGGGAAGATCCAACGGACTGGCTTCATCATTCGACGCTTATGTATGTCGGCAATGTCAAAACACCGACCGCAATAATGACCGGCGAACAGGACAGGCGGACGCCCATGGCTCAGTCAGAGGAATACTTCGCCGCGCTCAAGATTCTCGGTGTGCCTGCAAAGTTGTTACGCTTCAATGATCAATATCACGGAACTGGATCAAGACCGTCGAACTATATGCGGACAATCCTCTACATGATGTCGTGGTACAACAAGTACACACTTGATGGAGAAATAGAAGAGGAGTAGGAGGGGCTTTACGTACAGGATGTACTTATGTCGCGACAAAATCGCCGGGAGCGATTTTGGATAACGCCATGGGCGTTAGCCCGAAGGGCCGAGGGCAGGATGCCCGAGTCAACCACATGGATGTGCGCGAGCGACGAGCCCCGAACCGGACTAGACTCCTTCGCGGCTGAAGCCGCTCCTACAGCTATTCCCTTCGGCACGCCTCGCGTCGCGCCATCGATCTGGCCAGCAACGCGGCTCACGAGAAGTATTTAGATGTACCCTTTGGCCGCGAATAGCTAAAGTCGGATGCTCAGGCCGGAGTTACTGCAGCTCTTGCCTGCCGATAGCATCGAAGCGGGCAACGGCCTGTCCCTGATCGTTTCGCAAGGCGATCCGGTTGTTTGCGCGGGCAACGGTGGTTGCCGATTGCAATGCTTCAATAAATGATATTTCGAATGACATTATCTGTGATGCGCACGCCATGCGGGTAATGCCAAGCGGTTCAATATGGATTGCGTTGTCGCTTAACTCGAAGCTACCGAAAAAACGGTTACAGCCGGCATAGCCACCGAGTTTGCCATCAGTCTCGAATTGCAAATACAGGCCGGTATCTTCATCGAGCTTCATTTCGCCAATATGGGACGGGCGCCACGCAGATGCTGACAGCTCGGTGACCGTGGGTACGCTGATTTCCGCGTCCTCACCCATATTCCAGAGGGTGACGAGGGCATAACCCGCAAGGAACAGCAGGAAAAACACGAATCCAACCATAGCTTTCATGCAGGCACCTCGCCAGGCGAAACCGACAATGACGGCAGGTTATTCAAATTCAGGCTGCAATCTGCTCAAATCGCCCATCCATTCCACTACCCGGTGACGACATGCTGCCCAATCGTTCGATGACTCTAACGCGATCCGCCTGGACATTACAGGTCCTGATGCTGGCGCTGCTTGCCGTCAATCCCGGACTGGCAGCAGACAAAGCGGAACTGCAGAGACACACCGTGATGGCGGATGGCCATCCACTTGCCTTGTGGGAAAAGAGTGCTGCTGGTGCTTCCGAGGCGATCTTGCTGGTGCATGGCAGAACCTGGAGCGCGTTACCTGACTTCGATTTGCAGGTCGAGGGTGAAGCGCTGTCCCTGCTGGACGGGCTCGTTGATGAGGGATACGCGGTTTTTGCCGTTGACCTTCGCGGATACGGGGAGACACCGAGAGATGAAACAGAATGGTTGACGCCGAACCGTGCCGCCGACGATGTGGCGATCGTCATTGACTGGATTGCAGGCTCGAATGACTGGGACCTAAAGCCTCACCTGTTCGGCTGGTCCATGGGTTCGACGATTTCGCAATTAATGGTGCAGCGCCACCCCGATCGGGTTGCTTCGCTGACCTTGTTCGGTTACTGGCGCGATGACGACGTCGATCTGCCGCCGGACGAGCCGGGCATGGAACCAGCAAAAGCAAGAAACACCGCCGAGGCAGCGGCGAGCGACTTTATTACGCCGGGATCGATCAGCAAGAAAGCGATAGCTGCCTACGTTGCGCGGTCACTCGAGACGGACCCGGTCAGGGTGGACGTCAGGCATGCTAATCAATACAACGCGCTGGACGCTTCGCAGATTCACCTGCCGACGCTGGTCATTGCCGGTGAACATGATCCACTGGCGCCGGCTGAGTATCAGGCCAAGCTATACACGCGGCTCGCGACCGGACATAAACAGTGGGTGACCGTGCCGGGCGGCGACCACGCAGCATTCCTGGAATCACCGCGCGCCTATTTCATCCACGAGCTTGTTGGCTTCCTGCAGGGCGTGTCGCTGTAGGAGCGCATGTCACGACGCCAGTTTCGTCCTGCCAACTTCCGCGAGAAGAGGTTGCCGGGCCCAGTGCATGTGTTTTTCGATTGACGTAATCATCATGCCGGCAATGTCTTTTCCAGTCGCCGTCTGTATTCCTTCCAGACCTGGCGATGAATTGACTTCGAGTAACAGCGGACCCGATTGCGACCGGATAATATCGACGCCTGCGACCGAAAGACCCATGGTTTTCGCTGCTTTGACAGCCAGCTGACGTTCATCTTTCGTCATACGCACGACTCGCGCCTTGCCGCCCTGGTGAATGTTCGCACGAAAATCTCCCGGCGCCGCTTCCCGCTGAATGGTGGCCACGACTTTGCCGTCGATGACGAAACACCTTAGGTCCTTGCCTTGCGCCTCCTTGATGAATTGCTGGACCAGGAGATTTGCACGTAAAGTTTTGAATGCGTTGATTACACTCTCGGCCGCCTTTCGGGTTTCGGCAAGAACGACGCCGCGGCCCTGCGAACCCTCGAGCAATTTTACGATCAATGGAGCACCGCCAACCATATCGATCAGGTCATTGGTATCCATTGGCGAGTTCGCGAAGCCGGTTATCGGAATATCAAGCCCGTTGTGAATCAGCAATTGCAATGCGTAGAGCTTGTCCCTGGATTGCGCAATAGACTTGGATGAGTTCATCGTATACACGCCCATGCTTTCAAACTGCCGGGCAATGGCGCATCCATAAAAAGTCGCACTTGGGCGAATTCGGGTAATTACCGCATCAAGATCGTCCAGCTTGCGGCCGCCGCGGTAATGTACCTCGGGTGTCGTGGCGTCGAGCTTCATATAGCAATGCCGGATATTGACGAACAGCATCTCGTGACCCCGCTCCTCGCCGGATTCGATGATTCGTTTGTTGCTGAACAGTTTCGGATCCGATGCCAGCAACGCGATTCGCAAGCCGCCGTGCGTACTCTCGATCTTTCCATACATGTGATCGATTTGCTCGTCGCCAATTTCTCCGTGGCAAAAACTCGCAGACGGATCGACCAGGATTCGGTCACTCATTGCTTCCCGGCCGAGCAACAGGCGATAACCCATCGAATCGCGGTTGGCAAGCGTCAACTCGATGTCCCAGACCCGGTAGCCGAGAGAGAAGGGCGTGCTGATAACATAGCGTTTTTCCGCAATGCCGCTGGAACTGCGGATCAATCGCCGGTCAATGACCTTCGATTCGCACTTCAATGTGGTGCGCCTGTTGCCCTCCAGCGGATGCACTTCGAAACTGACCCAGGACTCGCCATGCCGTTTGAACGGCTCGATATTGAATGCATGAATCGATGAAGTCTTGGCGCCGGAATCCACGCGCGCTTTTATAGCGGGAACCCCGAGATCAGGAAAACCACACCACTCCTGACTGCCTACGATGATTTTCGAGTCGGTTTCTGACATATCAACGCTCCAGTTTCGTGCTCAGGGTGAACGGCGACTTATCCAAAACGATTCCAGGGAATACCTGTCGCTGTTGAGAGGTGCGAGCAACAGGAAAATTATCAGTGCAAGTCGAGTGAAGGTGTGACCATCGATGTCGAACAGTGCTTGTTGCAGCGTGTGACCATAGGTAGTCACGATCAGCAAGAGGCCGACGGCAATGAGCGCCTCACGAGTACGTAAGCCTGCGCAAATCAGAGCGCCGGCTAGCAGTTCGATGAATGGAATTGTGTAACCGAAAAAAAGTAGCAGCCAGTCAGGTATCCAGCTGTCTGCAAACCCTTCGACGAAATACTGTTGAGCGTGCCGTGCAGGTGTCAGGACGAATACTTTCCAGTAGCCCGCCATCAAAAACAGGAGGCCTAATATCCAGCGCACGATGAAAACTGCAACCGGCCAGTGCGGGTGCATCGCAATTCTCCGTGTCCCAAGCGGAGATTACCACGTTATCAGCCAAAACGGTTCATTCCGGGGTCTGGCTCATCACAGACATTATGATTGCTATGCCTTCGATGAAATTACCAAGCCGTATATTCTCATTTGGACTGTGCTGATTGTTGTCGATATTCACCGTTGGCACTTTGGCGGCAGGAACGCCGAGGGTTTCGACAAAGGGCGCAATTGGCACCGATCCGCCGGAGGTGCGTATGAGAATAGGTTCCTCGCCATACAGGTGGCGCATGCCGGCGCGCGCCAGTCGTCCCGCCGGAGCATCCATGTCAGATCGATAAGCCGCATAGCTAAAATCGTGGGTAAAGGTAACGATGTCTGAATGTTCGAGCCGCTCCGCTGCGGAGGGCTCGTGATCGATAACGTGGTAACCGAGGTCTTCGATATGCGACCAGACAAGCCCGAGCAGATGAATGTAGTCCGATTCCTTGACCAGTCGCATGTCAATTTCGGCAGTAGCTGTCGCCGGGATAATCGTGCGCGACTCCTTGCCGACCCAGCCGGATGACATGCCACGAATATTAAGGGAAGGATATTGAATCGCTTCCTGCAAGGTCGGCGCGACAGCATCGTGTTTGATCAATCCCATGTCGCCGAGAATTTTCTCCTCGTCATCCGGCACCGCTTCAAGCAGCGCGCGAACCTCGTCACTGATCGTGACGCCATCGTAGAAACCAGGTAGCAGCACCCGACCGTCCGGAGATTTCATCGAGCCAAGGATGCGCGCCAAATGAAATGCGGGATTCGGTACGAAGTTGCCGTAGTGGCCGCTGTGTTGCGGAACCCTGGGCCCGTGGGTTACGAGCGTAATCGTTACGATGCCGCGGGCGCCGAAACCGACTGTCGGTTTGTTTGAGGGATGCGGCGGGCCATCGAAGATCAAAAGCATGTCGGCGGCGAGAAGATCACGGTTAGCCTCCACTGCCTCCGGAAGATTCGGCGAACCCATTTCTTCCTCGGTATCGATGATCACCTTGATATTGAACGCCGGCTCGAAACCTGCTTTATCCAGCAGATCCATTGCGAGCATGAACTGCGTCATTGGACCCTTAGAATCTGATGCGGATCTCGCAAACACGCGCCAATCAGGGTTGTAGGAGGATTCGAGGAGTTCCCATGGAATGCGCTCGTAGTCACCGCTCTCTGTGCGCTGTTTCAATACCGGGGTGTACGGGTCTTCCTGAAACCAGGCTGACGGGTCGACAGGTTGCCCGTCGGCTTGCAAATAAATGAGCACCGTTTTCGCATCGTTTGCTACACGGCGCTCAGCAAGCAGTAGCGGACTGCCGGCAGTCGCGATGCGTTGCGTGACAAATCCGCGCGCAGTGAACGCGACTTCCATCCATTCAATCAGGCGCTGAATATCGTCGGGATAATTAGCGTCGTTCGGCAGGCTCAGGAATTCACGATAGAGCGCAATCGCCGGCCTGGTGTTTTCCTGCGTGAGCATGCGAATGGTCTCAACTGGCACGGGCTCCGCCATTGTGTTTCCAATCGCAGCGCAAGCGATCGCTAATGAAAAGGTAAGTGATTTTCGCGGACACATACTGGCGACCTGTTGTGTGGGATTCCAATTGCGACAAAAGAATACTCCAGTATGGGAAAAGATCTACATCTGTCCTGACTGGCATTTTCAGTCCGTTCTTCTACACTTAAGCCATCGTCGCTGTAAGCGACCCAGGGGGAGATAAGCAGTGAAAAAAATCTATAAATCCATTGCAACTGCGGTGCTGTTTGGGCTGGTTTCAGTCGCCTGCATCGCTCAGGATGATGATGCGCCGGCCGGATTTACCTATGCGACTTATTATTATTGCGACGTCGCGACACAAGGCGCCATGGATGCGGTCGTCGAGGCAAACGAAAAGGCTGTTTTTGACAAGTGGGTCGAGGAAGGGAAACTGATGGCGTGGGGCTACCTTGCCCACTCTACAGGCGGACGCTGGCGCCGTCTTCAGTATCACGTGTCTCCTACAATGGCTGACGCGCTCAACAACCAGTCGGCAATTTTTGAGGAGATATACGCGGACAATGAGGCAGGGGGACAGGCACGGTCAGACGCGTGTGCAGCACATGATGATTATATCTGGGCGTTCGATCAAGGTAGCAGTGCCGGCACGGATCCGGGCGACGTCAGTCTGTCCGTCTATTATGTGTGCGACATCACGCGCCAGGAGCGGGCTGACGAAATTTGGGCGGAGGCGAATACTCCCAAACTGAATCAGATGCAGGAAGACGGATTGATCGCGTCATGGAACTGGTCAAGTCACGTGCTCGGCGGCAAATACCGGCGCCTGCAGGTGATCACGGGCGCTGATTATGCTTCTGTCGTGCAGGCAAATGGTGCATTGGAGCAGTACACCAACGAAAGCCACAGCGACCTGGGCGAGGAGTTCAATGATATCTGTGGATCTCATTCCGATTATCTGTGGGACTTCGTTCACGAAGCATCATAGCTAACAGGGGAGCGTGACCGGCGGCCCGCAAGGGCCGCCATTTTTATTGTGTCAACCGGCCGTCGGTTAACGCGCTAGACTAGGCGCAATATGGCCACACCGTCCCCGAAGCAGCACGTTCAGATACACATCAGAAACCTCTGCCGCAGTTACGAGGAAGGCGGCAGGCGGCACGCTGTGCTTGATAATCTGAATGCCGACTTCATCAAGGGTGAAACGGTCGCGCTGCGCGGCCGCAGCGGCTCCGGCAAATCGACACTGCTGAATCTGATCAGCGGTATCGATGTTCCGGATCAGGGCGAGATCGAAGTCGCCGGTCTCAACATCACCAACATGTCCGAGCGCGACCGCACGCTGTTCCGGCGCGAGCACATCGGCTTCGTGTACCAGGCCTTCAATCTCGTGTCGACCCTGAGCGTCAGTGACAACATCAGGCTGGTGCTGGAACTCAATGGCGTAACTGAACCGGAAGCCGGCAATCGAATTCGTGAAATGCTGGATGCTGTCGATCTCGGTGATCGCGCTGGAAGTTTTCCCGATGTACTCTCCGGCGGCGAACAGCAGCGTGTTGCCATCGCACGGGCATTGGTGCACCGGCCGTCGCTGCTGCTGGCGGACGAACCGACCGGCAACCTCGACGACAAAACAGCAGAAGGCGTTTTGCAGCTCCTCGACCGGCTAATTCGGCAGACCGGCGGCACGATGATCGTTGCGACACACAGTGCCCTGGTTGCGTCTTATTGTGATCGCGTGCTGGAATTGCATCACGGCGCACTGCAACCGGCAGCTGGCTGACGCAAGTCGTGCCCGTTCTTTATCGCGCAAGTTTCGGTTATCTGCTTCGCCACCCCTGGCAGTTGGCACTGGCTTTGCTCGGCATTTGTATTGGTGTTGCCGTGATGGTCGCGGTTGACCTTGCGAACGAGAGCTCGCGCCGGGCTTTCCTGCTATCGATGGATGCCATCAATGGCGAAGCAACCCATCAAATCATCGCCGGGCCGGCCGGAGTGGAGGAGACCCTCTATACCAAGCTTCGCGTGGAACATGGCATACGCTCAATTGCCCCGGTGGTGTCGGGATATGTCCGCTACGAGGACACGACCTTGCAAGTGCTCGGTGTCGACCTGTTCGCCGAGCGGGAATTTCGCCACTATTCGCTGTCCGGCCGTAATGAAAACTCGGTCGTCAATTCGAGCGCGACCGGCCGCTCTACAGCTGACGTGATCAGCCGCATCCTGGCGACGCCCGGTGCTTTGCTGACCTCAGAGCGAACGGCACAGATGCTTGGACTGGAAATCGACGATGAGTTTCGCGTCATGGCAACAGGCATTGAACATGATGCCGTCCTGGTCGGACTGTTCGCGCCGCAAGAGCAAAGCCGCCTGGACAACCTGCTGATCACTGATATTGCCAGCGCGCAGCAATGGCTTGGCATGCGCGGCAGGCTGACGCGCATCGACGTGAGAATTCGTGCGGATGATGAGCGGCTATCGCAGCAGATCGAAGATGTCCTGCCACCCGGTACGCAATTGCTTTCCGCTGCCGGGCGCACACAGACAACGCTGGACATGAGCAATGCGTTCATGACCAACCTCACCGCGATGAGCCTTCTCGCGTTACTCGTTGGTATTTTTCTGATCTACAACAGCGTCGCATTCGCGGTATTGCAGCGACGCGGCCTGATCGGTGTTTTGCGGGCACTCGGCCTGACGCGCGGCCAGACGTTTTCGCTCATCCTGGTTGAAGGCGTCATGCTGGGTGTTGCCGGGGCGATACTCGGCTTGCTGCTCGGCGTCTGGCTGGGCGAGCAATTGCTGCACCTGGTCGCGCGCACCATCAGTGATCATTATTTTGTCGTCAATGTGACTGACGTATCCATAGCACCTGCATCACTGATCAAGGGTATGACTGTCGGAGTTGCTGCGACTGTGCTTGCAGCCGCCGTGCCGGCAATCGAGGCATCGTCCTATCAGCCCCGGCTTGCAATGACACGTTCTGTCCTCGAGTACAGGGTCGGCCAGGCATTGCCGGTCATCGCAGTTGCCGGGCTGCTGGCGGCAACACTGTCCGCACTCATACTCGTTTTTTCGGGCGACAACCTGGTTGCAGGTCTGTTTGCTATGTTCCTGCTGATTCTCGGATTCGCATTGCTTATTCCAATTGCCGTCAGGGCCTGTTCCCGCGCAATGGCGCCATTGGCCGGACGGCTGGCGGGTATTGCGGGACGCCTGGCGATCTCCGGAATTGCTGCATCCTTAAGTCGCACCGGTGTGGCCATCGTGGCGCTTGCCGTCGCGTTGTCGGCGACAGTGGGCGTCAGTGTGATGGTCGACAGCTTTCGCGGCTCGGTCAGCGAATGGCTTGGCAACACCTTGCAATCCGATATTTATGTTGGCGTAGCGCGCGGTTCACTGGATGCGGATTTGCTGGAGGACCTGGTATCCATTCCAGGCGTTGAGAGTTACAGCACGAGTCGCAGGACCTGGCTGGAAACGGAGACGGGCAGGGTCCGCCTCATCGTGCTGATGATGGCGCCCGGCAGTTATGCTGGAACGGCAATTCGCGAAGGCGATCCGGAGGAGATCTGGCCACAGTTCGATAAAGAAGGCGCGGTACTCGTTTCCGATCCGTACGCCTACCGGCACGATGTCGGTCGCGGAGACACGATCCGGCTCAAAACAAAAAGGGGCGATCGCACATTCCGGATCGCAGCTGTCTATCAGAGCTACGATGCCAATGGTGGCGCAATCCTGATGAGTCGCCATACCTACGATATTTTCTTTGACGATTCAACGATAAATTCAATCGGGATTTATCTTGGCGACGGTGTGAATATTGACGGCGTCATGGATGACATCCGGCAGGTCAGTGCTGGCAGGCAGTCTCTGATCATGAACAGCAACGCACGCATTCGTCAAATCTCACTTGATATATTTGATCGAACGTTTGTAATCACCGACGTTTTGTACTGGCTCGCCGTGGGGGTTGCCGTCATTGGCATTCTTGGGGCAATGCTCGCTCTGCAACTGGAACGCGCGCGGGAACTGGCGGTGCTTCGCGCAATTGGTATGACGCCCGGCCAGGTGGCTGCGCTGGTCACGATTCAGGCCGGATTCATGGGTCTGCTGAGTGGCATCGCGGCGCTTCCGCTGGGCCTGGTGATGGCCTGGGTGCTCATCGAGGTGATCAATCGCCGGGCGTTCGGCTGGGAGATGGATATGACCATTGATCCGGTGGTCCTGCTATCAGCTCTGCTACTTGCGATCGGTGCCGCGCTGATTGCCGGAATATATCCCGCCTACCGTGCGGCAAGCAGCAGGCCGGCGCTCGCGATGCGCGAGGAATGATGTGAGAAAGAACTTGAAGAAAGGCATGTTAGTCGCTGTTTTAATAATAGTTGCTGGCGTTCTTATCCTGCGAAGCGGGCCGTCCTCCGAGCCAGGCCTGCCTGTGGCCGGCGGATCCTCACGGCTGTCGGAGCTCTTAAGTGACCAGGGTCGCGAGGGCTATGCCCAGGCGATTGAAGACCGGGATTTCGTGTTTCCAGCCGATCACGGCCCGCACCCCGGTTTCCGCAATGAATGGTGGTATATCACCGGCAATCTCGATAGTGAAAATGGCAGGCGGTTCGGCTTTGAGCTCACATTTTTTCGCTTCTCGCTGACACCGCCCGGCACGGAGCCCTCTGAGGAGGTGTCAGCATGGCGCGGCAACCAGGTTTATATCGGGCATTTCGCGGTGACGGATGGGGACGCAAGACAGTTTCATGTCGCACAGCGGTACTCAAGGGGAAGCCTTGGGCTTGCAGGCGCAGTGGCAGAGCCATTTCGCGTCTGGCTGGACGATTGGTCGATTGCAGGAGCGCGCTCCGGCGGGCGATCACAGGATGAATACGAGTTCGGTCAGCCGTGGCGATTGCAGGCGAGCGACGGCGAGATCGCCCTGGACCTGACGCTCGTGCCGCAGAAGCCGCCCGTATTGAACGGCGAAAACGGCCTGTCGCAAAAAGCTGCGGCGGCAGGCAATGCGTCGTATTACTACTCGATAACGCGCTTACAAACCGAGGGCACGTTAAAAATCGGCGATAGAGAATTCGTTGTCAGCGGTTTGTCATGGCTGGATCGTGAATGGGGGAGTAGTGGGCTGTCCCGCGATCAGGAAGGCTGGGACTGGTATGCATTGCAGCTGTCAGATGGCAGCGACCTGATGTTCTACAACCTGCGGCGTAGCGATGGCAGCCAGGATATGCATAGCGCAGGCACGTTGACACTGGCCGATGGCAGCACCGTGCATCTTTCCACAGACGATCTGATCATCGAAGTGCTCGACACCTGGCAAAGTCCGAGCGGAGGAAGGTACCCGATTGCATGGAAAATTGAAGTTCCGGAGGCCAACCTGAGCCTGACCATCGATCCGCTAATGGACGCGCAGGAGCTCGTCACTACCGTGCGCTACTGGGAAGGCGCAGTCGACGTCAGTGGCTGGCGCGGTGCGACGCCGATAACGGGCCGCGGTTACGTGGAGTTGACGGGTTATGAGGGTTCGGACGGGCCGCGTTGAACTCTGACAGGTTTGCCCATGCCAGCGCTTTAGGATGAGCGCCCCAGGCGGCTGAACAGGCCTCCCGATTTCTTGTCTTTCGGCTCGTCTTTCTCCAGGGGAGCTGGTGGAGCGTCGGCGCTGCTTAACGTCTTCAACGTGCCTGTCATCGCAGTCTTCATTTGTTCTTCGATCGATTCAGGCTGAGCTGTGCTCATTTTTGCTGCTTGCCCCCCGGCCTTGCCGTCTGGCGACTGGGTGTTGTCCGTTGTCGCGCCGCTATTATTCAGCTCTTTGACCATGTCGAGGCGCATGCTCAGCGACATATCTAATTTGCCAGTGTTGCCCATTTCTTTGGGACCATCTGTTGGCGATGCGGCTTCGCTTGCTTCAGCCGGAGGAGGATCCGCCTGCAATTCGAGTACTAACGAAGGGTCTTTCACAGCGGCCTCGCCGGGTGCGCTCATGCCGGGGGGTGGATTGCTGACCACCTCAGCGGCAATTGCATTGAAGTTTGTATCGCCGAACAATGTTTCCGCAACCGTGTCAGTCAGGTCATTGAGCGATCCTGCTTTGCTTAATTTGTTCGCTACTGCGTCGAGATCGACACCCTTCTTGCGTTTATCATCGAGCGTCTTATCCAGCGTCAATGCGGGCATCCCGCTAATCGTTGCGGCGGTACCATCGGGACCCTTGTCGCCGGCTGGCTGTGGTGTTGCTGCAGCAGCGACCACATCCTCGTTAGCTGCGGCAATCGCCGCTTCCAGCACGTCTATATCGGGCATCGCCGGATTTTCAGCGGGTTTCGAAGCGGGTTTTATTTTCGCCTTTGTCTTGGTTTCTGCCTTTGTCCTGGCTTCTGCCTTTGCCTTCGCTTCTGACTTTGCCTTGGCTTCCGCCTTTGTCTTGGTTTCTGCCTTTGTCCTGGCTTCTGCCTTTGTCTTGGCTTCCGCCTTTGTCTTGGTTTCCGCCTTTGTCTTGGTTTCTGCCTTTGTCCTGGCTTCTGCCTTTGTCTTGGCTTCCGCCTTTGTCTTGGCTTCCGCCTTTGTCTTGGCTTCCGCCTTTGTCTTGGCTTCCGTCTTTGCCTTGGCTTCTGCCTTTGCCTTCGCTTCTGCCTTCGCCTTTTCCTCAGCTTTTACTTCTGCCATTACCTCCGGCGGTGCCGGTGTTGGTGCATCAATGCGCATCGATTGCGACAACATTGGCAGGTCATCGTCGTCCACTTTCGTGACGGCTTCCGGTTTTGTCCTGGGTTGCGGCGCTGTTTCGGGTTCGACAATGACCTTCGTATCCTTGTCGACCGTCATCATTGGCGCCGCCTTAAAAATCGGCACGGGATCTTCCGCGGTAATTTTGCCCTCTTTTTCGGCTTGAACAATCATGTCCGCATTGATGGCTTGCATGCGAGCGGTTTGTTCAACCTCAAACGTTAATTCTCGCGGAATCTCCTCCTCATTATCGTCGTCGATGACATCGGGCTGATCAACTGTCCGTGCCAGGATTTTTTGCGGCTGTGTCGATTCAATATCCGGCTGCATAGAAACTACGGGTTCGGGTTCAGCCTTCGGTGCAGCTTTGGGTGCAGCTTCGGGTACAGCTTTGGGTACAGTTTTGGGTGAAGCTTTGGGTGCAGCTTTGGGTGCAGCTTC
>Ga0209987_10000768_pt1 | contig 16968 bp, 14 predicted proteins | sample N074metaG_FD_182134 | JGI IMG/M metagenome (GOLD analysis project Ga0209987, IMG submission 182134) | Deep subsurface microbial communities from Kermadec Trench to uncover new lineages of life (NeLLi) - N074 metaG (SPAdes) (version 2) | ecosystem: Environmental > Aquatic > Marine > Ocean trench... | reverse complement strand
CAGTACTTCCATTATCTGCATTTACTTTATACTTTGGGGTGTCTAAAGATATTACAGATAAATTAGCGGCATTCTCTATTTTTTTAATCTTAGAATTTTCAATCCCTAAATGCTCTGATATATCTTTTGAGTTTGGAGACGCGCAATTTTCTTTGATCAGCGATTTGCGCGATTTATTTATCTTAAAAATTTCTTCTTGGACTTTGACTGGTAACCTAATGAGCCTTGACTGGTCTAATATAGCTCTGTTAATACTTTGCTGAATCCACCATGATGCATAAGTCGAAAATTTAAATCCCTTATACGGATCAAATCTGTCAATGGCTTTAAGAAGACCTATGTTTCCTTCCTGTATTAAATCACTATAAGGCAGTCCTCTGTTTGCAAAATTCTTTGCTAAACTAATTACAAGTCGTAGATTAGAACTTGCAAATTGTGATTTAAAACCGCTAATACTATTATATGTAATGTGTGATAGAGTTTTTAAAGTATCTAATTGCTTATATGATTTTGAAAAAGAAAAGCCTTTATATTTAGCTTCAGTATCTTTGATAGACTTTTGCTTTAAAGATATTGTATCCTTTATTTTTTTGTGAAATGATTCAAAAAGTTTTATTTTTATAGCAAATCGAAGTTCCTGTTTTGAATTAAAAGTATATTCCTGACCGACGTCATTAAAATATTTTTGTAAAGTGAAATTTTCAGATAAACGAATAAAAGCCTTTTTAGGTCCAGATTTTTTATGAGTTATTGAACCTTTCTTGTTTTTTGCAAGGAATGCAGACGTGCCATGTGTACGATCAGTATTTTCATAATCAACAGCATTTCCTATATTACTGAAGTTCATATATAAATGGAGGCAATATTTGTGCCATAATATCAAATTATTAGTAATAGAAAGTTATTGGAAAACCAATTCTTATCATTATTAATAAGACTTAATTCTTAATTTAATAGCAACTTTTGACCTATCCTCTTTATCTATTGGGTAATTGTTTAAGTTTTATAATCTTTTTTTACATGATAGTACTATTTTTATTAGATTTTATATTGCATAGTTAATTATTCTTTAAGATTATCTAAATAGGATGGTTTGTTTTCTTTAATTACTAAAATTATGCTTTGCTGACAAATATTGGTACAATTTACAAAATTTGTTAACAGATAGTGGCTGGATACATCTATTGTTGTGCTCACTGATAATTGTAACATGTATCCCACTTATTTGATTAAAAATCATGAATAATAGCTTAATTCCTTAATTATCTTGTGAATATAACTTTTTGTTCAGACAAAAGTAAAAACTCCCGTTGTTTATTAACAGATTTCAGATAATATAAACAGTTTGATTATTATTTGTTCATTAAATGCTATATTATGAAAATATTACTTACAGGTGGGGCTGGTTTTATTGGATCTTGGGTAGCTGACGGTCTAATACAAGAGGGTCATGAGATACTAATAATAGATGATTTATCAAGCGGGCTTGAATCCAACCTTAACCGGGAGGCAGAATTTATAAAATGTGATGTTAGGGATAAGGAATTACTTTCAAAGATTTTCAAAGATTTTAAACCCGAAGTAATTGACCACCACGCTGCGCAAATAAATGTGAGGGCATCTGTTGATGACCCAGTTCATGATGCAGAAATCAATATTATAGGCTCATTAAACCTTTTGGAACTTTGCAGAGAACATAGCGTGAAGAAATTTATATTTGCTTCCACCGGTGGAGCAATATATGGTGAGCCAGAGGTGCTGCCTGCCCCTGAAGATACTAAGGCAATGCCAATTTCTCCTTACGGCACTTCTAAATATGCGGTTGAAAAGTATATGAATTATTATCACCAAATTTATGGACTGCAATATGTTGCACTCAGGTACTCCAATGTTTACGGGCCAAGGCAGAATCCTCATGGAGAGGCTGGTGTAGTGGCTATCTTTTGTAATAAAATTCTAGCAAATGAACCGTGTAAGATATTTGGTGACGGCACTCAAACAAGGGATTATGTATATGTTTCAGATGTAGCAAGTGCAAATATTCTAGCTGTTGCTGCTAATTCTGGCTGTTATAATATAGGAACTGGTGTAGAAACTACGGTCTTGCAGCTTAGCCGGTTGTTATCTAATTCAATAAAAGGTTATTCTATTGATGTTGAGCATACAGATGCAAGGCACGGAGAAGTGCAAAGTATTTCTTTAGACAATAGTTATTCGAAAGAAAACCTTGGCTGGAGTCCGCAAATAGATATAAATGAGGGAATAAGTCAAACCTGGAAATGGTTTTTAGAAAACAGCACAAAATAGTATGGTTTATAAAACTATGTCAGGTTAAAACAAGTTTTTAAGTAACAAGTAGATTAATATGGAGGTATTAAAATATGAAAGATAAGTTCGATATTGATTTTGATGTAAGGGTTGTAGAACGAAATATTAGAAATAGTAAAATTAGCAGTAAAGATTATAAGAAACATCTTGAAAACCTTGATGATTTAACAGACGAGGCAGAACCCTTGGTAATTGAAGATGACTCGGATGAGCAGCAGGGTGAAGAACTGCAAACTGAAGACGCTGAAGATGCTGGCCAAGACGATGACGGGGCAGAAAACTAATGGCTTGGGAGTATAAGGTGGTATCGATAGACAGTTTAATCCCTGAAGGGGGGGATCACGATATAGCTGTTTCTAAAGAGGCTTCTCTAAATAGAAAAGCTAAACTTTCAAGTAGCTTAGAAGATAATTTAAATACTCTTGGTACTGATGGTTGGGAGCTAGTATCTGTCTTTAGTGAATTTGGCATTTTTAAAAAATTAGCTGATTAAATTTAGTAAGTTTTTCTAAAATATTAACTATTGCAGAAATGATTAAATTTACTTTAACGCTATTTACATTAATTATTATACCCTCATTACTGAATGCTAATGTGCTTGTAGATAATGAATCTTTTCCTGAAGACAAAGCACCAAATCAAATATTACTTATAGCAAAAGTTGGCATAAATACTGCCAATTCAAAAAACTCAGTCGGCAAGCCTGAATATCATATATCACAACTGTCCGAAGACAGTAGCTTTTATATTGTACTTTCATATAATTCTAGCAAATCTGAAGTTTTAAATAAAGATATACTGTCCAAAGCTCTTAGAGAAATGACCACTATTTTTATAGGGTCAGGCTTTACATATGTAAGCAAAGAGCAAGCTGATTTTATAGTTAAGGTCTATATCGATGCAGAAATTTCTGACTATAAGAAAGGGGGGGCAAAAGTTTATGACTTTCTTTGCAAAGTGACGATTAAGGTCTACGGTAAAAACAATAAATTGATTAAAGAATCAAATAAAAATTTATTTTTATCAGGTGAAAATCTGGAGCAACTTGCAGTTAGTTCCATAAGTAAAAACTCGTCACTGGCTGCAAAAGATATCATTGCTAATCTCGGAAAAGTAAAAAGCGCAGATCAACAAGCGCCTGAGATAACTTCCAAATTAAAAATAGAATTGCTTTTTGAAGGCACAGCAAATTATAAATTCTATGAAATAATAAATAATCTTATTAAAGATTCGTCTACAAAACTAAAAGTATTAAAAAGGACTATTAATTACGGAGATTCTTTAAACATACTTGTTTTGTCTAAGATGGAGAGTCAGAAACTTGCAGAACATATTATTGATAATATTCCCAATAAAGATTCTCTTGAGGTAACCAGTGTATCTGACAACAGAGTAGTATTTAGAATTAAGTAAGATTAATTAGTCCTGCTATTCCCATTCAATAGTGCTCGGGGGTTTTGTAGAAATATCATAAACAACTCTGTTTATTCCTTTCACTTCGTTTATGATTTTAACCGAAATCTTCTCTAATATCTCATAGGGGATCTTTGCCCAACTGGCTGTCATGCCATCTGTGCTTGTTACAGCCCTAAGTGCTATAACATTTTCATACGTTCTTTCATCGCCCATTACGCCTACTGTCTTTACAGGAATAAAAACAGAGAATGCCTGCCATATATCATCATAGATTGCAGAGGATTTTAGTTCTTCAATAAAAAGTGAATCAGCCTGTCTCAGTATTGCCAAACGCTGCTTTGTGATTTCACCCATTATCCTTATTGCAAGTCCTGGGCCTGGGAAAGGATGTCTGCAGAGTATTTCGTCAGGCACTCCAAGAACCTTTCCCGCTTTTCTTACTTCATCTTTAAATAACTCTCTTAGAGGTTCTACGAGTTTTAGATTCATTTTTTTGGGCAGCCCTCCAACGTTATGATGAGATTTGATGGTTGCTGAAGGCCCTTTTACGCTCACGCTTTCAATTATATCGGGGTATAGAGTTCCCTGAGCCAGGTACTTTACATCTTTTATTTTATTTGCTTGCTCTTCGAACACTTTAATAAATTCTTTGCCAATAATCTTTCTTTTCTTTTCAGGGTCACTCACCCCTCTTAATTTTTCTAAAAACCTGCTTTCTGCATTAACTACTTTGAGATTAAGCTGCATCTGTTTATATGAACTTACTATCTCTTTTGCTTCATTTAGTCTCAGCAGCCCCGTATCTACAAAAATACAGTGCAGATTTTTGCCGATTGTTTCTTTAAGAAGAGCTGCAGTAACTGTGGAATCAATACCTCCTGAAAGACCGCAGATTACATTTGAACCATTTAATTTATTTTTAAGTTCTTCTATAGTTTTCTCTATAAATGATTTAGGCGACCAGCTTTTGTGACAGCCAGCAATCTTGAATAAAAAGTTGCCTAAAATTTCTTTTCCCATTTGAGTATGTACTACCTCGGGATGAAACTGTGTTGCGAATATTCTTTTGTTTTTATTTTTAATCGCCGCTATGGGGCAGCTTGCAGTTTTAGCAATAATTTTAAAATTACGAGGAAGGCAAAGAACCTTATCACTGTGCGACATCCAAACCTCTGATTTGTTGTCCAGGTTTCCAAATAAATCGCTTGAGTCTTTTATAAGTAACTCAGCGGGTCCAAACTCTCTTTTTTCTGATTTCTCAACACTTCCCCCAAGGCTGCTCACAATAAGCTGCATTCCATAACATATGCCCAAAAGCGGAATGTCTAAATTAAATAATTCATCAGAAACTTTTGGCGACCCTTTGTCCCAAACGCTTGATGGGCCTCCAGAAAGAATTATAGCATCCGGGCTTGCTTTCTTTATTTTTTGAAGAGAATAATTGTAGGGTTTTATTTCTGAATAAACTCCCAGTTCACGCACTCTCCTTGCAATAAGCTGAGTGTATTGAGATCCAAAATCAATAATTAGAACCAGTTCTCTCATACGATTTTTATAAAGGGTTATGAAGTTTGAAGGACTTTATTGAAATTATAGGTTATTCTACTCTATAATTTGGAGCTTCTTTAGTAATTATTACGTCGTGAACGTGACTTTCTTTAAGGCCCGCATTTGTTATTTTGATGAATTTAGATTTTTCTCTAAGGCCAGCAATATTTAAGCATCCCGTATAACCCATACCCGCCCGCAGTCCTCCCAGAAGCTGATAAATTATGCTTCCAATAGATCCTCTATTGGGAATTCTTCCTTCAATACCTTCAGGAACGAGTTTAGAATCAATCATCTCATCCTGAGAATATCTGTCCTTGCTGCCCTTTCTCATGGCCTCTATTGATCCCATTCCCCTATAAACTTTATATGTTCTACCCTGATAGAGTATTATTTCACCAGGTGCTTCATCGGCTCCTGCAAATAGGTTTCCTATCATAACAGAGTTTGCCCCGGCTGAGATTGCTTTTGTGATATCGCCTGAATATTTTATTCCGCCGTCTGCAATCACGGGAACGCCGTATTTCTTTGCAGCTTTTACTACGTTCATTATTGCCGTAATTTGAGGTACCCCAATTCCTGCAATTACCCTGGTTGTACAAATTGAACCAGGGCCGACGCCAATCTTGAGACAATCTGCGCCAGCTTTTATTAAGGCTTCTGCACCCTGCTCAGTCGCTATATTTCCTGCAATCAGTTCAGTATCAGGGAATTGCTTCTTTGTTGATTTAACAGCGTCTAATACCTTCCTAGAATGCCCGTGAGCTGTGTCAATAACAATCACATCACAATTTGCATTAATAAGCGCCCCAATTCTCTGCTCTCTATCTTCTCCAACTCCCACCGCAGCGCCACATCTTAGTCTTCCAAGGTTATCCTTACAGGCAAGAGGGTGTTTTTCGATTTTCTCTATATCTTTCATCGTGATAAGCCCTTTTAATTTGAACTTATCATTAACTACCGGCAATTTTTCAATTTTATATTTATGAAGTAATTGTTTTGCTGATTCTAAAGATATGTCTTCTTTAACTGTTACAAGCTTGGACTTCTTGGTCATTATTTTTTTAACAGGATAGTCCAGGTTTTTTTCAAACCGAAGGTCCCTGTATGTAACGATTCCAAGAAGAGTATTGTCGCCCCGTATAACAGGAAGCCCCGTGATATTTTTACTTAGCATGATGTTTATAGCATCGCCAACTTTATTATCGGGTCTTACAGTAAGAGGGTTTATTATCATACCCCCTTCGTATTTTTTTACTTTTTGCACCTCAGAAGCCTGATCTTCTATACTAAAATTCTTATGAATTATCCCTATGCCGCCCTCCTGAGCCATAGAAATGGAGGTTTGAGCTTCAGTAACCGTATCCATCGCGGCACTTATTAAGGGGATGTTTAGTTTGATATTGGAAGTAAGAGACGTGGAAACGTCTACTTCACCAGGCAAAACTTCAGAATAGGATGGCAGTAATACTACATCATCAAAGGTTAGAGCTTCTTCGATTTTATCCTCTAACATATTTCTAGCTTTCTTCTTTTTTTACTTTAGGTTTTCTACCCCTTTTAGATTTAGGTTTTACAACGGGGGTTTCAGGTTTTAGTTCAATTCTCTGATCTTCAGGAGTATTGAACTGAATAACCTCTAATACTTTTTTTCTCATTTCAGGTTGATTTACACCAAGCTCTATTTCTATTTCCTGCTCTTTATCATAGAGGTTGATAAAAACCGGAAGAACGCCTACAAATGTGTTTGTATCGACGCGTTCAAAACCCAGTGCCTTTAAAAGTTTTTTAGGTATTACGGGAAACTCCAATGTTTCCACATCAACAGTTTCCTGAGGCAGGAGTCCATCCTGGCTTATGCTAATTTTCAATTTTGTAGTTTTCATAATATTTATCTATTAAATAAAATTAAGAGAGGTATTTTACTTTAGAGTTTGTAAATAGCAATTTGAAAATTTAATTATTCCGATTTTTCTATTAGAATGATTTCTGCGTCTACTACTTCTACACTGTGTTTTAGACCTAATATCTGACTCTTTGAAGGAAAAATGGAATAAAAATTAATTGAATCTCCTGGCATTAAATTATAATTCTTACCTGCCAGCTTCCTGGGATCGCTGAAATCGATATCTCCATTTTTTCTATTTAACCTATTTGATATTTCGTCGAGAGGCAAGGTTTGCAGTTCCTTATTTGTAAAGGTATTACCTGCATAGATTTGAGCATCATATATGATCTGTCCGTTATTTAAAAATTCTGCCTTCAGTTGTATATAATTTACAATGTTATCAGTAAAATTGGTAATGTTGCCCCGTACTACGAAAAGAGGGCCATTGCTTGAGTTTATCCACTGGCCCTGAGTTTGTGTAATATCTATACCTTCAAGCGGATTTTTAATATCAATAGGAAGGTTGGACACTAAAAAATTTCTTAATTCCTTAGTTTTTTCCTTAGACAGAATTTCTAAATTAACTGCTATTATTAACCCTATGCTTCCAATTATCACAAGAATCGACAGTGCAACCACGATTTTCCCAATAAGTGATCCAACTTTTGATCCAACACTTTTTCTTTGTGGTTTATAGCTGGATTTTTTAACAGGGCTGTCATAACCAGAATCGTATACTGTAGCCTTGCCGCCATAGGATTCTGCCTGCATCTCTGACATTTTTTGCCGATCTACCGATAAGTTAGAACTAAATATGTCTTCCTGGGTTTGTGATGCTTCAAAAGACTGCTGCTGGTCTACTTGGTTTGCCTTATCGGTATCAAGATCAAGGTTTGGTCCTTCAGTAGGTGGCTCGGTTATATCTGTTGCGCTACTTTGGGCAGCTGTCTGAGAAACTTCAGGCTCAGTTTGCTGAGTTTCTAATTCTTTGTTTTCGGCAGGCGGTTCTGTTTGTACAGGTGGAGTGAGGTCATCATCAGGCGGCTGATTGTTTGCAGCAGGTTGATCTTTATCTTCTGTGTCTAAAGAAGCCCACGATATAGATGAATCTTCCTGAGACTCCTCACTGTCGGTCTGAAGCCCTACATCTTCTTTAGTGGGCTGATCTTCTGTCTTATCCTGACTTTTAATATCTACTTCGATTGAGGGTTTTGCAAAATCCGGACCAGGAAAGTCTTCATCCTGCTCTATAGACCAAACTTTTTCATTTTTATCACTGTCTGGCTGAGTGTCATCTCTAACAGGAATCTGTTCTTTTGGAGCTTCTTTGGCTGTCTCGATATGACCTTTTTCCTGTCCTATCTTTGCTTCAGTGTCTATCCGCAGATTATTGTTTGAAGGTGGCGCTTCAGCGGATTTTTCTGGGGATTTTGTGGTTTCTTTCTTTTCTACAAAAAAAACATTGCCACATTTGGAACACCTAACCCTGCTGCCTGGTGGTTTGATTTTGGCATCATCCACCCGAAACTTTCTATCACATTGATCACATTGAATAATCATAGGTTCTTACTATATATATTAATAATATTTATACTTTATATTTTAATTTCACGCACTTTATTTAACTTTTAAATTAAAGAAAAGCTAATGCTAACTTAGCGTTAAGTCAACAAGTATACAATATTTTTTATGATTTTTAATAGAATATTAAGAATTTTCGGTTTTCTAAGGACGCTATGGCAACTTTTTAAATGGTTACTTTAATAATTTTGCAGAAAATTACAGCAGTAATCAGGACAATAATAGAGTAAAAATTGTGGGCGTCGATGCAAGTAGATATGGAGATTAGAGCCTACTTTTTAATTAAAAGGCATTTCTCACATTCTAAGTATTGCGCTTTTATAGTTGATTATTAATATACTAAATTAACAAATAATTAGGAGATGGTGGAATAAAAAACTATCTTGAGGCTTTTTGAGCTCTGTCAGCTGCCCAGCGTTCCAGGCTAGAGATTTCTTCTCTCATTGTAATAGAGAGGGGAACAATAGAGGAAGCTGCTATAATAAGCTCTCTATCATCCAACTCTTTATTATTAGAAAATGATTCAAAGAGTCCTCCAATGACTGCCTGTTCTATTTCCGATCCACTTAGTCCTTCAGTATTTTTAGCGAGTGAATCAAGATCAAAAATATCAGGGTCTTTTCCTCTGCTAAGTAAATGAATTCTAAAAATTTCCTTTCTTTCTTCTCTTGAAGGAAGGGTTACAAAAAATATTTCATCAAACCTGCCTTTTCTAAGTAGTTCTGGGGGAAGCAGGTCTATTTGATTGGCTGTGGCTGTGATAAATACGGGCTGCTGTTTTTCCTGCATCCATGTTAAAAAATAACCAAATATTCTGGATGCCGGGCTGTCGCTTGTTTTTTCTCCTGCTCTGGTAATACCTGCTTCTATCTCATCTATCCAGAGCACGCAAGGGGCGCTTGCCTCAACAGTTTTAATTGATCTTCTAAAAACCTCTTCTGGTGTTCCATAAACCCCACCGTATACCTGATTTAGTTCAAGCCTTATTAGAGGCAGATTCCAGGCTGTAGAAACCGCTTTTGAACATAGGCTCTTTCCGCAACCGCTTATTCCCATAATTAATATGCCTTTAGGGAAATCCAATCCGAACTCTTTTGCTTCATTGGAAAATGCTAAATGCCTTGTGTTGAGCCAATCTTTGATGTTTCCCAGTCCTCCTATACCGTCGAGTTGAACATCAGTCCTAATAAATTCCAAAGTGCCTGATTTTCTGATTATTTGAACTTTCTCTTCAAGCAATTCCTCTATAATAGAATTGTCTACAGTATTTTTATTAACTAAAACCCTTTTTACAGCAAGCTCAATTTCAATTGCTGCAAGGCCTAAAAGTGCGTTTACGCAATCATCTTTAAGTTCGGGAGTAAAAGAGTAAACAAGTGATTCGTTTACTATAGTGCGGAGTGTGTCCTCAAATATGTCCCGTGTTTCCTCTGCATCAGGAAGATCTATATCAACTACATTAACTTCTTTTTCTAATTCATAAGGAAGCTTTAATGTTGGAGAAATTATAAACAGGGTTTTGTTCAAATTTCTGAAAGCAGCATACGTATCCTTAAGTTTTCTTATTACTTTAGGTTCACTTATTATGTAGTGAAAATCTTTAATTAAAAACATAGTATTTTCACTGCTATCAATAGCAAAATCAAAAGCTTTCATGATATCATCGGACCCATCGACTTTGCTTCCACTATTTACTAGTCCCTTAGTGGTTGACCAGCTGTAGAAATTTCCATCTTCACCATAGATCTCATCTTTTAGAGTATTTAAACTTTTCTCTACTCTGTCTTCTTCCCATGATACTAAATAGATAATAGGATATTGTGCTTTTATAAGGGTTTTTAAATTTTCTTTAGGAAATGCCATAATATTAGAAGAATAATGTGTTTTTTATACGCCGCTGGAAGATGCTTTTCGCGGATGTTCTTTTCTCCATCTCAGTTTGTTTAGTGCATTTATATATGCCTTTGCGCTTGCAACAACTATATCAGTATTTGCTCCCTGTCCCTGAGAAATAACTCCGTCTTGTTCTATTCTTACTGTTACCGCACCCTGAGCATCTGTTCCCCCAGTAATAGAACCTACATTATAGTCTAAAAGTTTGGGGTACTCTCCTGTGGCTCTTGAAATCGCTTTATATGCGGCGTCTACAGGTCCGTCACCATGCTCGGATACAGTTTTTTCTATACCGTCTATTGCAATTGTCAGTGTCGCTACGGGCTGCATATTCGTGCCGCTTGCAAAATTAGCTGATACTAATTTATAAAAATCGGATGATCTTATAAACTCTTCGCTTATAAGGGCTTCTATATCTTCATCAAATACATATTTTTTCAAATCACAGAGGTCTTTAAATTTTTTAAAAGCAGTTTCAAAATTCTTATCGCTTAAAAAATATCCATACTCTTCAATGCGTTTTCTAAACGCGTGTCTTCCGGAATGTTTGCCAAGTATAATTTTATTGGAAGGTATACCTACATCTTTAGGGTTCATGATTTCGTATGTTATGCGCTCTTTCAAAACGCCATCCTGGTGGATGCCGGCTTCGTGTGCAAAGGCATTCGCTCCTACAATTGCCTTGTTTGGCTGTACTTTTACGCCAGTTACCTGTGATACAATTTTGCTTGTAGGGAAAATATGTTCGGTGTTTATACCTGTATTAAATGGATTTTTATCATTCCTTACCTTAAGAGCCATAACAATTTCTTCCAGCGAGGCGTTTCCTGCTCTCTCACCGAGTCCGTTTATTGTACATTCCACCTGCCTTGCCCCTGCGTTCATAGCGGCTATTGAATTTGCTACTGCCAGCCCCAAGTCATTGTGGCAATGCACACTTAAAGTTGTTTTGTGCAGGTTTTTTACTCTGCTAAGAAGTGTAGAAATAATATCATGGAATTCATCTGGAACGGTATATCCAACAGTGTCGGGAATGTTTATGGTTGTTGCCCCGCATTTTACGGCAAGTTCAACAGCCTTGCACAAAAAACCTATCTCGGTTCTTGTAGCATCTTCACAGGAAAACTCTACATTTTCTGTATAATTTACGGCGTGTTTGACGGCTTTTTCAATTATATCCAAAACTTCATCCTGGGATTTTCTCAATTTGTATTTAAGATGTATTTCCGAAGTAGCAATAAATGTATGAATTCTCGGCCGCTGCGCATGTTTTACTGCTTCCCAACCCCTGTCAATATCATTTAGATTAGCTCTGCAAAGGCCAGCAACTTCACAGTCTTTTATTTCTTCAGCAACAAGCTTTACAGACTGAAAGTCACCTTCTGATGAAATAGGAAAACCAGCTTCAATTATATCCACGCCCAGTTTCTCTAAGCTGTATGCAACTTTTAATTTCTCCTCAGTTGTCATTCCGCACCCGGGAGCCTGTTCGCCGTCTCTAAGGGTAGTATCAAATATCTTTACATAATTTTTGCTCATTTTAATTCACTCTTGCTATATGAAGTTTATAAATCATTATTTTACTAAAGATTATAAAATTAACAATTAATCAACAGTGATTTCGTAGTACTTTGAACTTTCTGTATCTTTATCAAATATAATTTCTATTTGGTAGCTTTCAACCAAGGATTTTAAATTATCATCTTCGAAATTATTAATATAATCTATTATTTGAGGTTTAGTTCTTACAGTTAGTGATTTTATATTATTATTCGACAATTTTTCTTTAATCTCTCTAAAAATTTCATAGGTTATGGTTTCATGAGATTTTAAATATCCCGTGCCCCGGCACTTATAACAGTCGTTGGTCAGATATTCCATAATACTCTCTCTAAGCTTTTGTCTTGTAAGCTGTACAACAGAAAATTGAGACATTTCATGAACTACTGTTCTTGCCTTATCATCCTTCATTTCATCTAAGAAAAGATTATATATTTCTTCACTTTTTTCCTGTTCTTTTAGGTCAATAAAATCGATTACAATTATTCCTACCAGGTTTCTTAATTTTATTTGTTTAGCTATTTCAATAGCCGCCTCTTTATTAATATGATAAATCGTGTCATTCTGGCTATCTCCACTGAGATATTTTCCGGTGTTTACATCTATTACTGTAAGCGCCTCTGCTTCTTCTAATATTAGATAACCACCGGATTTCAGCCATACTTTCTTTTCAAACAGTTTCTGTATTTCTTGCTCTAGGCGGAATTTTGTAAAAAGAGGTATTTTTTCATCGTATAGCTGCAGCTGGATATTAAAATTGGGGAAGTTGTTTTTTATAAATTCTGTGATCTCTGTATAAAAATCCTCGTTATCAACAAGCACTTTTGTTGTGTCTGATACAAGATCTCTGATAGTTTTTATATACAGTGGCGGTTCTTCATACAACAAAACCGGCGCTGTGTGTTTTTCAGACTTGTTTTTGATGTAATCCCATGTTTTGCACAACTGAGTTAAATCGTTTTCAAGAAGTTTGTTATCAATACCCATACTTGCGGTTCTTGCAATAACGCCAAGTCCTTGCGGCTTCATTTCTTTTAAAATTTCAATCAGCCTCTCTCTTTCTTGAATTTCTTCAATCTTTTTAGAAACTCCAACAAAATCTACCATTGCTAATAAAACTAAATATTTGCCAGGCAGAGCGATATTTGATGAGAGTTTTGCCCCTTTTCCGCCAGACGGGTTTTTGAGTATTTGTACAAGAACATCCTGACCTTGGGTTAAAACATCCTGAATAAGGTATGAAGGCAGATGGCCGTCTTGAATATCGTCTTGCTGTTCTAAAAAAATATTTTCAAAAGAATCGCTATATACATCTTCAGCTGAGATAAATCCGGCTTTCTCGCCGCCATAATTAATAAAAGCGGCCTGCATGCCTGGTATTACCTTTCCTACTTTTGCTTTAAATATATTTCCTACAAGTTTAGGTTTTGAGGTTCTTTCTACATAAAGTTCGAACAGGCTGTTGTTTTTTAGATATGCAACCCTGGTTTCATTAAAAGTTCTGTTTATTAATATTGTATTTTCCATATCTGTTAAGCTAAATTGAAGTCAGATCACTATTATAGACTACTTATTATTTTTAAAAAGTTAAAAAAAATTAATCTATGGTCTTTTAATTCTCTTAAAAACATGCTAAACTATATTAACTTTGTTAAATAAGTCCTTGAATTTATGATATTTTTTTGGAGGTTTAGGCGATGAAAATAAAATTAATCTTACCATTTTTAATATTATTTACAGCTTTGTCAGTTGCAGCGGATAAAGCCGGTGATAAAGATATGGAGTCAAAAAAAGATATGGAGTCAAAAAGTACCGAACCGCAGGTTAAGGATAATGTATCAATTTATGTTGTTCGTCCAGGAGACTCGCTGTGGAAAATTTCCAAGAATTTTTATAATACTCCTGTTCTCTGGCCAAGGCTATGGAAGCTTAATCCTGCTATTGATAAACCGCACAGGATTTATCCTGGCGAAGTAATATCGCTAAAACGCCAGATTCCAAGACTTCCTGTTGTTGAGTTTGATCCTGAAAAAAGAGATTTCATCATAGGAGATATTGATCCTCCTCCACCCGTTTTCTACTTTTCAAAGGCACATAAGGCTGGGTTTATCAGTCATGATGAATGGGAGCATATGGGTACTATTATTAATTCCGAACCGCCCAGGATTATGATAGCTGCAGAAAATACGCTTGCATATATTAATCTGGGCACAGAAAAAAATGTAGAAGTTGGAGATACTTTTACTGTATTTAAAACCTCAAAGATTGTCTTTCACCCGGTTACCAAGAAAAGAATAGGTTATAAAGTTGCAATACTTGGCGAGCTTGAGGTTCATGAGGTGCTGGGTGAGAATCTGTCATCTGCAAAAATTACAGCCTCAAACAGGGAGATGCACAGGGGAGCCCGAATAAGGCCTACAGAGGAATTTGTTAAAGAGGTCATTATACGCAAAGGCAGAGACCGGCTTGATGGGGTAATTTTAGAAAACAGAAATAATCTATTATATGCTGCTCAAAATGATATTGTTTATATCGATGCCGGCAGTCAGGATAATATAGTTCCTGGCAATACCTTTTCAATCTTTCAGCATCCAAGAACGGTTAAAGATCTTGATACAGGTAGAAACTTAACTGTACCAAGGTACAAAATTGGCAAACTGGTTGTAATAAATGTTAGAAGGCATGTATCTACAGGAGTTGTTATTAAGAGTAAAAGGCAGATTTCAAAGGGTGATATCGTAAGTTTAGACCTTTAAATAAAATAATAATTAGTCATTGAGCCCTATTGGAAAAGTGTTATCCAATAGGGCTTTTTTTATTTTAATAACTATCAAATTAGCTTGGATATAAATTGCTCAGCACCTTCATAAGGATCTAAGTCGCCTTTTCTAACTTTTTTGACTATACTCTTAAAGTCTGAATCTTTCATTTTATTAGATATTTCATTTTCTAATGCCTCTTTTATAATTTGTAAAAGCTCCCCTTCCCGGTTTTTTTCCAGTTTTTCTTGGGTCAAATTGTGCTTTATCTGAAAATCTCTGTGATTTTGTATAGAGTCTGCTGTTTCATTTATCCCCTCATTTTTATTTGCAGTGGTCAGTAGTATCGGTATATCCCATTTATCTTCTCTGCTGTGGTGTGCAGTTATGCTTTTGATGTCTCTGGAAATCTTTTCGGCACCTTCTCTATCTGCTTTGTTTACTATAAAAATGTCAGCAATTTCCATAAGCCCTGCTTTCATTGTTTGCACTACGTCGCCTGATTCGGGTACCAGTAAAACTATTACCGTGTTTGCAATTCTAATGATATCCAGCTCTGTTTGTCCCACACCTACAGTTTCAATTATTATTATATCAAAACCATATGCATCATAGAGTTTTACTATTTGCGAAGTAGCCTTGGAAAGCCCGCCCTGGCTTCCCCTGGTTCCAATACTTCTTATGAATACGCCTTTGTCCGCTGTATGATCCTGCATCCTTATCCTGTCGCCAAGAACGGCTCCGCCTGTAAAAGGGCTTGAGGGGTCAACTGCAATAATGCCGACTTTCTTTCCTTCTTTTCTATATATTGCAGTCAAACAGTTTACAAGTGTGCTTTTCCCTGCTCCAGGGGGCCCAGTAATTCCAATCACATAGGTATTTGCTGTATTAGGGCTTATTGATCTTATAATCGATGATGCGCTTTGTCTTTGATTTTCAACTGTGCTTATAAGTTTTGCCAGGGACGCACGGTCGCCCTTTAGCATTTTATCAATCAGTTTTTTTTCTCTATCAGAAAGTTTCATTTGCCTTTAATTAAATATAAATGAGAAGTTATGTCAAAATGTAAGGAATTAAATTTAAATATATAAGATGTTATGTCTTATAAATTAAACAAATATTATATCACTGCTTCAGTTTCTCTAATAACCCATCAATAATTATCCCTTAAGTTTAGTTTAAATAGATTTTGTTTATTTAATGATCTATTATCCAATTGATAGGCGATAAGGAGACTACAATGAAGAAATATGAATATGAAATCTTATTTTACCGTAAGGTTAATGATAAAATTACATGGTTTTTTGCAAGTAAGCCAAAAAAGAAAGTTGGTACAAGTTTAATCAAAATATTAAATTCTTTAGGTTCTAAAGGCTGGCTGGCAAGCGGCACAGGAAATCTTGACGGCGGTTCGATTACAGAGGTGCTTTTGAAGAGAGAGAAGAAATCTAAGAAAAAGAAGTAATTTTTTTGTCATTTTTATAGATATTATGTTTAGTGTCATTTCGGGCATAATGAGAAATCTGCTTTTTTAAGTCACTTTGAAGTTATTCAGAATCTAATAATTAGTCATTCTCGAATGTTTTTATCGGGAATCCAGTATGTCATGCTGAATTTATTTCAGCATCTCTCTTTTTAGATCCTGAATAAATTTCAGGATGACAAAAAGGCTGTCATTGCGAAGCGCGCTACCTCCAGTATTGATTAATGAATGCGCAACGCGGCGATCTAGTTTTTAGAATTAACCACAACTGTCATCACGAGGCTTGTTTTCTAAGCCGTGGTGATCTCGCTTTTTGTTTACTTGCCCTTACGAGAGTAAAATTATATGTCGCATTGGCAATCTCTTAAGATAGCAAAGTGGCTGGCTGCATGAAGGTCTTCTAAAAAAACAAAAAGATTAAATGAATGAAAACAAAATTAATGCCTTTTATGAGTTACTATCAACCTCCCTGCACTAGCCCCGAAAACTTTGATAGTTTGATAGTAACTGGG
>Ga0209987_10000767_pt1 | contig 16985 bp, 16 predicted proteins | sample N074metaG_FD_182134 | JGI IMG/M metagenome (GOLD analysis project Ga0209987, IMG submission 182134) | Deep subsurface microbial communities from Kermadec Trench to uncover new lineages of life (NeLLi) - N074 metaG (SPAdes) (version 2) | ecosystem: Environmental > Aquatic > Marine > Ocean trench... | reverse complement strand
TGGCGATGGCTGGTTTTTGCTCGGCGCGTGCGATGACCACCCGCAACGATGACCCGGCAGCGGCGAGCCGACCCTTCGATATTGACCGTGATGGTTTCTTGCTGAGCAACGGTGCCGGTTGTGTCGTGCTGGAAGAGCTTGAGCACGCCAAGGCGCGTGGCGCCACGATTTACGCAGAGCTGATCGGTTTCGGCATGAGCGGCGATGCATTCCATATCACGTCGCCGCCAGCTGATGGCGATGGCGCGCGCCGCTGCATGACGGCCGCCATACAGGATGCCGGCATAGATCCGGCGGACGTCGATTACCTCAATGCCCACGGCACGTCGACACCGGCCGGTGACATTGGTGAAACGGTCGCTATACGACGAACCTTTGGCGATGCAGCCGACGATTTAATGATTAGCTCCACGAAGTCGACGACGGGCCATATGCTGGGCGCAGCCGGAGCGGTCGAAGCGATATTTTCAATACTGGCGATACGCAACCAGGTTATTCCGCCCACGATGAACCTGGATAATCAGGATCCCGCGTGTGATCTTGACTACACCGCTAACGCAGCGCGCGATGCGCGCGTGAAGACCGTTGTTTCCAACTCTTTCGGCTTCGGCGGCACCAACGGAAGCCTGGTCTTTCGCGAGTTTCAGTAGGGCAGCCGCCGTGCTCAGGCGGAGTATCGAGACGACTGGCTACAGCGATGTGCAAAAGCTGGCTGCCAAGCTGGATTTGCCCGCGCTGCATCGCTGTGCACCGCAACGTTATCCCTTCTTATTGCAAAGCACCGCGTCAGCATCGTCGCTGGCCGGATTCGATATTCTTTTCGCATGTCCCGGAGAATCACTGGTACTCGAAACGATTGGTTGCTTGAACGGTCCTGACGCCTCAGGCGGCTTTCTGACATCGCTGGACGAGTGGTGGCAAAGGGAATCTACTGACAAAGTTCCGTCTGCGCTGCCGTTCTACGGTGGTTGGTTCTTATACCTCGGCTATGAGCTGGCAGCGGAAATAGAGCCGGGGCTGGAGCTGGATGACGACCCGGTGCTACCCACTGCATTCGCGGTCCGTTGCGCAGCCGCAGTCATTCGCGATAAGGATTCAGGCGAGTGTTTTCTCGTCGTTGAAAAGGATGCGGAGTTCGATACCGCGCAACTGCGTGCGGACATTGCTGCGAGTGAACAGGATGATCAGGGTGCCGACGGTCACTTGGTACAAGCACGAATAAACGAAGAACCCGCCGCCGAGTTCACGGCAGCTGTCCGTCAAGCCAAGCAGTACATCTCTGCAGGTGACGTTTATCAGGCCAACTTGTCGCGCGAGTGGTCGGCTAAAGCCGATAAAACTCTCGCTGCCAGTCAAATCTATGCGTCGCTGAGTCAGTCGAATCCTGCGCCCTTCGCGGGCATCGTTCGCTGGAAAGGCGCGACGATTATTTCATCCTCGCCCGAGCGCTTAGTGAGAATCCGGGAGGGTGTTATCTCCACTCGGCCGATAGCCGGGACGCGACCCAGGTCCGACGATCAGGATGTTGATGACAGTCTTTCTGCGGAGTTGTTATCCCACCCGAAGGAACTTGCCGAGCATGTCATGCTGATCGACCTCGAACGTAACGACCTGGGACGTGTTTGCGTTCCGGGTACAGTCGAAGTTGACGAGATGATGGTATTGGAAAGCTATGCGCACGTGCATCATATCGCCTCTAACATTCGCGGCGTGCTGCGCGACGACGTCACACCGGGGGATGCAATTCGGGCCGTTTTCCCGGGCGGTACGATCACAGGCTGTCCGAAAGTACGCTGCATGGAGATCATCCAGCAACTCGAAAAGGGGCCGCGTGGGGCCTACACGGGGTCCTTTGGCTATCTCAATCGAGACGGCAGTCTGGACTTGAATATATTGATCCGGACGATGGTCCTGCGCGACGGGGAATTATCATTCAGAACAGGATCCGGCATTGTTGCGGACTCAGAACCCGACGCAGAACTCGCCGAAACACGCGCCAAGGCAGAGGGCCTGTTGCGCGCCCTGAGATTATGAGTACCTGGTTTCAAAACGGACAAGCGGTTGATGCCATTCCCCTGGATAGTCGGGCGCTGCATTATGGCGATGGTCTGTTCGAAACAATCGCAATACGCGACCGAAAAGCACGGCTGTGGGCTTTGCATGTCGAACGTCTGCGATCAGGCTGCGAGCGACTGGGGATCGAAGCGCCGGACGAAGACGTACTAGGCAAACAGCTAGCACATGCATTGCAATCAAGCACCGTTGATACGCAGTACGCGCTGGCCAAGATAATCGTCAGTGCGAGCTCCGGTCGCCGGGGGTATCAACGACCTGCAGACGGGCGTGCCGAATTCCTAATCGGGATTTTCGAGGCTGTGCCTCCGGATGCAGAACTCCTGCGCCACGGAGTCGTGACGCGCTCATGCGAAACCATTGTTGCTGTGCAGCCGGCATTGGCTGGCATCAAGTCATTGAACCGACTTGAACAGGTCCTCGCCCGCAAGGAGTGGCAAGACCCGGAGGTATTCGAGGGACTCATGTGCGACGCAGACGGGCAGTTGATCTGCGGTACCATGAGCAATGTATTTGTTATCCATGGCGACTCTGTATCGACTCCAGCTCTCGATCGCTGCGGCGTGGCAGGCGTGATGCGGCGACACGTGCTCGACACGCTGTCCGCCAACGGCGTGACCGTTGCCGTATGCGATATTGCATGGGATCGAGTCCTGTCGGCCGACGAAGTTTTTCTCACCAATAGCCAGTTCGGTGTACTGCCGGTTCGCGCATGCGATGAGCAACAGTGGCAGGTAGGTTCGCTAAGCAGGAAAATCCTGCGCTTAATGGCGCAGGCCGGCATCGAGGAGTGCGTGGCATGAGTCGCTGGCAGAAATTCCTCGGTCTCGCCGTCATCGCAGTAATCCTTATCATTGTGTTTGCGGCCTTACGCGTGCAGGCGTACCTGACGTCTCCGGTGACGGTGTCTGACGGCGGCACCGGTTTCGTCATTCTGCCCGGCACTTCATTTCGCGAAGTGGCGCGGCAACTTGAACAAGCAGGTATTACAGACAATGCGAAGCTCTTGCGCTGGTACGCGCGTTGGACAGACAAAGCGGGCTCTGTCCACGCCGGCGAATACCTCATCGAGGCGGGTACCACGCCGATAAGGCTTTTGCAGCAGTTCACGTCGGGCGATGTACAGCTGTATTCCTTCACAATTATTGAAGGCTGGAATCATCGCGAGTTGCTGGGCGCATTACGGTCGCATTCGCAGGTTGTTGCGGAACTGACCGATGAAGACTGGCCGGCGTTTCTGGACGAGCTCGGTGCCGATACGCGTATTCCCGAAGGCCTGTTTTTACCGGAGACTTATCGTTTCCCAAACGGCAGCAGTGACAAAGCGCTTCTTACACAGGCGTACAAACTGATGCAATCTGTATTGCAGGAGGAGTGGGGCGGGCGCGATCAAAGCTCCCCGGTGGCAACGCCCTACGAGGCCCTGGTGCTTGCCTCGATTGTTGAAAAAGAAACCGCGCGTGCCGATGAACGCGAAAAGATTGCCGGTGTTTTTGCTCGCCGACTCGTAAAACGTATGCGCCTGCAAACAGATCCGACTGTGATTTACGGTATCGGGCCGGACTTCAACGGCAATCTTACGCGCAATGATTTGCGTACCGACACAGCCTACAACACCTACACAAGACACGGTTTGCCACCCACTCCGATTGCAATGCCGGGCCGGGCGGCGATACATGCGGCACTGCATCCGGCCAGCGGTGATGAATTGTTTTTTGTCGCGACGGGGCTGGGAGATGGCAGCCACAAATTCTCAAAGACCAAAGAGGAACATGACATGGCCGTGCGCGAGTATCTGCGAAGATTGCGGGAAAATCGGCGCTAGGCAGTCACAATGAGCAACGCAAAATTCATCACGATAGAGGGTATCGAGGGCGTTGGTAAATCGACGCACATGGATCGGCTTGTCGGGCACATCAAAGCGCACGGCCACAGCGTCCTGACGACGAGAGAGCCCGGCGGTACGCCCACGGCCGAGTATATTCGCGACGTTGTTCTGGGCCACAACGACGAGAACATTCCGGATATTGCCGAGCTATTGCTCATGTTCGCATCGCGATCTTTGAATGTGGAAAACATCATTCGGCCAGCGCTGTTGGCCGGCACCTGGGTTGTTTGCGATCGATTCGCGGATGCGAGCAGAGCCTACCAGGGAGGCGGGCGCGGGATTCCGATGCAGCACATAAATACTCTGGCGGACTGGGTGCTGGGCGATCTGCGCCCGGACATCACGATATTGCTCGATGCGCCCGTCGATGTTGGCATGTCGCGAACCACGAGGCGCGGTAATCCGGACCGTCTCGACGTCGAACGTGCTGAGTTTTATACACGCGTACGTGACTGTTACCTGGATCTTGCAAAGGCGGAACCGGAGCGATTCGTCATCGTCGACGCGTCGGGTACGCTGGACGAAGTCGGAGCATTAATTGACGAGCTGGCGACCAAGATTCTAGAGAATAAGTAACATGAAGTTAATTCGATAAGGTATTGAATAATAGATATTTCATGGCATAAGGAGTTTGCAGAGCAGTGGCTGGGCAGAGCGCAGCAATCACGCTTGCCGCACGCCGTATTGCTTGCCGGGCCCCACGGCACGGGTAAACGGGCGGCCGCCGCGTGGATGGTGGCGCAGAAACTCGGCATCGATCGCAGCCATGACCTGCCGCAGTTCCCATTCGAACGTCCTGTGCATGCTGACCTTCACTGGTTGGAGCGTCCTGAGGACAAAAAGTCGATTGTCATCGATCAGGTGCGTTCGCTGGTGGGCGAACTGTCCCTGACGAGCTACCTGGGAGAGGGCAAGGCTGCTGTTATTGAACCCGCGGATATCATGACGACCGAAGCAGCCAATAGCCTCCTGAAAACTCTGGAGGAGCCACCCGGTGACACTCTGCTGATTCTTGTTGCGGATCGGGTCGGCCGCTTGCCCGCGACGGTGTTCAGTCGCTGCCAGCGCATCGAAATCCGCATTCCGGGGGAAGCAGACGGCCTGCAATGGCTCGATAAGCTGCATCCAGGTGGTCATTGGTCGGAAGCATTGCGAGTCGCAGGATTGGCCCCATTAGCGGCAATCAAGGCTGCGGAAAGCCTGGAAACGAGTAGCGCAATGGCCAGGGATTTCGCGAATATACTAGGCGGCAGCACGTCGCCCATCGATGTGGCCAGTACCTGGTCGAAAATTGAGCCTATATTCGTTCTGGACTGGCTTTCACGGCAAACGCAGATGGCCATCCGTATGCTGCAGGCAGGTGACAGCAGGCCGCCCGGGCTTGCGATTGGTGAATCTGCGTTACAGCACATAGACAGGCGAAACCTGTTTTGCTATCTAGACAGAATAAATCGGCTTCGTGGCCAGCCCGGCGGTTCCTGGAATGTCCAGACCGCATTTGAGGGGCTGCTGATCGACTGGGCTTCGGGGCTGGATAATAAGGTGATGGAATGAGTAAACCAGGATTACTGACATTGACAATCAAGGACAAGAGCGCCTTGTATCTTGCGTACATGCCTTTCGTGATCAATGGCGGTCTGTTCATCCCGACCAATAGCTCCTATCGCCTCGGTGATGAAGTCTTCATGCTGCTGAACTTAATGGGTGAAGAAGAGAAAATTCCGGTCGCAGGTACTGTCATCTGGATGACACCAAAAGGCGCGCAGGGCAAGCGCACCACGGGCATAGGGGTCCAGTTCAGTGACCAGGATCAGGGCAATACGCAGAAGAAAATCGAGAACTACCTGGCCGGCGCACTCGGCGGCGACAAGCCTACGCACACAATGTAGGAGTGGTACGGCTTGTAGGAGCGGCTTGTAGGAGCGGCTTTAGCCGCGACCCTCGCCCTTCGCGGCTGTAGGAGGGCCTTCAGGCCCGACCCGTCGCTCCTATGCGTCGTTATTGATTCCGCCGCGCAGCACGAACGCCTTGAATCCACGCTCGCTGAGAATATAGGCACCGGCTGAGCTGCGACGCCCCGTGTCACAACACAAAACGTAATTACGATCCTTGTCGAGCGTGCTGATCTTCAGCCGCATGAAATACAGCGGGATATTGATGGCGTTGTCGAGATGCTGGTTGTCGAACTCGCTCGGCAGGCGTACGTCGAGCCACTGACCGCCTTCCTGCACGATCTTTTTCGCGCCGGCGACATCAACCCAATCCAGCATCGGTTCGTTCAGGAGTGTTTTGAAATCTTCCTTGCCAAGACGCATGACGGAACCGTCCGAAACCATCGTCACGGTCGCATTGCGCTTGGCATCCGAGATCAGTGCCTCTTCGCCAAAAGTATCGCCGACGTTCAGCGCAGCCAGCTTGATGCCGTCCTTGCTCAAGGGCGTCTCACGCGTCACGAGCGCCTCGCCTTTTGTCAGTACATAGAAATAATCGCCTTCAGAGCCCTGCTTGAGAATGACGTCGCCGGACTTGTAATTAATCTGCTGCATGCGCATGAAGATCGCTTGAATGTTCGCTGGCGGGATCTTGTGGAATGCCTTTGTCTGCAGCAGCATCGTCATCCAGTCTTCACCGCCACCACCACCGCCACCGTCATGCCCATGGAGTTCAGACACTTCATATGTGCCCGTTTGATCCCAGGTCAGCATGACGTCCAGAAGGTCGCTATCAATCGATATGAATTGCACGCGGTCCCTGGCTTTCGCGGTCACGCGGCGTGGAAAGACGGGTGCGATAGGGTTCCTGGCGAAGTCAGATCCACCCTCGACAATGCCGACTACCTTGCCTTGATCTTGTAGCTCGAGAATGCCGGTCACGATGTAGATCGTGCGCTTTTCGGTATCCCCTTCCTTGAACAGAACCTGGCCGGGGGACAACTCACGAAGCTGTACCTTGCGTGATAAAGCGGCAAGGTTGTCGCGTTTTAATCCATCCAGCGGCGAAAATCGCTTGAGCAGTTCCGTTGTCATCTGCCCGTCGGTCATATGTGTCCTGATTAGCTTGAAGTTAGGTGCGTATTCTACCTTTAATTCAACAACTTCCGGTACTACTGATCACGTGCATCGTGAAGCGGCGCACACTTTGAATTGAGGAGCCCGTTTAATCAGGGCTTAAGCCTGGACCAGCCGGGATGGGGCGCAAAGCGCTCGCCATGCCTGGCCGCCAATTCCTGCAGACGAGCCTGCGTCTCCTCCAGTCCACGCGAACGCGCATATTCCAGCGGCCCACCGTGAAACGGCGCGAATCCCGTGCCGAATATGACACCCGCGTCCAGCAAGTCGGCATCTGTGACAATTCCATCCGCCAGGCAGCCTACGGCCTCATTCACCATTGGCAGTATCAGCCGGTCCTGCAGGTCATCGGGAACCGGGCCTTCACCGGCCGGTCTCTGCGCCTTACCGTTTTCCCATTTGTAGAATCCCTGGCCGGATTTGCGCCCCAGGTTGCCTGCATCGACCATACCCGACAAGCGCTTCAGCCCTGCCGAATCCATGTCGGCGCCGAGTACTTTAGAAACATGCAGCGCCACATCCAGTCCGACGCTGTCGGCAAGTTCGACGGGCCCCATCGGCATCCCGAACGCGACTGCTGATTTGTCGATCGTGGTGAGAGCTACGCCTTCTTCGGCGAGCGCCATTGCTTCGCCCATGTACGGGGCCAAAATGCGATTGACGACAAAGCCTGGCGCGCTCTTGCATTCGAGTGGCAATTTGCTAATGGTTTTTACGAATCCGAAGCCGATATCGAGTGCTTCGCGCGTGGTGTCCTCACAGCGAATTACTTCGACGATCATCATTTGCGCGACCGGATTGAAGAAGTGCAGCCCTATAAATCGGTCGGGCCGGTCGAGAACAGAGCGCAGCTCTTCCAACGGGATGCTGGACGTATTCGTTGCCAGCAAGGCGTCTTGTTTCATTTTGCCTTGCAGGTCTCGATACAAGGCCTGCTTGGCCTCTGTATTTTCGTAAATTGCTTCAATGATGAGGTCTGCAACAGCCACACCATTTCCGTCAACGTCTGCTACGAGGCGCGCGCTGGTGTCGGCGCGCTTCTTCTCGTCACGGACGCGTTTTGCGAATAGCTTTTCAGCACGTTCGAGGGCAGGCTCGATGTACTTCATTTCGCGGTCCTGCAAAGTCACATTCAGGCCGCGCAACGCACACCATGCTGCGATGTCACCGCCCATGACGCCTGCGCCAACGACGTGCACGTTCTGCACCTTCTTGACGGATTTGTCACCTTGCGCCTTGAGTTTGTTCTGTAGAAAAAATACGCGGACAAGGTTACGGGAGGTACTCGTACAAAATAGATCCGCGATCGAGCGGGCCTCTGCCTCGAAGGCGGCCGCGCCACTCGCGCCGAACCGTGACCACAGATCAATAATCGCGTAGGGGGCAGGGTAGTGCTCCTTCCGCGCCTTGCGCGCGACCTGCTGCAGCAAAACTTTGCGAATAAACGGTCGCAACGGCGCGCTGCTGAGCAATCGCTCCACCAACGGCGCTCGCTTAACTGCGGCACCCGAGCGCAGCAACTCCGTTGCTTCCGCACGCCATTTGTCGTCGCTGGTGATGCGATCAATCAGGCCAATCGACTGGCCCTTTTTCACATCGATGGGCGCTCCGCTAAGCATCAAGGCCATCGCCGGGCGCACACCGACGATTTGAACAGCGCGCACAGTGCCGCCAAATCCGGGATGAATGCCGAGTTGTACCTCGGGCAAACCAAGTATGCGCTTGTCGTTCTCGAGTGCGAGGCGGTAGTCACACGCCAGCGCAAGCTCCAGGCCACCGCCCAGTGCAAACCCGTTGATGACAGCGACAGTTGGGCAGGCAAGCGCCTCCAGGCGGTCGATGACACCCTGGCCAAGTCGAATCAGCTTGTATCCTTGCTCCGGCGTATCGATTTTCGTGAACTCGTTGACGTCGGCACCCATGATGAAACCCGAGCGCTTGCCGGAATAGATGACAACGCCAGTCGGCAAATCTGACTCGAGTTGCTCAAGCAAATCATCGAGCTCCAGTAAAACCTCTCCCGACAATACGTTTGCGCCGCTGTCCGCCTTGTCAATTTTCAGCCAGACGACACCGTCATTATCGGTTTCAGAGTTCCAGTGTTTCATAGTTATTTCGTTCCAACGTTAAAGTCACAAATGAGTGGCAAGTGATCCGAGTGGCGAACTTGTGGCACCTCGAAATGGTTCACCGTTATGCCATCCTGATACAGAATAAAATCCAGCTCTTTGCGTGCCGAACGACTCGGGTATGTCGGCAAACTGTCCACGTTAGCCGATTTCAGGCCGGCCGCTTTCATGAACAGGTAGATCTCGTTTTCACCCCAGAAGGTATTGAAATCCCCGGTGACAATGACGGGTTTCTCGGTCACGGCAATCAAGTCGTACAGCGTCCGCAGTTGTAAATGCCTGTGGCGGTACTTGAGCGAAAGATGTACCAGGAAAATCGCATAGTGCTCCATCTCAATTTCAATGATAAGGCGTTTGATGCCCGTATCGAAATAATGAAACTTCTCGCCATGGACGCGAGACGCCGCCAGGAAAGCGTTGCCCTGCTTGCGAACGATGGGCAGCAGTTTGTTGATCGATTTTTCGCCGTACTTTGTTTCGTACGAGGAATTCATGCCCAGGTCGGATGCGATTTTCTCAGCCTGATTCACCATTCGACTTCTGATCGACCCGGTATCGACCTCAATCAGCCCGACGATATCCGGATCTACTGACTTGATGAAAGACGTGATTTCCGGCAGCACATTCTGATTTCCAAGCACATAGCCTGCGCCCGGAAGCGGCATGTGCATACTCGCGCCGCCGCCGACGGCGTATCGAATGTTGTACAGGAGGAGTCGCATGCGCGGCTACGATACCCTAAAGTTACCGGAATTGGATAGAATTGACACGGGGCTTTTTGCGAGGGGTTTGGCATGTACGAGAATAATCCGATTCGAGTCTTCGTGACTCACGCATTTAGCGAGTCAGACGACTACCTGCGTCTGTTTGAATTTCTCGAATCCGACGACAGCTTCTACTACGTCAATGTGAGCAAGCCCGAGGAAGCTCCCAAAACAGGCAGCATGGAGGAAGCGAAGGACATACTGATTCAGCAAATCAAGGAATCCGAGGCGATATTCGTTCTGCCATCGATGTTTGAAGCAAAACCGGATCTGATGAATTTCATCATGGATGGCGCCGATGCAGCCGGCAAACCAATGATTGTCGTGCGACCGTTTGGTAGCGTCACGGAGACGCCGCAGGTACTCATCGATCGCACCAATGAGCACATCAAATGGGATGCGCGTGAGATGGTCGATGCGCTCAAGCGCCAGGCCCGACTGGAAGACACGAGTCGCTGGGAATCAATTGATTTTCCGGGTTACGATGCGAACGGTGAGATTAAATAAAACAATAGCTTATCAGTCCTTTAGATAATTGACATGAATAATCGTCCCATCGTCATCGCACACCGCGGCGCCTCGGGCTATCTTCCTGAACACAGCTTGCCGGCCAAAGCACTGGCCTATGCATTCGGCGCTGACTACCTCGAACAGGATGTCGTCGCGAGCCGCGATGACGAGCTGGTCGTTCTGCACGATATTTACCTTGATCGTGTCAGCAATGTCGCCCAAAAATTCCCGAAACGAGCGCGGTCGGATGGCCGCTTCTATGTCCGTGATTTCGATATGGCGGAATTGCGATCGCTGTCTGTGTGGGAGCGCTTCAGGGCGGACGGTTCGGCCGTGTACCCCAATCGCTTCCCCGTAGGCGCGGGCAGTTTCAGGATACACACGCTGCGGGAGGAGCTGCAATTCCTGCGGGACATCAATACATCGACGGGTGGCGGCGTTGGATGCTATGCGGAAATCAAACGACCGGCCTGGCATCGACAGCAGGGCGTGGACATCGCGCCTGAATTACTCTGCATCCTGGCTGAATTCGGCTACAGCACCCGGAACGATGCTGCATTTGTGCAATGTTTTGACGCGGAGGAGCTCGTGCGAATTCGTGTCGAACTGAAATGCGAACTGCGTTTGGTGCAACTAATCGATGACCAAAACCTGCCCTCTGCGAACGGTCTTGCGCGCCTGTCCGCAAGCGTTGATGTGATCGGACCCTCGATAAGTCAGCTCTATCAGTTGCATCAGGGCGAGGTTGAGCCCACGTCGCTCGCCCATGATGCGCAGCGCTTCGGTCTGGACATACACCCGTACACCTTTCGCCGCGACGAGATACCGAGTGGTTTCGGCGATTTCGATGCACTTTTGGAGTATTTCGTGTCGGAGCTCAAGGTGAATGGCTTGTTCACGGATTTCGCGGATCTCGTGTGCCAAAAACTCGATCAGCAGCGCTGAAATCAGTACCAGAATAGCGAAGTAACACCTTGTTTAACAACGAAAACCCGATTTTTTGCAGGCCTGGTTAGTTGCTGAATATGGTATTCTCCATCCACATTGACGTGTATCAGGACTGAGAACCCGGTCCTTTCCTGAACTGACAAAGCGAATAATCATTGCACGATGTTTGTAGAACTTCCCCAAACCCTGATTTTGATGATTGCCGGAGCGTTTCTGCTTGGCTGGATCCTGTCCGTAATCAATTCCCGAATTGGCGACAAGACCCGTGCACGTAAGCGTGATCCCAGGGATGATCGAATTCGATCTCTGGAGGCAGAACTTCGGGTTTCAACGACCGACCTGGATGAGTCACACAGCAAGGCAAGCAAGCTGGCGACGGAATTGGAGGACAGTCAGGAAGGCGTCGAAAAACGAGACAACGTCATCACAAAGCAATTATTTAAGCTCGACGCAACCACCAAGGACCTCAAAGACTCGGTATTGAAAACGCGTGAACTTCGAGCCGAACTCTGCGATCGGGCAACCGAAAACGTTCGCTCAGAAGTGAAACTTCGCGATGTCGAAACCGAGCTGTCAATTGCACAGGCGTCAACCGATATGATCGCGACGGGCGTCCTCGATTATTCGCTAGCACCCGATCGCGAAAACAGACGCAAGACTGACGTCGATAACGATGACGATGACGATGAAGATAGCGAAGAATCGGACCGCAGCACCGCTGCAACCTAACGCGCAGAGTTATTATCTCCTGGAAAAAGTCTCGATTTCATCGAGTATATATTTGCTCGACGCCGCGTTGATCATCTTCCGCGGGAATAACCAGGAAGGGCGCTTCGAAGCGCTTATCGTCTGGTCGTAACGATCACACTGAAACCGGTTCGGCGCCACGCCAGGTAAAGTAAGACAAACCAGACCTGCATTAATAACGACGCGATCCATTCAATGCTGTTTTCCACTGCGTCGGCATCGTCGAATACTGATTTCGAAATGAGGTTCAGGACCCCCAGGAAAAGAGGTAATGAGGCAAGAACAATCATTTGTCGCGACAGGCCACGCATACCGTAGGCGTCATTAAGCTTTGTTTGGATCACGATAAGAAATGACAGCAACAACTGGGCCATGGCGGTCCCGAGAAAGAAAATATAGATCCCAAAGCGGCGCATGAATTCGTAAATCGGTTCTGACGTGCCGAGAAAGGTGACGTAAATGATTAATGCCGTCGCTCCAGATACGCCGGCAATGAGCATGATCTTAATCGTTCTGTGGTAATTGGCACCGCAAAGTTCGTTTAACCACGCATGGGAAAAATACCAAATAAAGGCGAGCACCATCGCAAAAGGCATCTCAATGGCTCGAAACAGGTAGCTGCCCGGAGCGTGTCGTCCCGTGGAGCTAATGGATGTGCAACCGTCCAGCCAGGGATTGCAGGACGGCAACATGCCGCTGTCGACGCCCAACCAGTACGCAAGCGTTACTGCCAGAATCGGTATTACGCCGCCATATAATGGAAGTAGGCGAATCAGCATGCCTCAAGGATACTCGATGGCAGCTATAGAGGGGTTCGCCCGAGTAGAAGGGTCACCAGAGTGGGACGAGGGATAGCTTGGAAGATCGCCTTATGGGATCTATATACGTGATTTAACATAATATACATTATACGCACCTAGTAAGGTCTGGGCCCAGGAGGCTCAGACAATGCCCTACAAGCCAAATCAGGCTCTAACAGACCCCTACACCCAAGGCGCGCGCCGCTCTGGGCTTGTCATTAGTCGCATAATGCGCATGTCCGCTTTTCCCAATAGCGGTCATTCAATTAGACGGAAGTCTACGAAATCGAACGTCCGCTTTCGGCCAATTGCGGTCATTCGGGTCCAAGAAAAACCCCGCCGAAGCGGGGTTCCCTGGAACAAACCGACAATAAACTGTCAGTGGTGGTGATCATTTTTACGGTTTAGGGAAAACTGCAGCCTGGATATCGAAGCAGCCATTGCCTTCGGGATCGGCACTAGTATCGGCCTCGCAAAAACCATTCAACGTAGAGATCTGTTCGACGTCTCCGGTCGAGGACCCATGACATCGAACGACAATGTGAATTTCCGCTCCCTTCACGTTCTGCAGGCCTGGACCGAAAATCTGCCGTATATTTCCGCTGGAAGGGTTCGTGTGCATAAATCCAACAGGGAGAAATGCACTGAACCGCGCATTACCGTCGGAGTCGGCGACTCGCCCGGTCGCATTCATTACTGAGCCCTCGACGGCCGGATTCGCAAAGTCCGAGCCAGCGCAACTAGCGGCACAGGCATCCGGATTGTTGAAAATTATCCACCAGATCGTGTACGCGTTACCGGGACCCAATTCAGTGGTATGTATTGTTACATTCACACCCTCCTTGGACCGTTTCAGAGTCGCTTCACCTACTACATTGCCTGCGGCTGGCGAACCGTCGGCGTTGAAGAAAGTGAATACATCTGTTTTAGAATTTTTCGCCTGCGCCGGGCCGGTGATTGCCATCGCCAGCGCTGACGAAAGAATGATTAACAAGAACTTCTTTGATTTTCTACGCATCGGAAATTTCTCCATTATTTGAATTGCGATCCAGGCTACCGCTACGAGTCGCTGGTACCGAAGACCGGTGGCTTTCCGCCCCGTCTTTCGGCGGGTTTGGCTTTGTCGTTTGTTATCTCCTAAGCTTAGTAGAAACTGATAGTTTGTCCAATTGGTTAACATAATCTAGCGCCATTGAGCTGGAGGCAATGTCCGCTTCGGGTCACAAGCAGTCGCTCGGGACGATATCATGCGAATGACCGCTTTCGGGGGTGAAGCGGACATCATAAGATCGGAGGAACCAATAGATTACAAAGTGTAATTTTGTCAAACCCTTGCTGTATAAGGATTCACCGAATCACCCTCTTTCCTACTACGCGAAAACTAGTGATTTTCTACAGTTTGTATTGTGGTGCAGTGAAATAAGGCGCTGATAACAAACGAAAAAGGGCGAAACTTTCGTTTCACCCCTGTATACATTATACGCATGTCCGACTCCTACTCGTTCACAAACGCCTCCCGCAGATACCGCAGTACCGAGGCAATACCGGATTCGGTGAGCGCAGGATTACCTCCTTTGGGCGGCATCGCCATTGAAGACCCAGGGCCTTGGTAACCCAAGGAAATACTCCGGTGAAGGACTTCGTCCGATTTGCCAAGTGGTCCATCAGCACGACTGAAATCCGGAACGCCAGGCAACGCACCCTTGCCATCGGAACCGTGGCACGCCGCACAGGTTTGCCCATATATCTCTGCACCCGAGAGCACCGGCGTGACTGCCGGCTCGGCAGCCACGGCGACCGACCGGGAATCAGCCGTAATCACCGTATTTGAAGCTTGCAGGAAAGTTAGAATATCCCTTGTTTCGGCTCCGGTGAGTCCCGCGCGAAGTCGCATATGAAATGCCGTCGTAATCCACTGATCGTCCCGAAGGTCTCGTGGGTTCCTCAGATGATGGCAGCGGCCGCAATTCTCCGCCCATAACCTGGACCCGGTGGAAAAATCCCCCGGTTCCGGAAAATCAGCAGCCACGCTAATGGAAACCATGGCAATCGCCATCAGCGGTACCGTGATGTATCTGGCCAGGCGCAAAAGTATCAGACTATATTGTCCAGTTGACATTCCTATTCTCCTCAGAATCCGTAGGCCAATTGCAGCATCAGACGGTCGCTGTTCGTGTCGCTGCCCTCGATACCATCATTGAACTCGAATGCAACCTTGGCGATGAAGCTATTGGTAATCAGGTAACTGAAGCCCAGCGCCCATTGCTGCTGGTCCTCACTGGCGTGTGGAGAGTCAAAATCAGTGTAGCGAACGACTGCCTCGAACTTCGTAGACGGGAATCTCCACGCAGCTTGCGAATACCATGAACTCCAGACGCTGCCTTCGGATGCAGTCAACCCGGTCGACGCTTCGCCAACTTCCGCTCTCACGTACTCACCGCGCAAATTGAAGCCCTTCCAAAGCCAGCTGAAGTCGGCGCCAAAAACATCGTAGTCGCGTGCGATTTCGCCCTCGACTGCCGTCACGTCGCCCGTATCTTCATCTTCAAGACCGGTCACTGTTGCTTTACCAGTAGCACCGGATACGCCGATTTCCAGGCCGGGAATCGGCAAAATCGCATATCGGCCGCCGAAGACTTTCTCGCCATCCCGGTCCTGGCCGAACCCTTCTGCCACGATGCCCTCCAGCTCGAATTCATCATCCTCAAAAACGGAGTTCAGTTCCGGACCATTGCCGACGTAGACTGAATAGTTGCTGCGTATGCCACCGAGTGGGAAAGCACCGCGAAGTTGCAGACCCAATTCAGAGATTGGTGCCGCCCCATCGTGTCCAAAGCCCGGTGGGGCCGAGGGCAATTTGTTTATCCAGGAAGGATGCAGATTTTGCCGGAACTGGCCGACCGGACTGAGAAACAAACCGCCAACCAGGGTTACATGGTCAGTCATGAAATAGTTCAGTGCCAGGTATTCCAGGTTAGTTTCTGTTTCGCCTTCCGGGGATAGTTCGAATTCCAGCTCGGACTCGAACATCACAATGTCTCGATACTGGAAGTGGAAAATCGGTGAAAATGTGCCAACATGGAAGCTGCCATCGTCGCGGTCACTGTTCGCGTATCCGACGTCCGTGTAACCAGCCAGGTGGATCAGGGAGCTCGGCGTCCTCCATTCGCCTGCAACATCGATGCCCTTCCTGAGCGCGACAATTTCCTCCGTTCGCACGCTCTCTTGCTCGGCCTGGCCCTGTTCCATTTGCGCCAGAGCTTGCTGCACCTTCTCAAGTTGCGCCGCAAGATCCGTTACCTGCGACTTCAGCGCATCATAATTGGCGTCCGCCAGCGATATGCCTGGCAGTAACAATCCAGCGGCGAGCACCAGGAACGCCAGTTGGCATCTTTTGAATATGTTGATCATGTCATCCTCCCCGCGCAACGAAAAATTACGGGATTTCGTATCAATAAACAGAATTGTGCTGTCTTTGCGCACTATAGAAAATCAGAAGCATTACGTATTAGGATTGGTACAAGTACCGACATAATTTCAGCTTCTTGTCAGCAGTCGTTGGATCCTGAAAAGCGCGGTAGACGAACCATAACGCCAGTGGCTTCAGAGAATTGATTCAAGAAAGGAAGTGGTTAAACGAAAGCGCGTTCTCTTTGGTGGTCGTATCCCACCTGTCCTGGAGAGAATGCCTTGGATAGCTGAATGATGGCGATCAAAAAGGCGTGCGAAACCGAGTCTCGCCCTTGTATTCACGATGCGCCTACATAGGATCTACTTGCCTATCCCTTGGTGGCTTCAATCCTCTGCAGGCTGCTCGACCCTGTCGTATATCGCAACGTCAGTTATCTCGGGGTGTCCTTTCCGACGTTCCACGACAGTCCACTTAAGTTGCTGGCCATCGTTAATCAGCTCGAATTCCTCCGACATTTTCGAGCCGTCGTCCGCCGATTTGCGCACGATGTAACGGTCGCCGCGCCACCCTGATTTTGTCGTAATTTTACGTTTGCCGATCGTCTCAACCGTCGTCTCGTCCGGCGTATACATCCAACCGCGCTTAT
>Ga0209987_10000759_pt1 | contig 17061 bp, 20 predicted proteins | sample N074metaG_FD_182134 | JGI IMG/M metagenome (GOLD analysis project Ga0209987, IMG submission 182134) | Deep subsurface microbial communities from Kermadec Trench to uncover new lineages of life (NeLLi) - N074 metaG (SPAdes) (version 2) | ecosystem: Environmental > Aquatic > Marine > Ocean trench... | reverse complement strand
CTTGTCACATGTTTTGCACTGGATATCCATGATAACTATACCACATTAAATTATAATACACTGTGTCTGTCTTTAGCAATTACACATTTTTTGGCTAAGGATTTCAAGTGTTTCCATGAATGGCATAATATATGAATAACCAAATTCATCATAAGCATCACCTTTTAGCTTATAGTCCGACATAATTTTTTCGACATCAGTTATTGCAAAGACAGGTATTGGAATTAACAAAACAAATGCTATTGCGATAATTATTACAGGTTTCAATTAAATGAATAGAAACCAGCATGAATGTTTGTCCAATTGGTTCCAGATTTTGTAGTAAAGTCTACATATACATCATAAGATCCAGAAGCGAGAAATCTAGTAACATCAATTCTATATCCTGTAACTTTTTCCCCAGAACCATCTTTCCATGAGAAAAAATCATCTCTTGTAACATCATACTCTTCATAAACAACTGGAAAATCACTGTCATCTAATACTCTAATTACTAAATTGCCATCGGCTTTGGTATATTCTGCATTTTTATTTTCAAGAATTAAGTTAACAAGTAATCTATCATCGGCTTCACGATAAGATGCTTCAATTGAAGCTAAATACGCATCACTATCTGAAATTTCCTTTTCTTTGACTTCATCTAAAAATCCTACAGGAGTTTTATCTGCATCATATTCCATTGGAAATGCAATAAATAAAACAACAAGTCCTACTACAACAACTGCTATTGAGATAATTATTACAGGTTTCACGAATTTTCTTCATTATTCTATTATTTTAGGAATCTAGGGAGCATTTCACAGTGTAAGTATCCCCCCTTTCTACGCACTAAAAGTTGCCCTAATGTAGATTATAATGGAAAGTTTGATTGTTAAAAATTACCAAGTCCTTTATCTTTCTTCCATTGTTTGTACATTTGTTGCTTACAAGATTTATGACATCTTTTTCCATTCATTTCTATTAATCCATCAGAAATCATCATCTCTTTTTTACAAATACTGCAAATCAATTATTTTTCCTCCAAAAAACATCGCATTTCATAAGATGTTTTTCAATTAATTTTGGTTCAACCTCGTGTCCGCAACCAAGTTTCATTTCATACACTCCCTTAAACAGTCAATAATCAGTTCTGATACTGACAAATTTTTATCAGTAGTTCTATATATGGAATCTTGTTCATCTATGATCTTCTTGTGGATATCCTCTGGAAGAGAGATGGTTATCTGTATCATTATTTGAATTCCCCTATGTTGTAGTCTTCCATTTCTAGATCAAATAATATCTGACCTAGTTTTTGACCATCATCCATTTTTCTGTGAACTTCAGAGAGGGTCATTTGTGGAGTATGGATGTAAAGTCCACTGAAATCAAATGTCTCAGCAAAAATTAGACTCATTTCAATCCTTTCCTTAGTACAATATCAAATACACCTGACATGCTGACTGTGTCATTAGTTTTTTTGAGCAAGTCTGCTTGCAAGTAACGAAGTTTTTTGTGTACTTCGTTTTGTATTGTTATTGTGATTCTTGTGCTTGTCATACAGTAAGAATCGTAACATTTCATATATCTACAAAGTAAGCTTTGCAGCTAATTGCAATACAATTAGGAATGAAAAATTTTCATTCTCATTAGATTAACATCTTCACAAAGACGGTTACATGTACATTCACCCAAAACAGAACAGAACAATTTCCGTAAGGGAGGCTGCCCGTCTGCAGAGTTTTCCTGACTCGTTTGTATTTTGTGGATCACGCTCTGCCCAGTTTATTCAAATAGGGAACGCAGTTCCACCTTTGCTCGCCATGGCAATTGCAAAGAACATCAAGAAATTAATTTCCTAAAACTCATTACCAATATTTTTACTCCGGAAAAAGAGTCATCATAATTGACATGTCACTATTGTTACAAAGCGAAAATAAACGAAGCATAATTCCCACAGGTATATAGTGTAAGGGCTGATCACTGTGACTAAAAGTAGAATATTCGTATTTCAACCAAGTTAATTTTAGTGCCTAGAATCTTTCTATTACATTTAATCTACATAATATGTAATAGACATTAGATTACTACCACAAGTCTTTCTTTTTTCCTAGTAGTTTGTCAACGTTTTGCCTATCTCTTTGTTCTCTAATACTGTGTCCTTTGTTGGACTTTGCAATATCGTCTGAGAATTCTTTAGTGACAGAATCCATAGCATTGCCGAATTCTTGCACCCCTTTACTGAAAGTATCAAGTGCATACCCTAGGTTCTCAGGTGTAAATATGGCGATAACCTTGGATAGAATGGCTCTAGTCTTCAATCATAGCCTCCAAGGCTTTCATTTTTTTCTTCAATGCTCTCACAGTCTGTTGGATATCGGGATTGTTTCTTATCGTGGCTAACTCGACCTCCAAAGCCTTAATCCTATCCTGATCTAATGTAAGTTTCTTAATCTCAGCCTTTTGTTTTAGTGTATTATCTATAATCAAGTCCACCTCCAGGCTTTCAAAGACTTCAAGTTTCTCTTCGTCTGTCATTCTATCATACTGTAAAAGATACCCTTTCTGTCCCGCTAGCTTCTTGGCAAAGTTAGGATCATGTCGTGATATCTTTGTGATGCCGTATGCTCTAAATGAGTGAGTATTGATCATAAATCTCCCTGTTGATTCATATCTCATGTCAAGTCCTATCTTTGTCAGTATTCGTCTAAGTGTTTGCTCTACATTCATTTCAGACATTATAACATTGGGACTAGTTCCAAAGACCAAATCATTATCTTTCATATCTCTTAGTTTAGGTCTTAACAATCGACTTGCCTCCTTAGAGAAAAATGTAGTACGTCCTTTTTTGAACTTTGTAATTGAAGCTGGAAGTTTGACAATAATATTTTCCTTGTTTAAAATTAAATGCTTCTTTCTAAGTTGCACGGTTTCACCTACTCTCATTAGTGCTGACATTTGACACATGAGAGTTACCTTTGCTTTGTAATGTATTGCGTTAAAGATAGCTTGTATATCCTCCAAAGATAGGGGGTATAGCTCCTCTTCTATCACTCTTCTAAAGTCTAACTCCGCTTTGATATCTTCGTCATGTAGTTTGATACCTCGGTAATGTAGATACTTCTTAACTCCTGAAAAATATCCTTTGACAGTTCTTGCAGATAGTTTACTGTTAGAATTAATCCAAGATTGGAGAAAATCAAATACTTCGTCTTCAGTTCCTGTTTGAAGTTCTGAGATAAAATCAACCATGCCATATTTTTGCATACAAAAATTCTCCAAGTTATCTAAAGAGATTTTATAATTTGCCTGAGTTGAGGGATCTTTGGAAGCTATTTTTTCCATGTAAGTTGACCTATTTCTTTGAATTTTCAATGCCCTCTTCATTGTGCCTAGAAATAGTATAGATAGTATAATAATAAAACTATTGAGTATTATTCTTTACGTATAATAAAACTGGATAAATGCTACGCGGCTCTTAAATTAAAAAAAATCACATTATATTTTAATGAATAAGAAAAGGCATAGACCTTATTCGTTAGGCATAATGTTTCTGTTAATGTTAACAACAATTACACCAATATTTGCAGAAGTTTCTAGTCTTCAAACTAACTCTGAATCATTTTACAAATCAGATCAAATAAAATTTTCAGGGAATGTTGAAAAAGACTCTATTGGTTTAGTGACAATTGTAATTCGTGATCTAAATGATGAATTCGTACTACTTACACAAGCAGTGATTAATCCTGATGACACATTTGAAAAGACCATAAAAATTGGAGACAGGTTTTTAGAGCATGGAATGTATAATGCAACTGGATTTATTCTCAATATTACAAAAGGAGCTACAACAAATTTTACTGTTTCATTAAATGGCGTTTTAATAATTTTAAATGAAGAATTAAAAAATGAAGCAATAGAAGAAAATTCGATTCTTGAGGATGAGACAGATAAACAGTCAATAACATCTGAAAAAATGATCACTGAATCAGTAAAAAATATAATCACAACAGGTCAAATTGCAAATTTTATAGATTCTGCCAAAGATCCACAATACTATATTGACAGATATTATAATGAACCATTTTACAAATCATGGTTTGATAGAAACTATCCAAAATTAACAATAGAAGAAGCAGTAGGTCAAAAGGATGACATTGTAGAAAGAAAATCAATAATTCAAGAAATAGTCAATAAAGAGGTCATACCTGAAGCACAAGCATCGTCCATAGCAGAACCCACACCACAACTATACAATAATTCAGAAATCACGCAAATTGTTCTTGCAGTTGCTGGATTAGGGATATTATTTGGAGCAGTTTATGGAATTAAAAGACAAGTAGACAACAACTCCAAACGAATTTCTATTAACAGAGAAACAATAAGAAAAAAAATTATTGAACCAATTCTTGGTTCAAATCCTAAAAAAATTCTCCAAACAAGACTAGCTAAAGGAGAAATCACTTTAGAAGAATATGAAAAAATAAAAATAAAATTATACTAACGTGAAGTAACCATCAAACTTTTTGGAGTTTGCAAATCACGTAATGATTCTTTTTTAATATCCTCAAAGAATTTACCAATCATTTCAATTCCTGCAACAATCTTTGGGGCATTATTTTTTACAAATTCCATTCTTTCAGAACTTGATTTTGGTTTGTTTTCAAGGTAATTTCGATAAACTTTAGCCCCATCATAATCTACATACGCTATTCTTGCACTAAAGTCAGTTCTCTCTAAAACAAGACTATCCCCCCCAACAATTGCAGTATGGTATGGGTGAACAATTAAAGACTCGGATAATTTTTGAGATGTAGTAATTTTAGCTCTGTTTAGATCATCTCTAAATGCATTAAAATCAGCTAGAAGATAAAATGTAGCTTCAGGTTTTGTCATCTTGACTCCTTCAATAGCAGACAATGCATTGTAAGTGTATTCTCCCATTAAGTGATGGATATTTCGTGTTACAGCAAAATATTCATCGATTTCTTTACTGATTTCAAACCCAGCAACAGCAGCATGTTGAATTGGAGTAGATACTGCAGTATATTCGGTTGCAAGAATTTTTTTAAATTGATTCTTTAGGTCTGTTTGATACTGTGGAAAAATCACATAACCTAATCTATAACCACCTGCTGCATGTGATTTTGATAATCCATTTGTGACAAATGTACCTTCAGGATAAATTTTTCCCATACTAACAAATTTTGAAAAATCATAAGTTGTCTGAGCATAAATTTCATCAGAAATTACAGTGATGTTCTGTTCTCTACAGATATATGTAATTTCTTCTAGTTCATATTTGTCATATAACAATCCAGTTGGATTATGAGGATTGTTTAAAATCAAAATCTTTTGTCTGTCATGCAATCTAAGTGCTAATTTCTTTAGATCACCAGGAGATATTTTCTTATTTGAACGAGCTGGCAACATGTGATAGTTTTTCTTTAAGAATCTAATTTGTGGAAGATATCCCAACCAAGCTGGGGTTGGTAAAATCACAGTTCCATGTAAAATTTCTAAAAGATTAAAAATTAACTCCTTAGTTCCAGGTCCAACATAGATTCGTTCAGGAGCTACATCCATTCCAAAATAATGTTTGTTGTATTTTGAGATGGCATTACGTAATTCAGGAATTCCAGGGACAGGAGCATATGCTCCTTTGTTAGCATTTTCGATTAGTGCTACTTGAACAAGTGGAGGTACAGGAAATGGAGATTGTCCAAATGCAAACCCATAGTAGCCAAAACTACACTCAGGATGTGGGCACGAAGTGTGAAATTCCTGTAGAAATGTGTTTAATTTGAGATTCTCAGGCATCTCTATGTCTTCTACCTGCTGGTCAACTACAAATTTCAATATTGAGTATTATGAGAAATGATTAAGAGCCAAAGCGTGAAATAGTAACTATCAATGAGTTAGCTAATGTTAACCAAGTTTTGAGATTTCATCTAAAACATGTGGGTTTTCAAGGGCAGATAAATCCCCCAAAGTTTCACCCAATAATTTAGATTTTAATAATCGGCGCATGATTTTGCCTGTTCTTGTTTTTGGTAAATCAGATAACTGAAAAACAAGTTTGGGTCTTGCAACTTTACCAATCTTTTCAGAAACATACTTGGAAATTTCTGATTCTAAACCAGTTTCTGATTTATCATCAGTAACAAAAAATACAACAATTGCTTCTCCGGTAATATCATCAGGAATTGCAATGGATGCAGCATCAGATATTTTATCATGTGAAATTACGGCATGTTCAATTTCAGCAGTGCTCATCCTATGACCTGAAATATTTATCACATCATCTGTTCTACCTCGCATATACCATAAGTTATCATCATCAACAAAAACATAATCTCCATGAAACCAAATATTTTCAAATCGTGACCAATATGTTTCAAGATACCTTGCATCATCATTTAACAATCCTCTAGTCATTGCAGGCCAAGGTGATTTGATAACCAAATATCCATTTTGTTTTTGTATAGAATTTCCATCATCATCAAAAATATCTAGATTCATCCCAGGAACTGGTATACCAACAGTTGATGGTTTTAGTTTCATTCCAGGAAATACAGATAACATTGCTCCACCAATTTCAGTACCGCCAGATAAATTCATGATAGGAATTTTTTTGTTGCCAACTTTTTCAAATAACCATCGCCAAGAATCCTCATCAAGGGGTTCACCGGTAGTTGGGATATTTTTTATTTTGTCCAATGAATATAGTTTCATTGGTTCAACATTATTTTTTTTAAACAATCTTACTGCAGTAGGGGATATTCCAAAAATAGTTGCTTGATAATCATGTAATATTTTCCAGATTCTATTAATAGTTGGAAAATCTAATGCGCCATCATAAATTACAGCACTAGCCCCCATTATCAAAAGCCCATAAACATTCCAGACTAATCCTGTTATCCAACCAATATCTGCAGGCCAAAATAATACATCATTTTCATGTGTATCAATTAGATATGCAGATTGATGTCCTGCAAAAACTGAAAAACCCCCATGAGTATGAATTACTCCTTTAGGCACACCCGTTGTGCCTGACGTATACAAAATAAACAATGGATCCTCAGAATTTAAAATTTCGGTGTTACAAAGAATGCTTTGTGAAGATACTAAATTATCATAAAAAATTAATTTTTCAGATTCTTCATAATTATCAATTTTTTTGTAAGATACCACGATTGTTTTTTCAATAACAGTATCTATGATTGCAGCATCAACAGCTTTCTTTTGAGACACTGGCTTACCTTTTCTTAAAAATCCATCAGATATTAAGAGAATTTTTGCTTTACAGTCTTGTAAACGGACATGTAGTGATTCTGAACTATATCCAGAAAAGATTACGGTTTGGATTGCACCAATTTTTGAAGCTGCAAGTATTGCCAATATTGCCTCTTCAATCATCGGTAGGTAAATTGCAATTACATCTCCTTTTTTTACTCCAATAGATTTTAGACCATTTGCAAGTTGTGAAACTTTAGAATCTAATTCAGAATATGAAATTTTAGATGCTTTACCATCTTCAGAAACAAAATGATATGCTATTTTTTGAGGATTTTGTTTTGCAAATTTTTCAACAGATGATTTGTAGATGTTAGTTTTACCATTGACAAACCACTTTGACCATTCAATTCCTTTAGAAGTATCTAGTGTTTTAGTATATGGCACATCCCAAACAATCCCAATATCTTCATCAACTGATTCCCAAAACCATTCCAAATTATCCGTGGCTTTTTTAGATAGTTCATCTAATGATGAAATGTTATGTTTTTGCATGAATTGAAAGATATTAGATTCTTTGATTTGTTTTTCAGTGGGAATAAATTCAAAATCAGACAAGTTATAATTTTTACAAACTCATAAAGTGTAAAAAGATTTTTTGATTCAGGAGATATCTATTCCAAGACGTCTAGCACATGCAATTGCAGCTTTTCCATCATCTTCAGTAATACCTACTTTTAGGAATTTTTCAGTCCAGTTAGTTTGAGTGTTCATAGTATTTTCATGATAATATTCTCTCAGGATCGTCCCTATCTGTTCATCTAGTCGGAGTTTAGTAGCATCATTCATGCCTGCCTGAAGAAGAGTAGCGTCAGATGTGGCAAGTATTTTGATAAATTCAATGTCTTCTAATGAAAGTTCAGTCATGAATTATCCTATCTGTTTTTTTAGTAAATCTAGTGTTAGTGTGGGATCTGCTTTTCCTTTCGTTTTTTGCATTACTTTTCCTACTAGATAATTGATTGTCTGAGGATTAGATTTTGCTTCCAATACTGCTTGAGATTCTTCAGAAATAACTTCTCGAATAATGTGTAATAGTTCTGATTCATCAGAAACATTTCCAAGATCTAATTCAGTTATTACTTGAGATAGATCCTTTCCAGTCTTTACAATTTCATATAATGCATTTTTGGCAGAATTTCTAGAGATTTTTCCAGATTGGATTGAATCAGTTAAATCTGTTAAGTGTTTTGCAGTGATTTTTGATTCTTCACGTTTTTCTCGTGTATCAACTAATCCCATTAAATCAGTAGTAATTATATTTGCGATTTCTTTGGCATTAGATTTGGTGTGAGATACTTCAAATAAATCAGAATAAAATTTGTCAGAGGATAAAACACTTGCAACTTGTGTAGGAATATCAAATTGTGAAATATATCTCTCTTTTTTAGAGTTAATACTTTCAGGCATTTGTGATTTTAGTTCCTTTTGAATTTCAGGATCAATTTTTACCCAAGGAATATCACCTTCTAGAAAATATCGATAATCTAGATCTTCTTCTTTAGAACGTGATGAAACAGTAATCTTTCTCTGCTCATCCCAATGACGTGTTTCTTGAATTATTGCAATATTTCTAGAATGCAAGCTTTCTTGCCTTGTAATTTCAAAAATAGTAGCTTTTTCTAAATCATGAAAAGATCCAATATTTTTGATTTCAACTTTCTTTCCACCTTCAATTGAAACATTAGCATCAGCCCTCATTGCGCCATCCAAACTAGGATCAGATACTCCAAGATTTTCTAGTAAATCAGATAATATGTTAAGAAATTCTCTTACTTGTTTTGGGTTCTCAAAGTCAGGCTCTGTTACAATTTCAACTAATGGCGTGCCTGCACGGTTGTAATCAACTAAAGTGATTAAATTTTTGGATGAACTACCCTCATAAATTAGCCTACCAGGATCTTCTTCTAGTTGAATTCTAGTGATTTTGATTTTTTTATCTCCAACCATTATTGAACCAGTACCGCCAATACTTGTATCGCCATAGATGTTTAGTTGAGTAATTTGAAAGTTTTTTGGTAAATCAGGATAAAAATAGTTTTTTCTAAAAAATGCAATCTTATCAGGAATAGTACAGTTTAGTGCCATTGCAATTATTGTAGCCTTTTTTACTGCCTCTTGATTTAATCTAGGTAAACTTCCTGGCAAACCCATACAAATAGGACAAATATTCTCATTGATTTCAAATTCTCTATAGTTTGCTTTACATGAGCAAAACAATTTGCTTTCCAAGTTTGTCAACTGACAATGAATTTCTAAACCAATTTTAGTCAAATTGGAACCTCAGGTAATGAAACGGTCTGTTCTAATGCGTAGGCAGCTTGTAGTAATAATTTGTCTTGCATAGAATCTGTAAATAATTGTATTCCAATTGGTAATCCATTTGAGATAGCAAATGGTACTGAAATTGCAGGTTTTCCAGTAAGATTTGCGGTCACTGTATTGATATCAATCTGAAACAATGAAACTGGATCATCAATTTTTTCTCCAATCTTAAATGGTAGAATTGGAACAGTTGGTGCAATTAAGAGATCAAATTTCTTAAATGCTTCATTTATTTCTCGAGTTAGTTTATTTTTTACTTTTAGTGCTTTAAGGAAATATTTTCCTGCATGTCCTGCAGATGGAACAAACCCTCCAATTATCATTCGTCTAGTAACCTCTGGACCAAATTTTTGACGTGCTTTTGAAATATAAGAATTAAACTCGTATCCTTCAACAGAAAAATCATATCCATATCTTAAATTATCAAATCTGGCAAGGTTACTTCCAGCTTCTGTTGCAGTTATTGTATAATATGCTGCAACAGAGTACTTTACCATATCTAGAGAGACCTCTTCACATGTTGCTCCAAGTGTTTCTAGTTTTGATATGGCATCTTTTGTTGCAGATAAAACTGTAGGATCAATTCCTTCTCCAATCATCTCTTTGATTATTCCAATTTTTTTACCTTCTATACCTGAATCAATACCTGAAAGATAGTCTTCATTTTTGTTATCTACAGTAGTGTTGTCATTAGGATCTAACCCCGAAATGATGTTTAGCATAAAGGCAGTATCTTTTACAGTTCTTGTAATAGGACCAATCTGCTCAATACTGTTGGCATAGGAAATTAACCCATATCTGCTAATTAGGCCATACGTTGGCTTGTATCCTACTACCGAGCAAAAACTAGCAGGATTTCTAACTGATCCACCAGTATCAGAACCCAAAGAGGCCACACATTCAAAAGCACTTACAGAAACTGCACTGCCACCAGAAGAACCACCTGGAACGTATTCAGTATTCCAAGGGTTTTTGCTTGCACCAAATGCACTAAATTCAGTTGTCAACCCCATAGCAAATTCATCAAGATTTACTTTTCCAACAAATACGGCATCCTGTTCTTTTAGTTTTGTTATAACAGTCGCATCATATGGAGATACATAATTCTCAAGCATTTTTGATGCACATGTGGTTTTACTATTTTTGATACACATGTTATCTTTAATTGAAATTGGCATTCCAAAACATGCTCCAACTTTATTACCAGATTTTATTTTTTTATCAATCTCACGTGCTTGATTTACTGCATCTTCATTAACAGACAAGAAAGCATGAAGTTTCTCATCAATATTTTGTATTCTTTCTAGTGTTTTTGCAACAAAATCTTCAGCAGAGATATTTCCATTTTGTACTTCTTGGACAAATTCAAGGGCAGAAATTTTGAGATTCATTAAGACATCTTAGGTGCTCGAACATAGGTTCCTTTGTAGTTGTTTAGTTTCGTGATTAGTTTGTCATCAAATGGAATGTATTTATCATTACGTAAATTAGAAATTGAAATTTCTTGCATTGAGATTTCTTCTGATTCAACATCTGCAGAATCTAATACATCAAAATAGTCAATCATTGCTTGAACCTTGTCAACATATTCCTTATGATCATCAATGTCTATTTTCATTAATTTTGAAACATGTTCTATTTCTTCTTCAGTTACCATTTACTTACACCTAGGGTGTTAATCTGTCAACATCTCTTGGATAAAACGTTACATCTCGTATATTTTCAGTACCAGTAAGTGCCATAATTAGTCTTTCAAGGCCAATTCCACAACCAGCATGGGGTGGAACACCATAATCAAATGCGCCAAGATGATGCTCAAATGAATCAATTTTCATTCCCTTGTTTTTCATTCTCTCTTCTAATTCATCTCGTTTTTCAATTCTTGTACTACCTGAAGATAATTCTAAATCTCCAAACATCAAATCAAATGATTCTGAAATTTTTGGATTTGATTTACTATCCTTTACGTAAAATGGTTTTGGACCCATAGGCCAATCGGTGATAAAGTAAAATCCTTCAAGGCCAATTTTTTTTAAATTGGATGGATACAAGTCATCGCCCCATTCAATTTTCGCTCCAGCCTTTTTCATTTTCTCTACTAATTCATCATAAGAATACCTAGGGATGGTTTCAAGAATTTTAGGAACTGCAAATTCTGCATCAGGATTATCTTTTACATAATCATTAACAGATTTAACTGAAATCTTTATGATATCTACAATTCTATTCATTACATCATTATAATCAACAAATGCCTCTTCCAAATCAATAGAGATTGCTTCTGCCAAATGACGATTAGTTCTTGATGGCTCTGCTCTAAAAATTGGAGCAATCTCAAAGACTTTTTCAAAGCTCATTGTAAGTTGTTCTTTGTACAATTGTGGACTTTGAGCCAAGAAAGCTTCTTTGTTATAGTAAAAAATTGCAAATAATGCAGCTCCACCTTCAGTAGCAGTTGCAATCATTTTTGGAGTATGTATTTCAATAAAATTTTGATCATTAAAGTAATCTCTAATTGATTTTAAAACAAGACTTCTAGCTTTGAATATATGTTGAAGTGAATTTCGTCTAAGATCAATTGGTCTTACTTCAAGTCGGGTATCAATATTTTTTACAGTTTTTGCAGTTGGTTCAAAAGGAGGAATTTTCTCAACTTCTGAAAATACTCTCAACTCTGTTGGAATTATTTCAAACCCACTAGGTGCCTTTTCAGATGATTTTACTTTCCCAATAACAGCAATTGAAGAATGTGCTTTTAGAGAAGATATTTTTTCTCGGATTTCATCAGGGCAGTCTCCCTTTTTGGCAACAACTGAGATATTGCCATTTTTGTCACTAATTGTAGCAAAAGTAATGTTGCCATGCCCCCTAATTGTTAAAACCCACCCCATAATGGTTACCTGATCTCCATCCATTGAAGGAGTTATTTCATCAGAATAGTGTGATCTGCGTAAATTTCCTAATTCAGTTTCTATCATAATTTACTTTATTCCATTTGTATGGTGTAATTAATTTTTCACCATGAAGGAATTTAGGTTAAATTACTGTAATTTTTCACAAATATCATGACTCTCACTGATAAAGAAAAGATGATAGCAATAATCTCAAATGGAATTGCAGTTTTTTCATTATTACAAGAAAGAGAGGAACTTCCAAAAAATACAACAATGTATGATTTTGTGCTTAAAGTAATTCCAGAAGATATCAAATCAGAATTAAGCGTAGAATTGATAGATGAAATATTTCAGTACGTTACATCCGCACATAGTTCATAAAGTACAGAGTGATAGGAAAAATACAATGACTGCAATTGTTACACTTGGTTCTCACTGTGCACTTCAAGTTCTTAAAGGTGCAAAAGATGAAGGTCTAAAAACTATTCTTGTTTGTGAAAAAAAACGTGAAAAATTATATCGAAGATTCCCATTTATTGATGAATTAATTTTAGTAGATTCATTCAAAGAAATTCTTGATCAAAAATGTCAATCAGTATTAGAACAAAATGATGCAGTTTTGATTCCACATGGAACATTAATTGCACAAATGGGTTCTGAAGAAATTGAATCAATAAAAACTCCTGTCTTTGGAAACAAGTGGATTCTAAAATGGGAATCCGATAGAGTAATGAAAGAAAAACTCATGAAAGAGGCAAATCTCCCCATGCCAACATCCATCTTGGAACCAAAAGACATCAACAAACTCGTAATTGTAAAAAGACAGGGTGCAGCTGGTGGGAAAGGATACTTTATGGCAAGTAATGAAGATGATTATAACACAAAAAGAAATCAATTGATTTCAGAAGGAGTTATTTCAAAAGATGAAACACTATACATTCAAGAATACGCAGCAGGAGTGTTAGCTTATTTGCAGTACTTTTATTCTCCATTAAAAGAGGAACTAGAATTCTTTGGAGTTGATCAAAGACATGAATCTGACATTGAAGGTCTTTCTAGAATGCCATCCGAGCAACAGCTGAAATCCAACAAGATTCCATCATTTAATGTGATTGGTAATAGTCCTCTGGTTCTAAGAGAATCACTTTTAGATGAAGTATACAACATGGGAGAAAACTTTGTTGATGCTGCAAAAAAACTAGTAGAACCAGGTATGAATGGACCTTTTTGTATTGAAGGAGTTTATGATGAAAATGCAAAATTTACATCATTTGAATTTTCAGCAAGGATTGTTGCAGGGACAAATATCTACATGGATGGTTCCCCATACTACACATTATTGTTTAATGAGCCTATGAGTATGGGGAGAAGAATTGCAAGAGAGATAAAAACAGCCACAGAATCCAATCAACTAGATAAAATCACTACCTAAAATCAATAGTATCTATTTTGTAGTGACTTCCATTCCATGTTGAGATTTAATGATATACTTATCTCGTATCTTTACACTAACCCAATCAATTATCAAAACAGAAACTAACACTACTAACATGAAAACTGCTGCTTTACCATATTCAAAGAATTTGATATAATTGATAATGTAAAAACCAATTCCACCTGCGCCAACTAATCCAAGGATACTAGTTTGACGAATATTATAATCAAACATGTAAAGTAATTGGCTAAGAAGATGAGAAGCAGATTCAGGAATCACAACATAACGAATTAATTGCCATTTTGAAACGCCAATAGATTCAACTGCATCCATAGGATCAGAATCAATTGTTTCAATCGCTTCATACTGTAATTTTGAAACAAATCCAATTGTATACATAATAATTGCCAAAACTCCTGCAAAAGGACCCAACCCCACCATAATTACAAACAAAATAGCCCACAAAATTGAGGGGAATGTACGAATAGCAGCTAATAATGCTCGAACAGGAGCATAAACATATTTGCTGTTAAGATTTCGTGCAGAAAGCATGCTTAATGGTAATGCAATCACAAAACCAACAATAGTTCCAATAAATGCCATTTGAATAGTCTCAAACATTGCCCAAATGGCAGTTGGGACATATTTTGGTTCAACTAAAAGCATTTCTTCAACAACAATTGCAAGATTTGGTAATCCTTCTACAAACTCGATAGGATTAGCATCAACATTGTAAGATGTAACTACCAAAAGTGCAATGATAATTCCAATAATGATATTATTTTTTGGAGTTAGCATCATACATCTCCATAATATCTTCAGTTGTCGCATCACCAGTTTGAAAATCAACTATAGTTTCACCTTCAACTCCGAGTTCTAAAATTTTCTGCCCTTCCTTAATCACTGCAACTCTATTTGCATATTCCAATGCTAATTTCATATCATGATGAACCATAATTGCCGTAAGATTCATTCTTTTTTGAGCATCTGCAATTAAATCCATAATCTCATGTGCAGTTACATTATCCAATTCTGAAACAATTTCATCTGCCAACAATATTGTTGGTTTTTGCATTAATGCTCTAGCAATTGCAACTCTTCTTTTCTCACCACCACTGAGCATGTAGGCTTTTCTATCTTCTTTTCCAGATAACCCAACCAACTTTAAAATTCTTTCTGCTTCTTTAATCTCATGTTCTGGAAATTTCTTAAATAATGATTGAATTTTACTTTGCCTAGGCAAAGCACCAAGAAGGGTATTTTCAAGAACTGAGATATTTTTTACTAGTCCAAGGCTTTGAGGTATGTAGCCAATTGTATGCAGCATGTTTTTGAATTTTTTATTATTCATGTCAGGGGAAACATAATCAATTTTGATTGTACCCTTACTTGGAATCATCATACCATTCATTAATTTGAGCAATGTGGATTTTCCAGAACCAGATTGTCCAATAATAGCATAATTTGTTCCTCTATCAATTGACAAATTAATTCCCTGTAATGCAAAATTTTTAGAATCGTAAGATGTCCAGACATCACTCATCTGAATAACTTTCTTTGTAGAAATTAATGAAAAAGAAGAGTTTTTGGTCATCTGAATTTGTTCCACACACAGAATTCCAGTTTTTATTTGCTCTTGTTATATTTGTCAAGAATCAACTGATCAAGTCCTGTCAAAGAATCAATGTATGTTCCAAATTCACCAATATGCATAGTTGTGGTTGTTGGAACAAGTGCTTCTGCACCATACAAATCTGTTAAAATAGAATTGTTTTCATCATAATTGAGTTTAACAAGTGCACTAACAAGTGCATCTTTTACAGATTCTGACATATCACTGCTTACCATAAAAACATGTGATGGTACTGGTCCAATAGTTGTAACTGGACGTAATTTTACTTGATCTTCTAATTCAAGATATTTCTGTGGAGCAATATCTGAACCAAATGCGACATCTACATTTCCATTAAGAAGTAATTGTAAGGCGGCCTTGTATCCCCCTGTAAAAGTATAACTTTCAAAGTTATTTGCTAAAGCAGATTCTAAAGCAACAATATCATCACCTTCAATGATTATGTGACCATCACTAACCAAAGTTCCCATAGGTCTTACAAAACCGGATGAGCCAGTAATACTAGTAAATGCCACTCTTTTACCAATAGTGTCTTCTAATGAATTAATAGAATCATTATCAGCTAGAGCCCATACTGTTGCTTGGTAGTATACTTTTCCTTCCACAAGTTCTGCCAATACAGCTTCTGCACCGGTTCTTTGATGTGCTATCCATGCAGGTCCTGTATCCATAAAGGCAGCATCAATATGACCAAATCGCATACCTTCAATAATTATTTCATAATTTGTTGGAACTACTACTTCAACATCAATACCCAATTCATTCTCAAGAAAATTTTCTAGTGCTTGAGCTTTTGGAGTTAATTCATCAGCTTTTTCGACTGGTATAAATCCAATAGTAATTGTATCAACATCAATTATTTTTGATTCAGATGAAACGTTAATAATTTTATTTTCAATTAGGAATTCAATTCCGTTTAGAAAAGTTACATCATCTATATCTCCATTAGCCCAAAATCCAGCATTATTCTTAATCCAAGATGGAATCAAGGTTTCTGCTTGAGCATCATATGCTAATGGAATAGTTGCAACACCAATTGCTACAATTACAGCAACGAATGCCAAAGTTGTATTTTGTTTCATTTACAAAAATCTTAGGATTAGCTAAGTGATTTAAACTAAATTCTCATTCTAAATACTTGTTCTAACTCTCTAGAATAAGATTACATGGAATAGAAGTCTACAGGTTTGATTTTGGGTTTTCGGTATTTGGGTATAAATTCAATTTAGGTTCTGAATCCTCTAAAGTGATTTCCACTTTGCTTATTCTACTACGATAATATTTGATTTTTTTACCTTCTGATGTAATCACATACTTATCAATCTCTGCAAGTGCAAGATCCTCCAAATTAGACAGTGTTTTGTATACAGTAGAAAGAGAAATTGTTAATTCATCTGCAATTAAAGCCGCATCTTTTGATTCTTTTTTAATTGAAAACAATACCGCTCGGGTACAAACATTACTAAGGGATTCAATAATCTTTTGAGTTATATCAAATT
>Ga0209987_10000756_pt1 | contig 17111 bp, 12 predicted proteins | sample N074metaG_FD_182134 | JGI IMG/M metagenome (GOLD analysis project Ga0209987, IMG submission 182134) | Deep subsurface microbial communities from Kermadec Trench to uncover new lineages of life (NeLLi) - N074 metaG (SPAdes) (version 2) | ecosystem: Environmental > Aquatic > Marine > Ocean trench... | reverse complement strand
CGCATTGGCGCGCGGACTCAAGGCGTGGATGTAGCGAGCGAAGGCGCCCCTGCCCGTGCCTGGTTCGCCGCTCAGAAGAACCGCCGAATCATATTTGGCGATTTGTTGCACATTCTCTCGTAACTCTTTCATGAGCGGGCTGCGTCCGACCGGTGCCAGCAAGGATGAAAACAAACTGCGCGCGGGGCCGCTCTGTTTCCTGGATGCCTCCAGTGCCCGCTCTACGGTCCGCAACAGCTTCGCGAGAGACAGGGGTTTCTCTACAAAATCGAATGCGCCGAGGCGAGTCGCCTCGACGGCGGTATCGACGGTGCCATGACCGGACATGATGACCACCGGACAATCAAGATCTCCGGGCTCCGACCACTCACGCAATAAAGTGATGCCATCGGTGTCGGGCATCCAGATATCCAGCAGCACCAGGTCGAATTTATCCTGATCACGAGCGGTGCGCGCCTCGGCAGCATCAGCTGCCACCGTCACCTGGTATCCCTCATCTGACAAAATCTCGTCGATCAAAGCGCGAATATCGGCCTCATCATCAACGACCAGCACATGTGCTGTGCTCATGCTCTCTCCCTCCGTGTTTCTGCTCGGCCCGGCAGTTTCGTTAACATTTTTTCGCGTGCTGCCTCGTTAATCGGCAATTCAATCCGAATCTCGGCGCCACCCTCTGCGCGGTTTTCCGCTTCGATCGTTCCTACATGTTCTTCCACCAGCTTCTTGACGATAGCCAGGCCAAGCCCGGTGCCTTTCGGTTTTGTGGTGACGTAGGGATCAAAGACCTGGCTAACCGAGCCCGTTTGAAATCCGGGACCATTGTCTGCGACGACAATTTCCACCACATCGACTTCCTGCACTTCGGTGGCGCTGACCGAAACCTCGATACGTCCGTCGTCCGTATTCTCAAGTGCTTCGGTGGCGTTGCGGATGAGGTTGTGCAGTATTTGTCTGATTCGTCCGACGTCGGCCTCGACTTCAGGCAGGTCTGAATCTGTTTTGAGAACAATCTCGATGCCACTTTCCTGCGCGCGGTACAGATCGACCACTTCGTGCACGAGTTTGTCGATACTGAACAGGCTGAGATCGATATCCGGTGCACGCGCATAGTCACTGAACGCGTTGACCATTTCCTTCATGGCCTCAACCTGCTGCACGATCGTATGCGTCGCTCGATCTAGGACCTGTGCGTCATCATCCGACAACGTGTGCAGATATTTCCGGCGCATTCTTTCCGCGGAAAGCTGAATTGGCGTCAGCGGGTTCTTGATCTCGTGCGCCAGCCGCCGTGCGACCTCTCCCCAGGCCGCGTCGCGCTGTGCCTGCAACAGTGCGGTGATGTCGTCAAATACAACCACAAAGCCCGCTGCGTGATCTTCATCGCCGGGCAATGTGGTGCAGGCACAGGTCAGGACACGCCTGCCAACCTCGCCGCGCAGAACGATTTGTTCGCGCCACTCGGTTTCGCCGGCGTTCAGGTGCACCTGCGCGACGTCCACAAACTGCTCCAACAGCGGCTCGCCTTTTGCAACGTCAGGCAGGAATTCGCCAATACGATTTTCGAGATCGACATTAAGAATCGCGCCGGACGCCTGGTTCGCGGTACGTATCCTGAGATCCGCTTCGAGAGCGACGACGCCGGTCGAAAGACGAGCCAGTATGACTTCAAGGTTGGCACGTTCCGCTTCAACCCGCGCCTGGCTGAGACTGGCCTCCCGCCTGGCCGAAGACAGCCGCTGTGTCATGTCATTGAATGAGCTGACCAGGAAACCGATCTCATCGCGTGATGGTGTAGGCAGCCTGGTGTCGAAGTCGCCTTTCGCAACCGCTCGAGTGCCTGCGACCAGGTCCTGAATCGGCGCTACGAGCCGTTGTGACAAGATGAATGCACCGTAGATAGACGCGAGCAACGACAACAACAGCACGACTGTCAAAGTGAGTGAAAACGCACGCTTCAATGGTTCGCGAAGGTAGACCATGCGTTTGTAATCGCTGTAGGACACACCGACGTTGTGCGCCATGGTGCCCAGCCGCTCCGGTACTGGAAAGAGCGCCTGGATGACTCCGGCAAGATCCGGACGATGAGCGTTGCCGAACAAAACGGCGGTTCGTATCTCGTAGCCGCCGCGCGCCGTCGGATCAAGGCTCACGAAGGGCCGATTTTGACGGACCTGCAATAACACCTCGTCAGTCAGCGGTCTGGGCAGGCTGCCGGCGGGTTGATCAGAACTCGTTGCGATAATTCGGTTATTGCGACCGAAGACCGAAATTTCATCGGCGTCGGACTCTCTTCGCAACGTGCTCAGTTCGAAAATCAATTGCCGCGCACTGACATTTTGCAATCGTTTCGAAATGCGGACCGTAATTTCGAGAGCCTCACGCTTTTGCATTTCCAGGGCCGCCCGGCTGAGCTCGAGCGCGTCATCAAAACCTGCCTCAACTTCGACGTTAAACCAGCTGTCGATTCCACGATTGATGAACTGCATCGAAAAATAAAACACGACCAGTAACGGCAGCACGGCAAGACCGACAAACATTCCCACCATGCGCGCTTTCAGTTTCGAGCCCGGGACATGGTTCCGATAATCGCGGAACAGCCGGGCGAGATTGCCAACCAGCAACGCAAACAACACCACGACGCCGGCGACGCTGATCAGCAGGATGATGATATGCAAGCGGTCGAACTCGGCGGAATCTTGCGCCGTTTGACTGAGCAGGAACAGCGCCACGAGCGACAACCCAACGCCGATGGCGCCGGCTGCAGCGATTGCTGCTCTTTTTATCGTTCGAGTATCCACTCGTACCAATCACTCTTTAGTTGCCATTGACTGCGCCAGAAAAACAGGATGCGCAATGGCGCTGGTAACTGACGTGTACTCAAAAGTGCTCGCAAGCGCATGCGATAGGCACTGCCGGGTTCGAGCAGCGCATCATCGATGACAGGCAGACCCTGGATACGCCCGAGGTTATTCAAGGCCGAATAAAGCGTCGAAAAAGAATTCTGGTCGCCGCTGTTGAGATTGCGGACGATGTATCGCTGACTGAGCGGCCGGTATTCGAGCTCATAGGTAACGGTGAGCTCTGCTTCAAGATCATCCAGCCACAGACCGCGCACTCGAATAACCTCCACGTTGAGCTCGATGGTCAGTGGCACACCACTGTTCAGCGCGTCCAGCGCCTCGGCGCTGAGAATGAGTTGCAGCCGCGCCTCGAGTTCATGCACGCCGGCGACCATGGCCGAGGACGCTGACCGGACATCAAACAATCCCTCCCGCGGGTGCTCGATTTGCGCACGCACAGGCGCGAGCACCACTGCCGACGCCAAGGCCGTCAGCAGCAGGGACTTCAATGCCAATGTCCGTTTTTCGCTCATAGTTGTTATGAATGTTACTAGTGAGTCCTCTCAAGACATGCGAAGTAGAACCCATCAAGGCCCTGACTTCCCGGCATTACCTGGACGCCACATGTCTTCTCGACCATTAAATCGCGGATGTTGTAATTTGGCAACAATCGGTCCTCCCGGGCGTCGCTGTGGCGCGCCAGAAAATCGCCGACAACAGCGTCATTCTCGGCCGCCAGCACCGAACAGGTGACGTATAAAAGCCGCCCGGACGGCGCCAGGAGTGGCCACAGCGCGTCAAGTAGCCTCGTTTGCAGGCCGGCCAGCGCCTCGATATCTGATTCCCTGCGCAGCAACTTGATGTCCGGGTGGCGGCGAATAACGCCGCTGGCCGAGCAGGGCACATCCAGAAGAATTCGGTCGAACGGCTGACCGTCCCACCACTCTTTAGGTTTGGATGCGTCAGCTGCCAGCACCGTTGCATCGAGCCTGAGCCGCTCGAGATTCTCGTGAATGCTCGCAAGTCGCTCCGGGTCCAGTTCGATGGCAGTTAGCACACTGTCCGGGCTGGCCAACTCGAGCAAATGCCCTGTTTTTCCGCCAGGCGCCGCACACGCGTCAAGAATCCGCGAACCGCCACCCATCAATAACCACGGCGCTGCGATCTGCGCCGCCGCATCCTGCACCGATACATCGCCGTCTGCGAAACCCGGCAGCTCGGCAACCGGAACCGGCTTCGCGAGGCGAATTGCATGAATAAATCCGGACAGCACGCCGTGCCCATCATCGACCTGCGCCAGCCGATCGATGTAATCCGCGGTGGTTGTACGATTCTGGTTAACCCGCAGCCACATCGGCGCCCGGTCGTTATTGGCTTCAAGAATTTGCTGCCAATCGTCGGGCCAGTCCGCACGCAAAGCGTCGATAAACCACGCCGGATGGTTGAATCGGGATTCGTCGTCGCCGGCCTCCTGCCGGCCGATGTCTTGTCGCAGAAAATTACGCAGCACCGCGTTGATCAGCCCTGCGTACTTGGGGCGTCGCAGGAGTCTGGCTGCCTCGACCGTCATTGAGACTGCCGCATGATCGGGAATGCGCGTGTCGATTAACTGGAATATCCCGATGGCAAGCAGCGATTCAATAACACTGTCCCGCGCCTTAAGTGGCCGCTCGAGCAATTTCCTGAGATCCGCACGCAAACGAAAATGGTGGCGCAATGTTCCGTAGCACAACATTTTGAGCAACGGCCGGTCAGCGGGGTTTATTTGTTCCTCAAGCTCACCCAGTACCGCATCCAGCGAACGGCCCTGTGCTACGACAGCGTTGACCGCTTTCGCTGCTTCCGCCCGCAGACGTGCGCCTGATTTGGTCTCGTTCATCAGTCCTCAATGCAGGCGCTTGCCGCGAAGGTTGCTTTGGCCGGCGAACTCCGCTGCCGTTATACGTCGTCGGCCGGGGCGTTGTATTTCCGTGAGCCGTAACGCGCCCTCGGCACAGGCAACAACAACGCCGTCTTTGCCGGCCGACAGTATCGTGCCGGTTGGCCCCTCGCCACCGTCAAGCGGCTCGGCCTTCCAGCACTTGACGATTTCTCCGCCCAGATCGAAGCTGGCCCCGGGTACCGGGTCAAAGGCCCTGATTTTCCTGGAGATTTGCGTCGCACCAAGACCCCAGTCGATGGCCGCATCCCGCTTGCGAATTTTGCCGGCGTAAGTGGCAAGCGCATCATCCTGGGGAATTGCCTCGAGTTTGCCTTGCAGAATCTCGTCGATTTTATCTAGGAGCAGCTCGCCGCCAAGGATTGCCAGCCGGTCCTGTAGCGCGCCGGCAGTCTCTTCCTCACCAATGCCAATGGCTGCGCTCGTCATAACAGGACCGGTATCGAGCCCGACTTCCATCTGCATCAGGCTGATGCCTGTTTGCGAATCGCCTTCAAGAATTGCTGCCTGTATCGGCGCCGCCCCGCGCCAGCGTGGCAACAGCGACGCGTGGACATTCACGCAACCACGTTTGGGCAGGTCGAGCACCGCCTTCGGCAGCAGCAATCCGTAAGCCGCGACGATAATGAGATCAGGTTTGGATTCTGAAATCTGTGCAACGATTTCGGCGTCCTTTAGCGTCTGCGGCTGCCATACCGCAATGTCGTGCTCACGGGCAAACAACTTGACGGGACTTTCCGATATTTTTTTGCCGCGACCGGCCGGCCGATCTGGCTGCGTCAGTACTGCATACGGCATGAAGCCCGCCCCGTGCAGCGCCCGCAATGATGCAAGGGCGAAATCCGGTGTGCCGGCAAACAAAAGTCTTGCAGCAGTCATGAGCAAGGGGTTGATCGGGCGATCAGAGAACCGCGGCCGATTCCGGAAGTTGGCGACGGTCTTTCTCGAGGCGCTTGCGAATTCGTTGACGTTTGATTTCCGATAAGTAATCGACAAACAGTTTGCCATCGAGATGATCTATTTCGTGTTGCACGCACACGGCGAGCAAACCCTCGTATTCGCTTTCCTGCTCGTTGCTGTCCCTGTCCAGGTAGCGCACTTTGATGTGCTCGGCACGTTCGATCTCTTCGTAATAGCCGGGCACCGACAGACAGCCCTCCTCGGTGATCGCCGAGCCGTCGCGCTCGAGAATCTCCGGGTTGATCATCACCTGGGGCTCATTTTTCTCCTGCGACACGTCCGCCACCAGCAGCCGCCGGTGCACGTCCACCTGGGTAGCGGCCAGACCGATGCCCGGTGCCTCGTACATCGTCTCGAACATATCGTCGATTAGCTGCCGCAGCGGGCCGTCCACAACCTCGACCGGAACGGCCTTTTTTCTGAGCCGCGGGTCAGGAAATTCAAGAATTCTCAGTTTGGCCATAACGATTCGAGCCGAAACTCCTGTGAATTGCCATAAATAGCCCCTAAATTTTTGACTTTATTGAATAAGATAGCGGACAATGCCATTTAATATTTGGCTCGCCAAACGCTGTTTTGGCCCAAAATTGTGACGTGTTTAGCAGCCTGAAAGGTGTTGACACGACATATTATAGCAACGCTTGCCAGTGGGCAGGCGCCGACTACTATGATGGAGCACCCGTCGATTATGTCTCCTGACAAGAACCGCCTGAATACCGGTCTCAAACTGACCGTCATCGCACTGGCCACCACTATGGCCGGCTGCGGCAGTCTGAATCCGTTTGCCTCGGACGATATCGATGCGCCGCCGCCGGCGACAACATCTAGCCAACCGAGTGAATATTATTCGACTGTGGATGATGGTGCCAATGTGCAGCCCGCGCAACACCAGCCAGCCATGGTGCTCGTCAGCGAACCCGTGCCATTGGCCGCCGGTGCTCCTGATGAGTACGTCGTGCAGATCGGCGATACACTCTGGGACATTGCTGCCACATTTCTGCGGGATCCCTGGTACTGGCCAGAGGTCTGGTACGTAAACCCGCAGGTTGATAACCCACACCTTATCTATCCAGGCGATGTCCTTGCCCTGGTTACTATTGAGGGGCAGCAGCGCATCACCAACATCCGCGCGTCAACCTATCGGCTGTCACCGTCGGCACGGGTGACACCGCTTACCGAGTCGATCACCAGCATTCCCTACCAACAGATCGCAGCATTTCTATCGAAAGGTCTTGTTCTGGAAAAGAACCAGCTCGATCAGCTGCCGTACATACTCAGCACCCGCGGCGATCACTTGATGGCGTCCGCCGGCAACGACATATACATCCGTGGCGGTCAGCCGTCACCAAACGGGACGCAATTCAGCATCGTACATATTGGTGATGAGCTCAGAGATCCTGACGACAATTATCTCCTCGGCTACCAGGGCATTTATGTCGGCGAGGGCTCGCAGTCGCGAAGTGGCGATCCGGCAACCGTAGCGCTGACTGACACCAATCGCGAAGCGCTCGAGGGTGATCGCCTGATACCGGAGACTGTGGATATTCCGCTGAATTTCTTCCCGAAAGCACCGGATCGCATCATTAATGGGCAGATCATCTCCGTCGTTGACGGCGTATCGCTGATCGGACAGTACCAGGTTGTGGTCATGAATCGCGGCGCACGTCACGGCCTCGCACCAGGAGACGTGCTGACGGTATTCCAGGCGGGTGAGGTCATCCGGGATCGCTATGCGGGCGGCTCCTTCATCGGCTCGAGCCGCGTTACGGGTGGCCCGAAAGTGACCCTGCCCGACGAAGCGGCAGGCACGATCATGGTCTTCAAAGTTTATGACCGAATCGGCTACGGCCTCGTGATGGAAGCGACAAGCGATATCCACGTACTCGACGCAGTCCGCAACCCGATCTAACACAAAAAAGGGGTCGAACCGGATTATTCAGAAACTAAAGCAGTTTCTGAATAATCCGGTTCGACCCCTTTTTTGGATTTTTTGGGCCCTTTTTTATTGCCTGTTGCCAGATATAGTCACCCGCAAGCTGCGAACAGGCATTAATATTGTAGGAGCTCGCTCCCAATCCGCCCGCGTCGACGAAAACGGCACGATAGATTGTTGCGGATTGATCTTTAGTGCAGTCGCAGGTAGAGAGCCAGATTCGCCCGCTAGAGTGGGCTCCTACGAGATCGAAACGGAATTAGTGCGTGGATGCAGACGAACAAATCGGTGAGTGGCTAACCGCGCCGAATCACCACATCATTGATTCGACGTCAGATGATTTCCCGGAGCTGCTGCGGCAGATTCCTGGTCCGCCGACACTTCTATATGTGCTTGGCAACATCGACGCGTTACATCTCCCGGCACTGGCGATCGTCGGCAGCCGCAACCCGACCACGGGCGGCGTCCGGAACGCCTACGATTTCTCCAGGCACCTGGCGCAATCCGGTTTTTGTATTGTCAGTGGACTCGCGCAAGGCATCGACACGGCAGCGCACAAGGGGGCGCTGGATGCCGCTGCAAAAACCGTCGCATTCCTTGGACACGGCATCGACAGGGTCTACCCAGCCGAAAATCGCGAACTTGCGCATCGCATCGCAGAAGAGGGCGCATTGTGTTCGGAGTATCCACTCGGCAGCCCTCCGCGCGGCGCACACTTTCCGCAGCGAAACCGGCTGATCAGTGGCCTCAGTCTCGGCACGCTGGTGGTCGAGGCTGCCACGCGAAGCGGTTCATTGATTAGTGCGCGCCTTGCTGCAGAACAGGGCCGCGAAATATTCGCGATACCGGGCTCGATACATAATCCACTATCGCGCGGCTGTCACCAATTGATCAGGCAAGGCGCAAAACTGGTTGATTGCGCCGACGACATCGTCAGCGAGCTGGCCCCGCTGGTCGGACATCTTATGCAAAATGCAGAGATACCCTCGCTTGAATCGCCAGCAGCTACACAGCGCGATAGCGACTACCAGGCCTTGCTTTCCACATTAAGTTATGACCCCGCGAGCGCAGATCAGCTCGCCGAACATTCCGGATTGACGATCGAACAGGTTTCCTCCATGCTACTTATCCTGGAGCTTGAGGGGAAAATTCAGGTGCAGGTCGGCGGCCGCTACTCAAGACCGCATGCATCCGACCATTGATAAACAGCCATAACTGGAAAATCGTCAACAGGGAGACGCTCCAGGCATGAAAGAAAACGTACTCGACGTGTTGATGTATCTTTTTGAGACCTACGTCGACGCTGAGGAAGAGCCAGAACCCGATCAAAACGAGTTGCGCGATGAATTATCCCGAGCGGGATTCGGCGACAGCGAGATTGATCGCGCGCTGGACTGGCTCGACGGGCTGACCGATGACCACGAAGGCCGCAACTACAATCTGCAAACGCCACGCGGCACACGCATCTATAATTTTATCGAAAACGACCGGCTCAATTCGGCATGCCGCGGCTTTATTACCTACCTCGAACAGATCGGCATTCTCTCGCCGCCGCAGCGCGAAATTCTCATCGATCGCTTGCTGGCGCTGGAAACTCCGGATATCGATGTCGAGCAGATTAAGTGGGTTGTTTTGATGGTTTTGTTCAGCCAGCCAGGTCAGGAACTGGCTTATGCTCGGATGGAAGATCTTGTCTTTGACGAGAGTGAAACAGCCGTTCACTGAGGTCCAATTGACGGGATGTGAGCACTGGCGAATACGTTTTTCTTGACACTTCGCCTGCAAGCATGTAATTCAACCGCGGCATCGTTCGCGGTTTTGCATTTTGGACGTAATCAACGGGACGCAGCTGGAATGCCACGAAATCTGGTAATCGTCGAGTCACCTGCTAAAGCCAAGACCATTAGCAAGTACCTTGGCAAGGATTTTGATGTCATGGCCTCATACGGTCATGTTCGCGACCTCGTGCCCAAAGAAGGCGCAGTCGATCCCGAAGACGGTTTCGCGATGAAGTACCAGGTCATCGAGAGAAACCAGAAACATGTCAATGCAATCATCAAGGCGCTCAAGAACGCCGACGCGCTCTACCTCGCAACTGACCCGGACCGGGAGGGCGAGGCAATTTCCTGGCATTTGACCGAATTGCTGAAAGAGAAGAATGCGCTCGAAAACAAGGCGGTGCATCGCGTCATATTTCACGAAATAACCAAGAATGCGGTCAGAGAGGCAATCGACAATCCCCGCGACATATCGGGTGACCTCGTCAGCGCGCAGCAGGCGCGCAGGGCACTCGACTATCTGGTCGGCTTCAACCTGTCGCCACTGCTCTGGAAGAAGGTCCAGCGGGGCTTGTCTGCCGGGCGGGTACAAAGCCCCGCGCTGCGCATGATCGTCGAGCGCGAACTCGAGATCGAGGCATTCAATCCGCGCGAGTACTGGACCATCGAGGCCGATGTCAGTAAGGAAAGCCAGCCTTTTATGGCGCGACTGGTGCGCTACAAGGGTGAGAAGGTCGAACAGTTCAGCTTCGAAAACGAGGACTCGGCACGCGAAGTCGAGAAAACCATTCTCGAGGCAGCCGGCGGCAAATTGACGACGGTCAGTGTCGACAAGAAGCAACGACACCGCAATCCGGCAGCACCCTTCACAACCTCCACACTGCAGCAGGAATCCTCGCGCAAACTCGGCTTCAACACCCAGTGGACGATGCGCGTGGCACAACGTCTTTACGAGGGCATCGAGTTACCGGATGAGGGCAACGTTGGCCTCATCAGTTACATGCGTACCGATTCCGTAACCTTGGCGAAAGTTGCTGTCACCGAAATCCGTGACGTCATTAGAGAGCGCTACGGTGCGGAGAACGTGCCGGAGGAAGCGCGCATTTTTAAGACCAAATCGAAAAACGCGCAGGAAGCACACGAAGCGATTCGGCCGACGTCTGTCGCACGCACACCGGACTCCCTGAAAGGCAAACTCGATAATGATCAGCTGCGGCTCTACACAATGATTTGGCAGCGCACGATGGCCTGTCAGATGGTGCCTGCCGTGTTCGATACGGTTGCTCTGGAATTCGTGCCAGGTCAGACCCTCGGTTCGTCAGGCCATCATGCGGAAGCGCCCGTGGCTGAAGACGGTGCCGACCGTGATCACCGACTTCGCGCCAATGGGTCGGTGCTGGTCGAAACCGGATTTATGGCGGTCTACCAGGAAGGCAGGGATGACGCGAAGGATGACGACGGCGATCGTCTGCTGCCGGACATTGCCAAAGGCGATGTTATCAACATGGATGAACTACGGCCGGAACAGCATTTCACCGAACCTCCTCCGAGATTCACGGAAGCAAGCCTCGTCAAGACGCTTGAGGAGTACGGTATCGGCAGACCGTCCACCTATGCCAACATAATTCTTACGCTCAAGAATCGCGAATACGTGGAGATGGATGGCAAGCGATTCATTCCGACCGACATCGGCAGAATCGTCATCGGTTTCCTGACAGAACATTTCACGCAATACGTCGACTATGATTTTACCGCGCGCCTGGAAGACGATCTTGATGCGATCTCTCTTGGCAACGAAGAGCTTGTGCCGCTTCTCGAGCGCTTCTGGAAGCCGTTTTCCGAGCTGGTCATCGACAAGGAACAAAGCGTAACGCGTGAGCAGGTCGCGCAGTCACGCGAGCTCGGCACCGACCCGAAGAGCGGCAAGCCAGTTACGGTGCGCATGGGCCGTTACGGCCCGTTTGTACAAATCGGTACCAAGGACGACGAAGAGAAACCAAAGTTTGCCGGCTTGCGGCCGGGTCAGAAAATGAACGACGTCAATCTCGAGGGTGCGCTCGAGCTGTTCAAGTTACCGCGCAAACTCGGAGAGACGCCTGACGGTCTGCCAGTATCGGCCAGCGTCGGACGTTTTGGGCCGTATGTACGCTATGGCGATAAATACGTTTCCATTCGCGGTGACGACGACCCGTATACGATCGAACTCCCGCGCGCACTTGAATTAGTCGAAGCCAAGAAGATCGAGGATGCCAACCGCATCATCCAGGACTTCGAGGACGAAGGGATCCAGGTTCTGAACGGCCGCTATGGTCCATACGTTACGGACAAAACCAAGAACGCACGAGTGCCAAAGGACCGTGAACCAAAGTCGCTGACACTTGAGGAATGCAAGGAATTGCTTGCGGCGGCACCTGTGCGGGGGCGCCGTGGCAAGAAAAAGGCGGCAAAGAAGACCACTGCCAAAAAAGCAGCGAAGAAGAAAACTGCGAAGAAGAAAAAAAGCAAAAAGAAGAAAAAAATTAGTAAGCGTAAAGCGGCTACGGCTGAGCAAGCAGACGCTAGCGCAACCTGAAACCCCGGGCCTGAATAGCGCATGGCCTTCTCCCAACCACTAAGACGAGCAGCGCGTATCCTGCGGAGCGGCGGTGTTGTCGCCTATCCGACCGAAGGCGTATTCGGACTCGGTTGCCTGCCCGACGACTTTGCCGCAATCAGCCGCGTGCTCGCAATCAAGAATCGCGATCCGGCACTAGGCCTGGTGCTCATCGCCAGTGACATTGAACAACTCGATGGCTGGATTGAGCTGCCCGGCAAGACCTCCAAATTGAAATCCACAGGCGACAAACCCGTTACCTGGATAGTCCCTGCGACAGATGAAGTTCCCTATTGGATTCGTGGGGAGCATGCTGGCCTGGCCGTACGAATTACCGCGCACCCGGTTGCCAGTGCTTTGTGTGACGCAGCGGATTCAGCATTGGTATCGACGAGCGCGAATACGCACGGCCGGCCAGTGGCTCGCAACGCATTCGTACTTCGCCGCCGCTTCGGCGCTCTTGTAGACTATATCGTGCCCGGAGACTGTGGCTCGGCATCCGGCCCGTCCGAAATTCGTGACCTGGCCAGTGGCAAGGTCCTGAGAAGCGCATGAGCGATATCAACTACGACGCCATTGAGGAATATCTAAGGTCGCTGCAGGCCCGGATTGTCGCATCCCTGGAAGATGTCGACGGTAAATCGGTGTTTCAAGAGGATCGCTGGGAGCGCCCCGGTGGTGGTGGTGGCGACAGCCGGGTACTGGTTGATGGTGCTGTCTTCGAACAGGCCGGTGTTGGTTTTTCCCTGGTACACGGCAATGAATTGCCGCCATCTGCGACCAGGAACCGGCCGGAGCTTGCCGGGCAGAGTTTCCGTGCGATGGGTGTCTCGCTGGTCTTACATCCGGGAAACCCCTACGTGCCCACAACGCACGCGAATTTCAGATTCTTTTCCACGGATTCCGGCGAAGGAGAACCAGTCTGGTGGTTTGGCGGCGGTTTCGACCTGACGCCCTACTATCCTTTTCATGACGACGTGCTGCACTGGCATCGAAAAGCGAAAGAGGCCTGCGATCCATTCGGCGATGACGTTTACGAAAAATACAAAAAGTGGTGTGACGAATATTTCTACCTGACGCATCGTCAAGAAACTCGTGGCGTCGGCGGATTGTTCTTCGATGACCTGAATGAATTCGGTTTCGACAAATCATTCGAATTTACGCAATCAGTTGGCGACCAGTTCCTGTCCGCCTACCTGCCGATTGTTAAAGCCCGCAGCGGGCACAAGTACGGTAAGCGCCAGCGGGAGTTCCAACTATATCGTCGAGGCCGCTATGTCGAGTTCAATCTTATCTACGACCGCGGGACATTATTCGGTTTGCAATCAGGCGGCCGCACCGAATCCATCCTGATGTCGCTGCCACCGCGGGTACGATGGGAGTACGACTGGAAACCGCAACCGGGTTCGCCGGAGGCGGATCTCTACGAAAATTACCTGCGCCCCCGAGATTGGCTGGCTCAGTAACCCGCTAATGTGGTAAGTTCCTTGCAAAACCGGGCGTTACACCGGATATATTACCTAAAGTCGATGAGATTCATCAGCTTGGGACAAATTTCTGAATTTGAGCGATGCCGTGAAGCTATTCCGGATAACAATTTTTTTCGCGCTTCTGGTTGCCGGCGCCGCAACTGCCGACGATGCATCGCGTTTGCGGGATGGCGGTCCGCCGACGAACATTCGGCTTGCGGGAACAGAAGTCGCAAGCGTCGAATCGAAAGTTTATATCGTCCAGCTGCGGACACCGTCCGCCAGCGAGTTTCACGTTTCGTCTGCCACCAATGTTATCGGCAAGCCGGCACCCGGACAAATACAATCAGTACCCGTTTTCGACAAGAACGATGCAGCGGTCCAGTCTCATGTGCTGCGTCTGGAAACTGAACAGACAAAAGTAATCAGGAGCGCCGGTCCGAACATCGAGCCGATTTACAGTTACCGTTACACCATCAACGGCTTCGCCGCGCTCATGACACCTGCAGAGGCCAATAAAGTCGAACATATGCCGGAAGTGTTGCGCATCTGGGAAGACGAGGTGCGTCCGCTTGCCACCAACTTCAGTGCCGAATTCCTGGGGTTGTTCGATGCGACGATCGGCTTGCGTGGCGAATCGCAACTGGACGGTGAAGGAATCGTTATCGGAGTCATCGACAGTGGCATAGCCCCGCAACATCCGGCACTGCAAGACACACGCGAAGCTGATCGGCCGGGGCTGTGTGAGAGCACCTGGTCCGAGGCCTCGTTGCTGGGCAGGTGGCTGTGCAAGCGTTACGACCAGATGGAGGACGTGCTGGTCTTCGACCCTCCGGCAAACTGGAACGGCGTTTGTGAAACAGGGCCGCAATTTGCCGAGACCGATTGTAACAACAAGCTTATCGGGGCACGTTTTTTTGTCAACGGTGCACAAGCAACGGGCCCCATTGATGTTGGGGAAATATTCTCGCCGCGGGATGTGGACGGCCACGGTACGCATACCGCGACGACGGCAGCCGGCAACAAGGTCAAAGCATCAATTTTCGGGACCTTTCTCGGTCGGGTCGAAGGCATCGCTCCAGGTGCCCGGGTTGCCGTCTACAAAGCCTGCTGGTTGCGGCCTGGCGCCACACGAGCGAGTTGCAATACGTCCGATCTCGCCAATGCGATCGACATGGCCGTGGCGGATGGCGTCGATATTATCAATTACTCGGTCGGAAGCTCGCTGTTTACCGTCATAGCGCCCGACGACATCGCGCTCATGGCGGCGGCAAAGGCAGGCGTATTGACGGTCGTCGCCGCCGGTAATGAAGGCCCCAATTTCGACACGATTACATCGCCTGCCGGCAATCCCGCGGTTATTACGACAGGCGCCTCCAGCCGCGACGGTCAGCATTCGCTCGAGGCACTGCAGATCACGGCACCGCCGGGCATCGCCGGCAAGTACGCGGTCAAAGAAGCAAGCTTCACGCCGCCGTTGATTGACCGTGGTTCAATCGAGGGCCAGCTGGTTCTGGTTGACGATGACGACACGGCAACGATCGATGGCACAACAGGCACGACCTTCGATGCCTGCCAGTCATTGATCAATAGTAGCGAAATATCCGGAAACATCGCGTTCATACAACGTAGCGGTTGTGATTTTGATGTGAAGGTTGCGAATGCGGAAAATGCCGGTGCCATTGCAGTTGTTGTTTTCAATCTGTCGGGAGACCCCATCGTTATGGTCGGTGATTCCGTCGGAATAGATATTCCGGCATTGATGGTAGGTGCTGCCGATGGCAATTTATTCCTCGACGAATTGAACAGCGATCAAACGATCGATGTCGTTCTCAACAAGAGTTTCTTCCTCACCGAGATTGACACCGGCAACAACATGGGTTCGTTTTCATCACGGGGTCCAGGTCCGGTCGCGGATATTCTCAAACCGGATGTCACGGCGCCCGGTATCAATATTCTTGCCGGCAGTACACCGGACGCCGCCAATGCTGTTTCCGGTGAGTTATTTGCGTTCCTGACCGGCACTTCCATGTCTACGCCGCATGTCGCCGGTATCGCTGCGCTTCTGAAACAGGCGCATCCTGACTGGAGCCCGGCCGCCATCAAATCTGCCATGATGACGACAACCTATCAGGGCGTCACATTGTCCGATGGGACGACACCGGCAATACCTTTCGATTTTGGAAGCGGTCACATAGACCCGAACAAGGCCAACGATCCGGGCCTGGTATACGATGTGACCGCGGATGACTACGATGCATTCTCCTGCGGCGTCACATCCCCGGACATTGCCCAGACCCGGTGCGACGAATTGCAGGCGAGTGGCTTCTCGTTTGCGGCCGCTGACCTCAACCAGCCATCGATATCAGTCTCAGCGCTGACCAGTACGCGCACAGTGACGCGACGAGTCACCAACGTCAGTGACCTGAGCGAAACCTACAGTGCGGAAATCATCCTGCCACCCGGTATCGAGGTGCAGGTGACGCCAGCCAGCATTACCCTGAACCCCGGGCAATCGGCAACCTACGAGGTTACGTTCACCTTTGTGAGCGGACCCCTGGATTTCTATCGCTTCGGCAGTCTCACCTGGGTTAGCAGTGACCATGCCGTTCGCAGCGTGCTTTCTATACGGCCGTTGTCGGTAACGGCGCCTGGCGACATTATCGCCTTCGGCGGTAGTGGCAGCGTCACGTTCCCGGTCGACTTCGGTTATACCGGAACCTATTCGCCCGGCGTACACGGTCTGAACCTGCCGCTGGTCCTGGACGGTTTCGTCGACGAGGATCCCGACAAAACGTTTACGTTCCGCACCACCAATGGCGTCACCGCGCACCTGATCGACGTACCGTCTGATCAGTTATTCCTGCGCTTCGCAATGTTCGATGCGCTTACGGATGGCGATGACGATCTGGACATGTATGTCTACTACTGTCCCGATGGCGTCAACTGCACGAAGATCGGGCAAAGTGGCGGGGCAACGTCAGAAGAACAGTTTGACCTCATTTTGCCCGGTGCAGGCAGGTACGCTGTATTCGTTCACGGATTTGAGACTGATAACGTAGCCGGTGGTCCGGGGTCGAACTACACGCTACTTGGCTGGTCATTCGGCCTTATCGACGATCAGGGCAACATGACTGCAAGTGGGCCAGCAATCGTCAACGCCGGCACCACAGACGACGTTACAGTCACCTGGAGTGGTCTTGCACCGGATACGATTTACCTCGGCGGCATTTCGCACAACACGCCGGACGGTTTGGTATCGCTGACCGTCATCAGTGTCGAGAACTGACCAGAACCGCTGCACGTCATTCGCCCATCTGGCTTGAAAACAGCCAGTGCATTCCCTGGCGGAATGCCGCGGGCGGTGCCGACATGTGGGTTTGGCCCTCCAGATCCATTGTTTTCAGTTGCCACGGCTTTTTGATCCTGCCGTTCCAGTGTCGGATCCACTCCTGGGCCGGTTCGCGAAACTGTGGATCGTCGAGCGTTCCGGAGCTTACGAATAGTTTCGAACTGCCCGTTTCCTGCGCATAGCTGAATCGTTCGAGAAAGAATGGCAAATTGCGGTGCAAGGCCGGATTACTGGCGATGTGTCCCCA